>Ga0315283_10002572_pt1 | contig 15232 bp, 28 predicted proteins | sample YL17G09_0_MG_FD_204541 | JGI IMG/M metagenome (GOLD analysis project Ga0315283, IMG submission 204541) | Sediment microbial communities from Yellowstone Lake, YNP, Wyoming, USA - YL17G09_0 | ecosystem: Environmental > Aquatic > Freshwater > Lake > Sediment | place: USA: Wyoming | collected... | reverse complement strand
ATGATCGCCCCCGGTGTGATCACAGTCTCGTTCCGCGTCCGAAGAATCTGATCGTCACTCCTCACAGGGTACAGGGCTTTTTGCCGACCGCTAGGGCAAAGCCCGACCGGTACTTCTACATCCTCTACGGTGATACGGTTCTCGAGTGGGACGGCTATCGTATCGGCGGCGCCGTCGGTGCTCCTGACGGGGCTCCGGAAGTCAACTGGTCCATTCTGGTCATGTGCCCCAAGTGTCATAACAACCTTCGACTCGATAGTCTTCAAAAGCATCTTGGAGTCGAGTCGGGTCAGTCGGGGCTTTCTAGCGAGCCTATCCAGTGCTCGTACAAGGCCGAATTCGGGGGACTGTGCTCATGGCGTGTCGTTCTGGAACGTCCTTCCAAGCGACATGATCGAATAGTAACTGTTGATGGTGGTCGTAGGATCTCCATTGACGCCATTGCGAGGGACGCTCGCTAGGAGTGAACATGGCTCTTGATTGCCGATCAAAGTGCGGCGCCTCGGAGTACGTCGAGGACGTTGCCAATCCAAACTGGTTGGAGGTCGAGGCCCGGCTGGCATCTCTTGAAGCCGGTGCTGGTATGCCAGCGGTGTATAGTAACACTACTCGGCCCCCGGCCAATACGGTGCCTGTTGGACGCATGATCTTCAATACGGACGATGATGCACCCAATTGGTCAAACGGAACCGACTGGCTCGATGCTAGTGGGCATCTTACTTCGGGCTAAAGGAGAAACCAATGGCGCTTTATGCCTATAATCGAACAGGTTCTCCTATTACTCTAGCGGCAGGATCGCCTGTAGTAACCTTGTCACCATCTATGGCTCCACCGCAGCCGGGGCCAGCTTACAACGTGACATCTAAGCTCACACCAGACCTCAGTGTGGACCCGACGAACGGTAAGCTCAGCGGGCTCACACTCGGGAACTATGCTGCTCTTCAAGTGCAGGTGAGTGCAGGGCAGGTTTCGTACGCTTGGACTTCACTACCTGAGTACCTGACGCCAGGGCTTTACTGCGCCAGTCCGATTCCGCTTCAAATCTTCACCAACACGAATCGACCTCTGGCTAGTGCAGTAGACATGGGAACGATGATTTTCAACTCGGATGACGGGGCGCCCAATTGGTCCAATGGGATCGACTGGATCGACAGCTCCGGCAGCAAGACGTAGGAGAGAGAAAAATGGCGCTCTACGCATTCAACAAAACAGGCGCTCCGCTGCCGCTGGCGGCCGGAAACCCTATCGTGACGCTGCCGGCGTCGCCGACCCCGCCGACTCCGGGCAAGCCGTACAACGTCACGTCCGAGCTGCGTCCGAATCTCACCGTTGATCCGGTGAACGGCAAGGCCGGCGGGCTTGCGGCCGGGGCCTATGCCCTGCTTCAGGCTCAGGTTGGCGCCGGCTCGGTGGTCTACGAGTGGACGTCGGACCCCGAGTATGCGACGGCTAGCCTGGTTGTCGGTGGCCCAGATCCAGGTCCGCACGCTCCGACACATCAGCCCGGCGGCAGCGACCCTATGGCTGTGGATGCGGCGGCCGGTACGGGCTCGCTTCGCACTATCGGTGCCGGGGCTCTCCAGGCGTGCGCCGGAAACGATGCTCGTCTGAGTGATGCGCGGACGCCGACAGCTCATGCGTCTAGCCATGTGACCGGTGCTGATCAGCTTGCCGACGCGATTGCTGGTGGGGCTCACGGCCTCATGACCGGGGCCGACAAGACCAAGGCCGATGCCACGACCCCGGCGAACATTCCTTCGACAACCGAGAAGCAAGCTCTGGTCGGTACTTTCGGTGCGCCGGCCACGGGTAATGAGTATCGGACCAAGACTGATCCTGCGGTTGCTCTTTGTACCACTGTCAACATGCAGCTCTACCTCGACATGACCGGGGGGAGCGACGCGAACGACGGGCTCACGCTCTTGACCCCCAAGAAGACGTTTGTGAATGTCTTCGCTCTGATCCCACAGTTCGTGTTGCACAACGTGACTGTGAATGTGCTAGGCGCCTCTACTGAAATTGGTACTGTCAGCCTCGAGCGGTTCGTTGCTGTGGGCAAGGTGCTTCTGATTGATGGTGGGCCACTTCGTACCGTGGTGGCTGGGCCCTTCACAGCGGATATCGCTAGCTCTTCTAGTATCGGGCTTCTTGCTGCTAGCTGGACGCCTAATTTTTTCAACGGCTATATCTGCCAGATCCTCACGTCCACTGTGCCTGCTGTTATTCCGCAGGAACGTACGATTCATCGGCATGACGCCACCACCATCGTTCCGGTGCGGAACTATTCTACTTCGCCAGGGCTCGGAGCGACTTTTCAAATCGTGCAGCCGACTACCACGATTAGCACTGCTCTGACTTTGCTTTTCCGGAACATGGGTGCCGGCACTATGCAAGTTCAGAATTTCCACATGGCATCGACTTCCTCGTTGCGCGTGGAGCGCGGCACGGCCGGTGGTATTTTCTTCGCCAGCATCACGGTAGCTTCTCTTCTGACTAGCGGCGGGCTTGTTGGAGAACCTATCTGGGTGAATGGCGGAAGTTCGCTCACGCTCACTCCTTCGACCTATAACCCGGTCACTTGGGCTCTTAAGGGTGCGACGACTGACCCGCAGTGCGGTGTGGGCCAAGTTCTCGGCACTGGATGGATCTATAATTCCTGCAGTCATCTGCTCATCGGCGGCAGCTTTCTCAGAATCGTGCGAAGCAATCGCGGACCCACACTGCACATTTTTCAGGGCACTAATGTCCAGTCGCTTGGAGTGTTGAGTGTAGGAAACGACACGGTCAACCCGCTCACGATTCTTAACAGCTTCGTGGGCAACTATGCCAATACCTATATTGGCGGCCATCCGACTAAAATCCCGATGGCGGCTGTAGGCTGCACCTATGGAATCGGTATTCCAGGCTCTAGCGGGCCCGGTGTGCTGTTTATTCCGAGCCTGGACACTGTGAATTGGCCGCATGCGATTGAATCCATTGCCAGCGATGGGCGACTGGATTCTGTGGCAGGCTTTGGCTTTGCTGGTTTGGGTGTATATGCTCACTGCGGTGGCTCTATACAGACTAGACCTGGCTTCCTTCCGACTCTCAATGGCGCACTCGGGTGTTTTGGTTTCAAGGGAGTGCAGGCCACCCTCAAGCCTTCGGTGGCGGTCCCTGGTAGTGGGATTGATACTGTGGTTGAGACTTTGGCAATTGGTGTGGGTGGCAATGCCATTACTCTTAACACAGTCGCTGATGGCGCGGGCCCCGGGAATGTTTCGCGTGTTGGATCTGCCATCACGTACCACTACCAGTCTGGGGTCAGTACGGTCGCCGGTTTCGAAGCCGCAGCAAATCTGGCAGTGGTTGAGCAGCTGATGCGTGTGAAGACTCCTGGCACTGGAGCAACGGTTTTGACTGCTCCGGCGGATACGTTCGGACCCACTGCGTTTAGTGGCGGCTCGAATGTGGTAGCTGGTGGCACCTGGAATCAGGTTGAGTTCGGGGCTCGTTTCAGTGATCCCGATGAGCAGGTGGTGGTCAAGAAGGTTCCGGTTATCCCGCTGCTCTAGCAGCTATTCCTCGAATGTGAATTCGAGAATGATTAAGGAGAACGACAATGGCAGTTTGGAACGCCAATAAGTGTGGATACTGTGACACCACTGGTCTGGTCAACGGGCAGCCTCGAGCAGCATACACCTGCCCGACGTGTCAACGGAGCGGGTGCCCTACTTGTATGCCTGATGCAGAGACCAAGCAGTGCTCAGCGTGTGATGTCAATGACATCAGCGGTCCTGCTGATTCTAGGGTAATCAGGTAGATGCAGTTTTCGTGGCCCATAGTTCCTCCCCCCACAAGTTCGAAGGGGCAGCTCTTCGGAGCTAATCGTGGTCGACATACCGGCCTCGATATGGGGAGCGGTGGGAATATGGTGCTGGCCCCCGCGAATGGTCTTGTCCAGGTAGCTACCTTGACGAGAGATTCGCGGGGGCGTGTGCTTCACATCGACCACGGCGACGGCTGGCAGACCAGGTATTATCATCTGGCGCAGTCGCTTGTTCGCAAGGGACAGACTATTCCCGCCGGACATCCTATTGCGATTGTGGGCATGTCAGGGCTTCCTCATCCCTGGCCACATCTTCACTTTGAAATTCGACGCAACGGCACTCCGATCAATCCCCAGTACATGTTGATCGGCGGGGGTGGTGGAGCGCCTGGAGTCTAGGAGCTTCCCGTGCCCCAAGTCCCTGTTGTCGACACCAGCTGGTCAGACGCCGAGACGTTTGCCGGCGACGTCGTAGATGCCTTTCTTCGCCAGGGCCTTTCCCAGAAGAGCGCCTTCCTCCTCACGGCCCATGTCGCTCTGAGCACCGGCTGGGGCAAGAAGTGCCACAACTGGAGCCTGGCCGGTATCAAAGCCACCGAGAGCCAGCCCTACGTCGTCCTCACGGGCTTCGAAAACGAATCCGGCACACACGTCTACGGGGCCATGAAGTGGCGAGCCTTCAACACCATTGACGAGGGCGCCGCTGCCGTCATCGGGCTATTGAAGGTGCCTCGGTACGCTTCGGCCTGGTTCATGCTCCAGGCTGGCGACACGAACTACTTCGCCGAGGTGGGCCGGAACGGCTGGTACACTGACCCACCGGAGTCGACGGCGGCCGAGATGCGGAGCCGGCTGAAACAGATCATCGACTGGCTCGGTATCCCCGACGACAGTGCCTTTGGTGGCCTTTTTTGGGCTGCGGCCGGGGCTTTTCTGCTATGGTACTGGTGGAAAAAGAAGAGGTGATTTCGTGCGCTTCAACCCTCCCGTCCCCGCCATTAGTCAGCAAGAAGCCATCGACCATGACTTCTTTGGTCCCGTCTACCACGGCACGACCGAGGAGGCCCTCTCGTCCATCGGCGAGGAGGGATTCAAAGTCTTCGTGGGAGGGGCGCACGAAGGTCCGGTCCGTCATGGGTTCGACTCTCGGGACTGGTGGGGCGGCATCTCGGCGCCCGTGCACTTTCTCGGCTACGGCGTCTACTTCACCACGTTGAAGAGCCTGGGCAAGTCGTACGGCGTGGTCAAGTCAATGTACTACCTCGACGTGCCCAACCTCGAGACAATCAACTTCGGTGCGACCGGCACCATGATGAAGTGGTGGCTCAAGCATGGGTACCCGCCCGAGGTGGCCCGGGTTGATAGGATAGCGGCTACGCAGCTCATGACGGAGCACTTGGCTGCCGAGTTCGACGCGGTGTGGTTCAAGGGCAAGGGGCTTCGGCGACTGCTCGACGGGGACCAGGTGTGCGTCTACGACCCTGCCAGGATCTACCGGGTAGAGCAGTCGCTGGCGCCGCCATTCGGTGTGGGCAGCAAGGTGAAACGAAAGAGCGACGGCATGATCGGAGTCGTCCTCAAGAGCGAGCCCCTTCTCGACATCGTCGAGCAGTACCCCGGCGCCCAGTGGGCTCGCGATGCTATGATCGCAGGTGCTGAGCGACGGCTGTGGGTGCGGTGGCGGAAGGGCGGGACCGAGTACAATCTTGTTGATAGTGACGTGGCGCCCTTTGCGGGCCGAGGACGGTGATGTTTTATCATGTAGTTGTCTCTTTGGCTGAAGTCGTGGAAGAAACTGACTTCTTTGCCGGCCGACTACCGCCCGATGTTGTACCCAATGAAATGGTGCAGGAAGCAGACTCTATTGCCAAACGCATCACGAATGACCACATGCGATGGTACTCCGCAAAGGAAGTCGCACAACGGTGGCCTGAATTTGCTTTCTGGGGGCCACCGACAAAAGGGCATCTCTATGGCGAAGCCTCGCATGATCAAATGGATCAGCTGCTTCACGAACTAGTAAATGTCGGTTTCAGTTTGGATGAGATTATGGAAGTGGCTCCTAAACGTCCAGCAGCAGTGCCGAAACAGCGACGTAAAGCGCCGCGCCGGAATCCGGTCGGTAAGAGACGACTGCTTCGTGACTTGCCAAGTCATCAACGAAAGATGACCTTGAAAAATACAGCGGTTGCGACGTGGCACGAGCGTGGTCGAAGTTTTATGGGGCTCTTGTGGACCGATACGGCAGAAATCATCTTCTGGGCGAGAGATGATTTTTACCAGGAATTGGTTGAAGATGGCTTTATTGATCCACGACATCATCATGAATCACTGATTGAATACGCCCGCCATATGGGCTTGGCTCGATAGGAGAAGACCATGAGTAATGGATTCGGAAGAGGCGGGGGAGGACATCACGGCGGCGGGGGCGGGGGTGGCGGCGGTCATCACGGTGGTGGCGGCGGGGGTGGCGGCGGTCATCACGGGGGCGGCGGAAGGCATCACGGTGGCGGCGGGATGCCGTGGAACTACAGCTTCGGTCCCGGCCCGGCCTGGGGCTACGGGCCCAGCTGGTGGGAGCCGACGTCGTACGAGTACATCCTCGAGGAAGAGGATGATCCACTGGCGCCCCGAAAACGAGTCGTGGTACAGAAGACGGGGCTTCTCGGGACAGGTGACACCATTGACGCTACGGCAGGCATCGTGGCATTGGGCATCGCCGCTGCTGCGCTGTGGATTCTGACACGCCGATGATCGAAGACAAGCCAGGACGTCCTAGTAATGATGCGGCGGCAGCAAGCAGGTTTCTAAATCCGGTTGTTCTTTACATGGCCCAAATGGGAGATCCAGTTCCTTACATTCCTGATCCTGCTCCGTATACACCTTGGGTAGTGACTATTACTCCCGAGACGATCCGGCAGATCATTCGAGAAGAGTTGGAACGACTATTTCCGGTTAAGAAATGACAAAGCAGGAAGAGTTCGACGAGGCGTTTCTGGACTTCGTAGCCGATCTGGCGGCCGACGAGATTCTCGAAATCCCCGGCGTCTACAAGCCCATGGTCAAGTATTACACTGCCGTGCTCGCGGCCGAGGCTACCTATCGTCCGGTAAGGAACCCGGTCGGTGTGGTCAAGACAGCTCAGGATGAGCGTGACTGGAAGAAGGCGAAGGAGTACTATGCTCGCGGGGCGCGAGGTCCGGAAAGCTCCTGGGAGTCGCCCGACTGGGCCACGGTGATGGTCATTTTCAAGAATATCAAGGCGAAGCGCACCCGACGATGATCCAGCCAACCCAGATCACAAACCCCAACGAGATGGCGAAGCTCGCCATCATGACCCACCAGCGCCTCGGCTGGCCGGTCGAGCAGTACCCGGCCGACACGGTTTCGTTCGCCGCCATACTCGACCGGGCAGGTTTCGATCCGGTAGCTATGTCGTCGGACCTGCGAACCGAGCTGCACGGGCTCGTGCGCTGGTTGCAAAGTGGTCTGCCCGTGCTGCGACCGAGTCTCGACCTGGCGTCCGGGCTCGTGCTCACCGATCCTAGTGACGTGAGGGGCGAGGAGTGGAAGTTTCCCTTCAACACCTTCCTCATTCACGTTCCACACGACATCTGGTTGATCGAGGGCGGCAAGGCGCTCACCTACGACCAGGAGACGGGCGAGGCACTCGAAGTCTATAGCGCCGACGACACCTACGTGACCATGGTGATGGTTCACACGTACCTCGACTCGTACGATCATTCGTGCGTCGAAGTGCGCGCCATTGCCCGTTCTGGCCTCGGGCTCTTCTCTCGCTTCATTCTCCCGCCCCTCGAGGCGCCCATCGGCGAGTGGCTCGCCAAGACGGGCACCACCAAAGTCAAGGACTCGCCCATTCCGCTCGCGGGCGACGAGCCGCGCATCATCACCGAAATCTGGCGGCTCGTGATCAACCTCTGTCTCTTCGTCACCGGTCATGGCAAGGGACAGTCCGAGGCTCGCTACACCACCAAGAAGGCTCGTCGTCGGCACCAGGAGCGCGGAGTGCCGATGTCCGGTCCCGAAGTGTGGGTGCTCGGAAAAGAAATAAAGTTGGACAAGGAGCTGATCGCGGCGGCCAAGTCGCGCACCACGGGCCGGGGTTGGAAAGTCAGGTCACGATGGGTTGTCAGAGGCCACTTCACCAACCAGGCTTACGGCCCTCGCCATTCGCTACGAAAGCGCATGTGGATCAAGCCCCATTATAGCGGGAAGACGGCAGGGGAGCGGATAAGTCATCTCTACACCGTGGGCGAGGATGACAATGAAGAGGGATGAGCTAGCGGCCCGAAGAAAGACGAAGCAGTCGCGCGCCGACGCCGCCAAAGCTCTACGGGCCGCGCTCGAAGGCGGGTACGGAAGGAAGTCGTCGCTCAAGGCGCCGCTGGCTCCGCGACTCGCTACGGAGCACCACTCCACTACCGGCTCCTGGATGCACCCGTTCGCCGACGTTCGCAAGGACGAGCAGGGCTTCTACATCCTCCGGGAGGAGAACCCGGACGGGTGGCGCATGCAGCCCGACGACTTGATCCAGGATGTTGCTCTCAACACCACACCCTACTGGCGGGTAACGAGTAACGACCAGGAGCGCGTGTCCCTCGAGCCCATCGGGCCCAATCCTCTGCTCACAGGTGTCGGGGCGGGCGGCTACGTGTTCCGTGCCGACGACTTCAAGGTGCTGACGGGGGAGTACGAGAGGGAGCGCGTCGGGAAAATCGTGGAGCGCCTCGAGTCCGGAGAGCCACTTCAGATCCACGACGTGAAGTACCTCCTGCTCGGCACCGTGCCTCTCAACTTCGGCCCCAACGGTCCCCAGGGCGGCTGGTACAACCCCAACGACTCGTACAGCAACCGCGCCGGCCGGGGCACTAGTGCTCAGGAAATCGTTCAGAAGGACGCCGAGACGCTTTCTCACATGGGGTTTGACGTTCCGAATGCGGCCCTGGACGGAGAGATCAAAGCGGACCTGTGGGGGCAGTTCATCGAGTCGACCATGCACTTGTTCGATGACTGGCTCGAAGTGGAGCCGGTCGACATGGACACGCTCCTCCGCAACTACATCAAAGCCCCCTGGATCACCGAAGGGCGCCGCGACCCCGACGAGATCATGGAAGGCATGATCAGCTACTTCAAGCGTGTGGACCGTAGCCGCTGGGCGCTGTTCCAGGTGCCTGGTGAGGACGGCTGGTCCCTGGCCGAGGCCCTGGGGCACCCGCAGGAAGAAGTGCAGATGCGGGCGGTGTCGCGGGGTCTGATGCACCTGATGTCTTCTTCGTACCCCAACATCGGGGTCATCGATGACCTTCACCACTTCATCGTGGCCGGGCAGGGCTCGCTCGCCGTCTACGACCGGTTGCTTGAAATCGTCGGCAGCTACTTCCCGGCCGAGACGTCGGTGCCGCTGCTCCTGGCCGGGGTTGAGCTGGACAACGGCTACGTCCGGGCTCGGGCGTACAGCGGCTTGGCGAGGCAGCGGTACAAGAGGCTCGACCGCTTCGTCTTCAAGGAGAAGGACGGGGAGGCCCTCAAGAGCATCGCCAGCGGGCTCCTCGACCACGGCTACATGCCCGGCCGGGAGGTGGTCGAGCAGCTCCTGGTCACTTTCGCCCGGATTCTCGGTGACGGCAGCGTTTACTCGAGGTACTATGCCTCCGATGGGATCAAGAACCTGCTCCGACTCGCCCAGAAGCAGGGCCTCGACACTACCGAGGTGCTCGAGGTGCTGGACGCCTATGAAGCCTCGGTGCGCCATAACCCCGACGACGAGCCGACGTGGGCTGACGATGCCGCGTGGCTAGCGGTTGTCGAAGAAGCGATGACATCCAGTGGAGAACGACAATGAAGCATTTCAAGCTCAAGACGCCTATATTTAAGGGACACAGTTTGCCGCCAAGGCATTCGCATGGGGCTGACTACTTTCCTGAGCATCTAAAACGCGCATCGCCGTCGCAGAAAAGACTGATGGCAGATCTGGTTCTTTTTCTGCGTTCCAACGACGACGTTATGGAGCTGGATTACGACACGATGCTGAAATACAACTCCACAACCGGACGTGTTGTCATTATTTCTGAAGGATCACTGATGCACATACTGAATTACGCCGATACTCCCGATGCAGAAGTGCTTTCTGGAGACATAATGGACGCATTCACCAAGATTGGTAAGCGTTACGGATACGAATGGGATATGGTTGATCACGTCACAATCGGATTCTATCCGGTGGAGTAGCGAATGAACCTCAAAGACCTGATTCCCTTTCTGTCGGCGGCGGCAGGCGCGGGCGCCGGCTACTACTTCCTCGGGCGCGAGAAGAAGGGCGACAAGCGGGTGCCTCGGGAGGGCCTCGAGCCCTGGGCTACTGCCGTCGGCGGGGCCCTCGTGGGCTACGTGGCGGGCCAGTTCGTCTCGAGCCGGTTCCAGGCCCCGGCTCCGGCACTCCAGCCCGCCCAGGCGCCCCAGGCGGCCCAGGCTCTCAACGAGTACATGGACCTCGACGGCGGGACCGCGCCGCTGGCCCTGCCACCGGCCCGGCCAGTGACTCCTCGGCCGGTGGTGATGCCCCGGGCTCCACAGGTCCGGGCCCCTGACTCCCGGGGTGACGGGGTGAGTGACGCCGCGCTCCTCGATTCCATGGGTACGTTCGAGGGCGCCGGCGAGGACGGGCTGGGCAGTTACGAGGGGCCCTACGGCGACGTGGATGGCATCGACGTCGAGGCCCTGATCAAAGAGTCGGGGATGAACAGGAACTAGACGTCCGAAGCGGCTCGCTGTACCAGGCAGTCACTCATACTCCGACTCCATGAGCGCATCCAGCATCAACCGGTAGACGAGCCTGTTGGGAGCGAACATCTCTGTGTGCTGTGCCGGAGGCCCCCAGTCCATATCGTTGTCGTTGAAGTAGCGCGCGAGTGCCGCCGCGACTGCCACGCTGCGGCTATGGCCGGCATCGCAGTGAATCCGGAACATCTGTACGCCGCTCTCTTGCCACTGGCGCACGAAGGCCACGATGGCGCGTGCCATCGTCATGTCGAAGAGCTTATACATGCCCCCCGGCGAGGCGTCGGCGTCATGAAACTGCAGGTGCAGCACGCCATAGGTATGGGTGTTCGTCACCACCTTGGGGATGGAATCTCCGGGCGTGCTGATCGAGATGATAGAATGTGGAAGGCCGATACTGTTCTCAGTAGTGGCGACGTGCCTATTGCAGACGTTGAGGTAGATCACGGCATGCTCCTGGGCACAGTAGCGGCTCATGGTTCTGCTTTCAATTCTAACCCGTACACTTTATCGACCACCACCGAAGCCTGTATCGTGTTGTCCCAGCCGGGCAACTGCCGTCTGATGACTCTATTGATGTCTTCTACGGTGAGTTCTTTGTCAACCCACCCCTCTAACGGGTCTTCAAGATGGAACTCAATGGTTACTTTCATTGTCGCACCCGGTAGTTGAACGTGCCCGTGTTGGGAGTCTTCGAGACGTCGAGCCGGCCCAGGCGCACCAGGGCCAGTGCCGTCGGTTTGTTGATCCCGGCCATTCGGACAGTGAACCAGCCATGTCCGAATTCCCTCTCCAGCTGGCCCACGATTTCATCTTCGTGAACACCCATCAGTTTCCGCTCCATGGCCCGGCATTCTCGACACATAGTCTCTCCCCGGTGTCGTAGACCGAGGCCACAGGCGCAGAGGGGCATGTACTTGCTGACGGTCATTCTTTGCCTTCCATGATGGCGATAGCGTCTCTCAATCCGGCACTCCGTGTCAAGTCATAAAAGGACTTGACGGGCTTCTTGGGCTCGGCTCGTAGGTGCTCGAGGCGGGCTTCCCACCGTGCTCTCTCCTCGGCGACGCCACGGTCATACCCTTCCTGCTTGAGAAGACCGTCGGACCAGCTCTCCGGGGGGTCGGGGTCGGGCAAGGACTTCTTCTTGGTCATGCTCCCTCCATGATGGCCAGAGCGTATCGAAGCGCATTCCAATACGTCGTGGAGTCTCTGTCTTTAGCTCTGATGTTTGATTCTTCTACCATGCTCCGCAGCGTCTCCACCCTCTGCTCCAGTGACCCCGCCTGGTTCTGCTTTGAATGCTCCTCTTTGTGCCATGCCTCGAGCAGTCGCCGCGCCTTGTCGGACATGATGAAGGAGTCTCCGCTGACTACTCCGAGGGTGATGTCGTCTCCAAACTTGTGCGCCGGGTCCGTGAAGGTGATGATCTTCTCCGGCTCCGGATGGGAGTAGGGACAAGGGAAGTGGTAATGCCTGGCTAGGTCATCCTTTGGTGGGCTTTCCGGCTCGTACTCCCCGCACCAGCCGTCCTCGCTAGTAGTGGGCCAGCAACCGTCCATGGCTCTATCAACAGGCATCACGGGCGAGTGCCGACGACATTCCGGTATGAATCCACTATCATGTATCAAAATAACTTTTCCATCTACATCCATACCCACAGCCACGGAACAAAAGAATCGACACGTTCCGCAATTCATTTCTTCCTCCCGTGACCCTCGAGCGACCGCCGGCACGCTTCGAGGCTAGCAAACGGGCCGCGCAGCCGGTCCCAGGTCTTGTTCCAGTAGTACCAGCCCGGTCCCTTGTAGCCGAGGTCATACTCGGCCTTGGGTAGCTCCCCATAGCAGCGAATGGGGTCCGCGCTCGTCGTCGGCTCGTAGATCGAGCCTTCCCAGTTAAGGTTTTTGGTCATTAGTCCACGTCTCCGGCATGGAAGTTATCGATGCACGAGAAGTGATAATATAGGGCCTCGAGCCATACTTCTTCTGGAGTCTCCGCTTGAGCGCCAGCCCGTCCATGGTAAACTGCTCGTCGGGTGTGTTGCGCCAGCATTCCCAAGTCGCGCGGTCCAGTCGTCTGGTTGCGCTTTGCAATAGACGACGCCGCGCTCTGGCTCTACGACGATGAGGGGCCATCACCACACATTCCGGAGAAGGCCATCCAAGGCCCATCGTGCTTTGACTTTCTCAATGAAGCTCCTGGCTTTTGCGCTGGTTTTCCACCGACGTGGGCGACCAGTAGGGGTAAGAACAAGCTCGGCATGGATGCCGGTTCTTTTTTCCACAACGAACCAGCGTCCACTTTTGATGACGTGGAACGAGGTCACAGCACCCTCTCGAGCTTCTCTCTGACAAACCCGCTAGGCAGCTCGAGTTCCCCGGCGCAGACGCGCCGCCAGTCGCCAGAGCCCAGCAGGATCACGACATAGGGGCACGGAACGTCGGGAAGGTCGGCCGCGAAACGAAAGGGCAGCACTTCGCCAACGTCTTCAATGGAAGTGGTCACTTCCACGAGCCAAATCTCATCCCCGCAAGGAGCCCAGTACGCTTCATAGATTTCAGGGTCTTCGGCTTTGTGCTCATTCACCAGCCGTGCCGCGACTGATTTATTCATTCTCTTCTCCTATGATTCCCAAGATTCCGTCCAGCATCTTCCCCTCGATGGCGTGCACGCCTTTGGTTTCGTGCATGTAGTACTCGATGGTCGTGGTCGCGGCAGCGTGACCGAGGTACTTCGCCAGAGTCGGCACCAGGGTGGGGAAGTGGAAATTTGGGGTCGCAGCGGCAGCCTCGAGGATGTGCATCACCCGGCCATGTCGGAGGCTGTGAGGGTGGGCGACGATGTCGGGCAGCCCGGCCCGGTGACACAGCCTCTTGATAGCCCGGGTCACTGACCAGCGGCTCAAACCGGTATCTTGTCGTTTGCCACGCCAGCAAGCCGACGGAAAGAGGTACATTTCGGCCGTGCGCTTCTCCGGGTGCTTGTACTTGATCCAGTCCATGACGATTTTGATGGTCGTGGGGTGGATATCGAGCCAGCCGGTGTGTGAGCCCTTGACCCGGATCACGTAGAGCTTGCCCTTGGGCAGGTACCTCGCGTGCCCCAGGTTGAGCAGCCCGACCTCAGAAGCCCGGAGCGCGGCGTTGTACATCAGAGACACCAGGGCATGATCGAAGACGTCGCCCTCGGCTTCCTTGAGCAACACGCGCAGCTCGGCCTCGGTGATGTACTTGCGCTCGTGCCGGGGCAGCTTGGGCATGGAATCCCGGGGCTCGACTTTTCTCGGCTTTCGGCCCTGGCGAGCACGCTTTACTTTGTCGTGGTTGATCACGTCCTGGGCAGCTCCCGGGCTCTAAACCCCTTCTTTTCGACCATTTGGCACTGTCCCCTCAATATTCCTCAATGATTTCAAGTACTTAGACGATATCCGCCCTCTCCCCCGGGACCGTGCTACCTGGCTTCGTCAATGGCTTTTCGAATTGCCAGGTGCCGGTGAATTTTCGAAATAAGCTCGGCAATGGTGGTGCTCCAGCCATTGAACATGGAATACATCAACTCGGGCTCGATGGGCTCGGGCACCAGGACCAGGGTGAGCTTCCCGGCGCCGGCAGCCCAGCCGGCCTCGAGATGGGCGCTGCGCCCGCAGGGAAGCACGAGAACACAAACGTCGCAGTCCCGGAGCGCGGCCATGTCCTTGGTGAAGCCGTCGATGGCAACGGGGTGATCCAGGGCCGCCAGAAACTTCTCGGGCAACCAGTACTTCCAGGCGGGATCGATTTCGGACCAGTGAAAGCCGTGATCGTCGGGTGCGGGGTTTCGGAAGTCGTAGACGGCGAAGCCCTCGGCCTTGAGACGCGCGACCACTTGAGGCTGCCACTGGTTGCGCCAAGAGCTGGCGACGTAGATCTTGATGGTCATGGCTCCTCCGGCGGAAAGGCGGTTGGTGGATTCTCCGAGGCGCGGAGAGCAAATTGAGCGACGTCAGGATCTTCGATACAGGTTTCCGCTATGTGCTGCAGCGACGCCACAAGATGCTTGATCCTGGCGCGCAGACACCGAACGCAGGCACCGCACGGGCCCTTGCCCGCTTCCTGCTCCCTCGCGCATGCGCGCCCGCTGCATACGTCGGCCTCGGCTTCGAGAACTTGTTGCCGCCAGGCCAGTCTTTCTCGTTCTTGAAGGACACCGGCCTCGAACGCCTGGCAGTAGTCAAGCCCCTCTCGTTCTGTGGTCATGGCTAATGCCCCTGCAGATCCCAAACCGAAGCAGCCAGCCCGACTGCGCCAATGAAAAGAATGTCCTTGGCCTTCTGGTAGAGCGGCAGCTCGTCGTAGGGCACCAGGCAGGGGTGGGTCTTGGCGACAGCATCCTTGACCGGGCCGAATCGCCAGCCGTCGGCGAGCCTGGTGGCGCTCCAGCCGGCGTGCGATTGCTCCGGCGTGGTCCCGGCCAGAGCATTCATTGCTCCAGCCATGGCACTGTCGCGCTGCCATTGCTCGGCGTCTTCCCAGGGCCTCTGAGAAGTGTCTCCGTTTGCGATGCACCACCGTCGGTTGACTTCGTGGGCCACGCTAGCACAGAATTCGATCTTGTTCATGTCGGCTCCTTTTCTTGTCTCTTGCT
>Ga0315283_10002570_pt1 | contig 15236 bp, 29 predicted proteins | sample YL17G09_0_MG_FD_204541 | JGI IMG/M metagenome (GOLD analysis project Ga0315283, IMG submission 204541) | Sediment microbial communities from Yellowstone Lake, YNP, Wyoming, USA - YL17G09_0 | ecosystem: Environmental > Aquatic > Freshwater > Lake > Sediment | place: USA: Wyoming | collected... | reverse complement strand
AGATGGCCCGATCCTCCACCCTTTCGGGAGAGGAGGACACGGCAGCTGGGAGAAGTTTCTGATCGATACTCGGACCGTAGCTCTCTTGGGGCAGGTCTCGCAGCGGATCTCGAAGGGGAGGAACCAGGTCATCGGATCGGCTCCCCGATGGCGCGAGCCAGCTTGGTGAGGGCGTCGTCGAGCACCGCCACCCAGTTCAGCGAGCCAGTGATGTCCTGGGCGATGTCATCGTGTCGGCTCCTGATCAGACGACGTATAGCCTCGAGGAGTTGCTTGCCGGCGTTGCCGTCGAGGGCCTTCTGCGCGCGGGCGCTGATGCACCACTCCTCGGGGTCGTCGCTGTTCTCGGGGCACAGCTGCGGTTTGTTGCCGATGGTGGTGTGGATGTCAGGGCAGGGGAACTGCTGGACCTGGAACTCGAGGACGGCCCGCATGGCGGCGGCCTGCGCCAGCCACTCGACGTTGGCAGCTCTGTTGGGTAGAGGGTTGGCGGCGTAGTCGGTCTGGAGGAGCGCTAGCTCGGCTCGGTTCCTGGTCGCTACCTCTTGGGTCTCGGCTGAGATCCAGTCGAGCACCTCCCAAGCCACTTCCAGGGCCGCGATCGGATCGAGGGTGACGGTGTGGCAGGTGCCACAGGCTCGTCCCTCGAAATGCTCACCGTCTAGCAAGTAGTCCCGGCAATAGGGACACCACGATCTTGATGTCATGTTCGCCTCAGATCTTCGGCCACTTCCCCTCGGCTTCCAGGACTTCTCGGAGCTTTCGGCACTCCAGGCAGAGGCCTGGGTGGTCGATGGGAGCCCAGGAGAAGACCAGGTTGGAGGCAATGGCCGGCGTCATGGGGATGCCGCACAATGTCTGGTAGACCTGTCTCTTGTCTGATTCGTAGTCGCGGTGGTGCTTCATGGCTTGCCCCACAGTTGCGTCTCGACGAAAGATCGTACTACGAAAAACCGACCCTCGGACACCCATAGGAACTTCATCCCTACCTCCTCACGATTCCCAGCCGACGATCCCCTTGCAGGCTCGGCAGATCACCGCGAACGCAGGCCAGGGGTTCGGGTAGATGAAGAACAAGACCTGCGGCTGTGCGATACGGGTTCACTTCATTTCCCAGCTCTCACGCAGCGCATCGAGAGCTTTCACAGCAATGTTCGCTCGCCCTATCTCGCACGCCACCCAGGTCTCACCTCCATACCCGGGAGTCCCAAACGTCTCACCGTGCCAAGCGCGGCAGATAGCTAGCGCTTCGGGCGTTATAGCATCCATCTGTGCGCGTAGGCTCGCGCAGTATTTCTCGTAAGTCGTCATCCCCTCTCTCCGAGCGCCATCTTCATCTCGCGCACCCACCACTTGAGGCGCGAGATCGCCGACGGCCCAACGCTGTCGGGGCAGAAGTCGCCGTGGAACGGAGCTTGCTGCCCGCCCTTTCCTCGACGAGCGAACGATTCAATAGCGGCATCGACCGTGGTGATGAATGCTTCGACGACGGCGCGCAGGGCACCGAACCGCCGAACCTCGGCGAGCATCCGTTGTATCTCCCCTTCGGAGGGACGGATCGTGGGCGGCAATCCGAACTCGGCACTGATCTCCGCGCATTCGGATTTGAAGACGTCGCGCTCCTTCTCGACCTCGACGAGCCTGGCCTGCACCGCGTCCAGCGACGCGCGCTGCACCGATTCCTTCTTGGCCACAGCGGTGTTGCAAAGGGAGCAAAGCGGACGCTCACCGCTGTCTTTGTATACGACGTTTCCAATGGCTGGCAGGTGGCCGCATTCATCGCATGTCTCAATCTCGGATACCGATTCGTGAGCCTCTTCGTCTGCCTCGGTCTCGGCGAGCTTGGCCCGCGCCTCGTCGAGCAGTCTCCGTATCTCTCCCTCGGCTGGACGGATCGTAGGTGGCAACCCGAACTCCGCGCTAATCGAGGCGCACTCGGCTTTGAAGATGTCGCGTTCCTTCTCGACCTTATCGATCACGCCGACCGCTCGTTGCGCCGCCTCCTCTGCGTTGCATGGTCCATCGGCACCCACCTCGGACACGAGGATCTGCGTCACCACGCGAAGACGCTCCTCCGCCTTGTCGGCACGGGCGATGTTGTGCTTTAGAACCTCGACGGTGCAGTTGCAGCCGTCATAGTACGTAGGGCACTGGTCGCTGATGTCGTTGTGCGGAGTATCCTCGGTGGTCTTCCCCAGCTTTGCGTTGGAGGCGAGGACGGCTCGGGCGCACAGACAGCTATCACAGGTACAGGCCGTCGAATGAGGGCGTGACAGCATCTTCTCTAGCGCCTCGCGCAGTCGCCGGTTCTCATCGAGTATCGTGTTCTTCGGGAAAGCGTAGCTCATGGCTTCTCCTTACGATGAGAGCAGACCTCTTTGCAGTCGGCGCAGCCTTCGTCTGGGTAGTCGTCCGGTGTGCTGCCGCACCAGCTACCACGCGGCAGAACGGCGGTGCGGGAAGCTTCCACCCGCTCCCGGACTAGCGCCTCGATCTCCTCCCGATCGGACCGTGCCGGCTCTCCCGTCTCGCGCTTGGTCCGTACTGGCTCGAGCGCCTGCGCGATGCCGGCGGCGTAGGTGCGGTGCCGATCCCGAATTGCGTCTAGCTCTCGCTGAGTCACCAGCAGCATCGTGCGCAGAGCATCAGTCTCTATGGGCAGCGTCTCGGCCTCGGCGAGCTTGGCGCGGGCTTCGTCACGCGCACGCGCGGCTTTCACAAGCTCGACCCTTAGCTCGTCGCGCTCCCGCCGGACCAGGCAGCTGTGCTCGCAGGCCTCCTCGACCGTAGCTCGCTGTGCCTCTGAGGACCTGAGAGCGACCTCGAATCGGTTGCGCTCGCGCACCAGCTGGTCAATCTCGTCCAGCAGCTTGTCGATTCGCGCGCAGCCCTCGAGCGCCAGGGCGGGGGACGGCTGTAGCCTCCGTACCTCGGCGACAAGAACGGGGACGGCCGTTCGCGCTAGATGGGCCATCTGGATCTCATGATCCAGATACGGGTACGCGGCCAGCTCCTCCCAATCCCGCAACCGCTTATAGTCGATCATGGCTTCTCCGGCTTGGGTGCGGCGTCCGATGGGGAAACCTCGACGCAGGTGCAGCGGAGGTTGTTCACGACGGCTGGATGTGCCAGGTTGGCAAACTTCCACAGCGCCCAGATGGCCCCGACGAGGAAGATGACCGTCATGACGATGATGAGGATCGCTCCGACCCTAGGACGCTTCATAGTTTCCTCACGTCGGTTATCATGTTCTCGAGAATGCTGAGGAGGACTCCCACCAGGACCCGCTTTGCTTTCTCGACATTCCGGAACCGTCTCTGTGGCATTCGAAAGAGGCTGTGTAGATAATCGGCGGCTAGATTGCTGCTGAAGGCACTCCCGAAAAGCAGGTTAGGACGCCAGTACCCGCGCGACCACTCGACTACCAAGGTACATAGACCGAGGTAGAGTGCATGCCGGTTTCTCCCAAAGCGCGTAGAGATGATCCAAGTCGGAGTCACCAGAACCTCCCTCGGTCCACCAGGCGCTTTGCTGTGATCAAGTCAATCCCCAGCCGACGACGGAGCGAATGGATGGCTCCGATCCGGTCTTGGTCCTTGAGGAGCGACTTCTCCTCGGCAGTGAACTCGAATCCGTGGGAGTTAGGGTCCTCGGCGTGGCTGGCAACGACAGCGCGCAACTTGTTGATCTCGGTCGTGAGATCGGCGACCCGCCCTTCTAGGTCCTCTATCGTCTTGCCGTCGTACTTGACGGTTCGGACCTTCGCTAGCGCATCTCGCAGCTCTGTGGCCAGACTGACCACCAGATCGGCGGTCCCGTCTTGCGGGTTCCGGATCAAGCAGTCCAGATCTTCGTCGGTCCAGCTCATGGCTTCTTCTCCGGAGGATTGGTCAGGGTGGTCGTCGGCTCGATCCCGTCGGACGTTCGGACCTGCTTCTCATACCAGCGATCGACGATCCCGTGGTAGTCCGGCATTCCGAGACCCTTGCACTCCTCCGATCGGATCGTCCCCGGCCCGTAGCGCAGCATAAGGTCTTGGAACGTAGGGGGCTCGGGCTCTGGCAGCTTCTGGATCGGCAGGTAGGGCGTTAGCCCGAATCCGAACTCCTTCAGAGTCGCCTGGAACTTCTCCCATGCCTGTCGCAACTCCTCCGGTGGTCCCTTGCCACAGGCTGGGCAGCAGGCGAGCATCGCCCTGACGAGATCTCCTTCGGGCTCCCAGCTATGGCCGCACTCGCAACGCTTCATCTACAGCTCCTTCCAGCACCACATGTCCTGCGGCGGCCACTCCCAGGACACGGCTTCGGGCTCGCCGTCCCCCTTGGTCACGATGGCCAGGTAGGTACACTTGTGCGCCCAGTTGGCATCTGGCTCGAGGTCGATGAAGAAGATGGAGGCGACCTGTTTCTTCTTGAACGGGACCTTCTCCCCTACGACATCGAGTACCTGATCGGTATCCAGCTCCGATATGGACTTCCAGATCTTCACAGCTTCCTCGCAGCGATGTGGAACTGCCGGCGAGCCTTCTCGCACGGACACAGGTACATGCAGCCGCCGCCTTCACCCTTGTTCTGACAGACCTGGCAGCGTCCCGTCGCCCCTTCCGTCTCGTGCCAGTCCGTCAGGCAGCTGGGGCAGAGCTGGGTCTCACAGGTCTGCATCAGCTTTTCCCGAGTCTCCTGCGGCTCCATGGCGGCCGATAGCTTTTCGGTGATCTTGAACGCGGTCTCGTATGCCTCTGGGTCACCTTTCTGATCCTCGAACAGACGAAACTTCTTGATCAGCGCGAGCATCTCGTTGTCCATCACGATCTTCATGCTCATGTCTTCACCTTCTCCTCCAGCAGCTCTCGGATGGTGGTTTGGCCGTCGCCGCCCCACGGCAAGCAACCTCCTAGATGCTCGCCGACAACAGCGCCGCGATCACGGAGATGGTCGAGCCGCACCAAGGGGCTAGCATGGAAGTCGAACACCGAGGAATCCTCGTTCCTTATGTTGCGCTCGGCGATGATCGCGGCTTCTCGTTCGTCCGAAGCCAACACCAGCATCTCGCCCACGACCATCACTGCGTAGAGCTTCTTCTCGCTCACGGTTTCCTCACTTCCACGGAATCGCGGCCCTATGCCATTGATGCGTGCCACCTCGTCGAGCTTGGCCTGCGCCTCTTCGCATTCCCGCAGGGTTGCATTACACGCATCAGCGGCATGACGAGCCCTGTCCTGTGCCTCGTCGCGTTCCTTCTCGACCTCGACGAGCCTGGATTGCAGGACAGCAATCTTCATGCGCCGCACGGTGAGAAGCTCGATCAAGGGCTTCAATTGTTCGTTGACAAAGGCCACGGTCTCTTCACGGGTCATCAGCACCGTGTCGCTCATGCCTTCTTCTCCTTCTTCGACAGTAGGTCATCGAGGTGCTTCTGAAACTCCTTGGCGGCCTCGCTCGGCGGCGGCTCACAGCCGATACAGATGTGCTCGCGCCGACGCTTCAGCCATCGGGGACCGGAGCCGAACGTCTGGCTGCACCGTCGGCATGTGGACTCCCCGATCATGTTTTCTTCTCCCAATCGTGCCCCGCGACGAGCCACGGCACCTCGTCTCGCATCCCAGGCTCCCACAGCGTGGTGATCTTCATGGCTTCTCCGGCTTGTCGGCGACCTGGAGGCTCGCGATGATGGTCCCGCCAGGTCCATAGCTCACCTGGCCGATCATGTCCTCCTGCGTCTGATCCCAGAGATCCATAGCTTCGTCCAGTGTCCTCGGAGCTTTGTTGGCGCTCGAGGCGCACTCCTGACAGGGATACGAGACCTGCTGCTTGCGTGTGGCGAGCTTATGCCCGCACGCCAACGTGACTAGCCACGGGCCGTGCTCCTCGGAGCCTCCACGGATCACCTCGGCGAACACGATCTTCTGCAGGGGAGGCTCTGTCTTGTCGGTTGCCATGGCTAGACCTTATTTGGCGTCTCGAAGTTCTTCAGCGTGTCGTCGAGAGTGATGGCCTCCAGCTTCTTGATCTGCTTCTTCAGCAGCCCGATCTTCTTCTGCGCCAGCTCTTTGACGGCTACTACGGCCTCCTCGAGCGTCGAGTACACCTCGTCCTTCCGGAACATCGCCTTGTCGTTTATACCCCCAGGCCATTCGACGTGGACATAGCGCCCATCCGAACTCTCGTGATCGACCTTGCGCATCACAATCCCTGTCGTCAGGGCGTACTTGATGACGTAGACCCGTTGGCTGCTCATGTTGGGACTATAGCAACAAGTAGGAAAGTTGTCAAGTCGCCCGTGGAGCTATCATCAGTGACTCTCCAGCTTGGCTAGCGCCCGATCGAGCGCGGTGGAGGCCTGGGCGCGTGCCCGCTTCGCGTTCCACTCGCCGACCAGGTCCAGCTCCTTCGGGGGCGGGTTCCTGGCCTCGGCCTCCTCGACGACGTTGGAGATCGCAGCCTCATCGGCGTGGGTGATGAGACCGACGACGTGCCGCTTGTCTCGGCCCCGCACATCGTCCATGACCAGCTCTACCGTCGCCCCGTCCTCGGTCCGAACGAACAACTGGACCTGCATCATCCCCGGCTTCCATAGCCGTCGGTTCGGTCTCCTCATCGGTTCCCTCTCCGTTTCGAACGACGCGAAGGCAGGATTTTCGTCCGCTCCATGTACATCCCCCAGGCGTCCACCGACGTCAGTCCTCCCACCTAACACCCCTGACCCGGTGCCCGCTTCCGTCCTGGCAGTCCAGAAGCTCGCGACACCGCCCGCAGTAGACGATCGCCCAGCCGACCATCAGGCACGTCACCGGACGGTGTCCCAGGACCCGACAGACCTGCCGCATCAGGAGCAACCACATCGACTAGACGAGTCCCGCCTTCTCAGCCCACCACTCCTTCACGACCAGCGCCCCCTTGGCGTTCTCGTTGTCATCGTAGACCTCGCTGTCGTCGTCGATAACCGACTTGGGCACCCATACCGGCTCGCCCTCGATCTCGACCAGCAGCGCTAGCTCGGTCTCGTGCTTCACCTTGCAGTCCTCGAACCGGATGACGCCCATCAGCTCTCCTCAATCACCTTCTTGATGATGGCTACCCACGTCTGAGCGTCAGCCGCCTGCTCCTTGGCCTCTTTGAACATCTCCTGTAGCACCTGTAAAGGCGGCCGATCGAAAGCCTTGTACCCGGTCCCGACTTTGTGGTACCCGGTCCCGAACTGACTGCGCCACGCATCGAAGACTTCCTTGATATCCTCGCCGTGGGCTAGCCATCGGTACACCAGCTGGCTGATCCCTTGTGTGTGCTTGATCCAGAATCGAAACCACTTCCCCTTGGGCAGCACTCGCGGCTTCAGCGCCCTCTCCGGCTTGTGGTGACTCCAGTAGTATCCTCGCGCGGTCACCTTTACTCGCCGACCACAACCCGGACAAATCGCGAAACCGCGAGTGTTTATAGAAGCGCTGCAAAGGGTGCCAGCTGCCTCGCATCCTGTTCGCAATCCCCACCAGCTCATCTCCAGCTCCTACCAAGATCAACCTTGTAACACCTTGCGGCCTCATATCGTGACAGTCAAGTCCTTTTGTCGCGGGCCACGCCTGCGCCTGTGTCTATTCCTGAACCACTACGACTATGATTTTGGTAAGGGGTCGGGCTGGCGGTGATGGGAGGCTGGGGCTCGAACCGGAGTATTTCGAGGTCAGTCCTCGCGTACCTTGTTGACCAATTCGTCGGCCTTGTCCTGGGCCAGCACCTGGAGCTTTTGAAGGTCTTTGAAGATGAGGTCCATCTCGATCCAGATCGAGTAGAGGGACCGGCCCTTACGGGCGATCACCAGCTTCTCTGTTCCCTCGCGGACCGGACAGCCGGCTGGCAGGACCTTGGTGATCTTCTCGAGGTCGTAGATGGCCGGCTCGATCGTGTTCATGGTGTTCTTGACGGCGGGGATCAAGTCGTACTCGAGGGACTCACGGATACGCGAAAGCGCGTCGAAGCGTCGCCTCAGCTCCTCGCGGTCCGGCTCATCGGCAGGCTTGGTCTCCAGGATGTCCCTGACCAGTTGCAGCACCGAAGTCGTGTCGTTCATTGGGGTCTCCTGTTGGGGCTCCCGAGCCTGTCAGGGCTCTTGAGGTGATCGCAGTTTCGCACCAAGGCCACCGCCTCTACAGCATCCTGGATGGAATCGGTCCGGACTCGAGCGCGCAACTCCCGCACCTCTGCCATTACCCGGGTCGCCGCTTCCACGATACCCTCGTCGGGCCGGGCCTCGAGGATGGTGCGCGCTTGCCTGATGCAGTTGCTCATGGTGAAGGTCATAGTAGCAAGTAGTCGGTCGATTGTCAAGGTCAAGACGCACGGACGTGAGCGGTCTGACAGCCAGGACTACTTGAGGATATCGACGACTTCCTTCATGGCCAGGACGGCCTCTTCCAAGGCCTTGTCGGCGCGGACCGCCTGACCCTGGGCTCGATCTCGGGCCGTGGGCTCGGGGCCGGCCGCATACTCCTGGGCCAGCTGCTCTAGCAGCTTCTTGAGCCGGTGCTGGGTGCCGCGCAGCAAGTCCCAGATCAGGCTGGCCTGCTCGGCCGAGGCCTGCTTAGCCGACTGCTTGCCTTCGTTGAGACCTTCGGGACCGCTCGAGTCCTCGAAGATGCCGGCCCGCCGCAAGTACTCCTGCATCTGGTTGCTCAGCATGGTCGGCTCCTAGCCCAGCTTGAAGAGCGCCTGCCTGGCTTCGTCGATGGCCTGCTCCGCCGCCTTGAGCTTCACGGCAGCGTCGTTCCACCGGGCGGTCATCTGCTCGCGTTGCCAGGGGATCAGCTCCTGGTAGTTCTTGAGCGTCGCGGCATGCTGGGCAGCCTCGCCGTGCATACGCTCGATCGCCGACGACATCGTGGTGAGCTGCTGCCGGAAGCTCTTGGCGTCAAGGTCGTAGTCGAGGGCCGCCCCACCGCCTGGCGGTTCCTTGGATTCCTTGGCCTCGTCCAAAATGCCGGCGCGCTGCAAGTACTCGAACATCGTGTTCAGCATGGGCCAATCCTACTCTAGATCTTCAACACCGACCAGCATGCTAAGATGGCCGCCATGAAGCCCGAGATCCTTCAAGAGATGCGTCGGATAGTCGAGGACGGTCCACCTGAAGTTCTCGATCAGGTTCGGTCGGCCTTGTCCTTGATGGCCTCTCAGGTGAAAAGCCCTGTGTCGGTCCAGATGCAGTTCTCGTCTCAACCGCTTGCGCTCGGCTGGTCCATGAAAGCGACGTTCACCTGTACTCGGAAGAGTCCGGCCTGGCCTAGCCAGCAAGGAACCGTTCTCGCCCCGACGCTATGGTACGAGCTAGTCGTCACCACCAAGGGAGAGAAGGCAGGGCGTTGGTTCGTGCAGGGGACCATCCTGTTCACCAAGGCCACGAAGATTCTCTCCTCCGTAGCCGTCAAGGACGTCGACGCGGCGATCAAGCTAGTGCGCGAATCCTTCTTGGCTCACTGCTACGACACCATCGACTATGACTGACCTGGCTATAGCAGGGGCTTGCCGGCGCGCAGCATCAGCTCGCCCAGCTCGACCTGGGCTGCCGGTCCTATCAGGCGTCGTTTTGTCAGTCCCAAGCACAGGACCACCAGGTAACGGGCACTGATGCGGTCGAGGATTGGGCGCTGCCGGACGAAAGCTCCCTCCAGGACTTCGATGGCCACGAAAATCGGTAGGCCGGTTGTGACCGTGTAGGGCACGCCTCCGGCCTCGTAGCAGATCAAGCCGCTCAGATCAGGCCGTTCCAAGTCCGCCCACCCTCGGCGCTCGTCTAGCCAGCAGCAGTAGAAGGATCGACAGGTCGGTGGTCGGCTCGCGTAGCGGGCGCAGCCGTGGGCGTTCTCATGCGCGCATGCGACGCCAGGCTGCTTGGCAAGCTCGTGGACGCCGAGGGTCTTGCAACAGGCGGTGCAGCTGGTGCAGGCACGCATCAGCTCTCCTGGCCAGGGCGTGTGGGGCTTGGCCGGAAACTTGGCCGACGTTGTCGGCGCATCCAGAGCCTACAGATCTGCTCGAGGTCCCCGGGGTCGAGCTTGTGCTTGAAGACCAGGTTGCGCAGGGTGCCCTCGGTCAGGTCGGTCAGGTGAGCGAGATCCGCGTAACCGTAAGCCCAGAGCTGGGTGCGGCCACGCTTGGGCACGAGGGGTGAGATCGTGACGGCCCGACGACGATGAAAGGGGGTGGGCTTGGGCTTGAGCTTGGGCACGGCCGAATTATGACATAGATCGCGATTCTATGTCATGTTTCGCTGGCCAAGACCGTTAGGCTCCCAACAGCTCCAGTCCCCCTTCGCGTACTACGATTCTCAAGTCGACTATGACTATGATTTCGTGGCAGGCTCGGCCGTGTCATCGGCTTCCAAGGTGCTTGAGCCGGAGTAATTCTGCCTACTTAGGTCCGGGGCCTAGGTCCGGATCTGATGCAGCTTTGCATCGACTGATGCGCCTGTGCATCGTGTCTAGCGCTCGCGTCTAGCGCTGGCGTCTAGCGCTGCTGTCCCCTCCATACCACTCAAATGTGTGGTGGTAGAGACTCGAGTGGGACTAGTCCCACTTTGCTCAAAGGGGGAGCTGCAGACCTACTAGTGACCCCTGGGGTCTTGAACCCGGGGTACAGTCAGCAGGTGCCCTTCCATGCTGTTAGCGTCATCCGGATCAGGCTCCCAGATCAGAACCGACTAGGCTCGTGAGATGCGAGCTTGAAGAATCCGGCATCCTAGCCAGGCGCGAGCCCTTTTAGAGCCCTTTTAGCGCCAATCCAGGCCGAATCCCGATCTAGATCTCGCGCAAGTGCCTGTAATCACATGGTCAGTGGATTACTAGGGCAAAAGTACTGCGGCCAAATGGACGCCCAGCGCGACGCCCAGCGCGACGCCCCTTTTGTGTCACCGTCTGGTCATGGTCGCCTATGACGACACGGGCTACTTGTTGCGCGCTATACGCCATATGCCATACGCCGAAGGGCGCGAGGTCTTCGAACTACTTCGACGCAACCTCGCGCGGTCGCCGTCCTCCGAATCCAGAACGGCATTTCGGAGGGACTAGATACGGCCAAAGCCCTTCATAGGGCCGAGCCTTTCACGGGGCCAAGCCCTTCATAGCTATAGGCGGAGGGGGGGGGATGAAGAAGTGGGCTGTTTCGGGAAAGCCGCCTGCCGCTATAGGCGGATCAAGTCGACGTGGTCGCCGTCCTCGAGGAAACGGATCAGCTCGTCAGCCGGGTTCAGGACGAAACCTCCCTTGGCAAAGGTCCACGATCGGGCTCTGGTTTCAGATGGAGTGCTCGCTTCAGCGCCAGCCGCTTCAGCGCCAGCCGCGTCCAAACCATAGCCGAGTGCCCTTGCGACCTCCCCAGCTAGCTGGCCGACCAGTTGACCCTGACAGACTTCGACCAACAAGGGGGCCTGATCGGCTGAATCTGGATCGAGACGCGGTCCATGGCAGGTCAGTGTGATAGGTTGCGAGAGGTTGGCCGTGCTGGTCGTGTTGGCCGTACTAGCTGTGTTGGCCGTGCTGGTCATGCTAGCCATTCTAGCGGCCCTGGCTGGCTCAGGAAAGGCCGATCGGGTCTGGATGGGGCTTGGGTAGGGCTGAGCTAGGGTCGAGCTGAGGGGGCGCTTCTAGGGCCTGCTAGGGTCTACTAGAGTGGGCAGGGCGTTTCGGCGCGCCGTCCGTGCCTAGGCCAGTTCAGGATCGGTTGTACTTGATCGCCAACCAGCCTGTAGCCTGTGGGCAGCTTGATGCCAGGTAGAGGCCGGTTCCAGGAGACCGCCATTACCTCGGCAAGCTCGACCGACAACAGGGCGAGCAACTTGCGGCCTCGGCAGAGCCACTGGTAGTGGCAGCCGATGTCGATCTGGCTTTGGGCTTGAAGCTCGAGCCGGTTGCGCCGGCCGAAAGTCACGTCCCAGGCAAGCAAGACCTGCTGTTTCTGGATGGCTGTGAGGCTCTCCATCCATCCTGAGCGGCCTTGGCCCAAAGCCTCTTGGCCCAAGAGAGCATCGAAGGCTTGTTGTTCGGCCAGCTCGAATAGTCGGGTGCGACGCCCCTGTTCTGCTAGGCGAGCCTCGAGGGCCGGTGCGAGACGAGCCTGGATGGAGGCAAGTCGGGCAAGGGACCGGTTGCGCCTGATCCGGTCGAGAAGATGATTCTTGCCAGCCCTGTAGGCGTAGCCGGGGCTTTTCCAGGCGTGGCGCGTGACGCGCTCGAGGACCGTGGTGAGGTCGGTGGCATCCCAGACAAGGCCGGGGCAGGCGGCGACGATGGCCTCGAAGCCCTCGATCACCGTTTCGCGTAGCTGCTCGTCTGTCTTGCTCACACCCTAGAGACGCTTCGGCCGCGAGAACCTGACAGCTAGTTGACGACTGCTTGCGGGATCGAGTAGCCTTGCGAGGTCGGGGACAGGCCAGGTGAGGTTGAGTTGCTCTCCCCCCAGCAACTTCCTCCCAGGCTAGCCCCCGACTTGTCTGGATGGACTAGAACGGGACTGGCCGAAGCGGTAGCCGGCGTGCTACTTTGACGAGGAGGCGCTGGGCAGCAGACGGTCCTCGGCCGGCCAGCTAGTCTTCAACACGTCCTTGATGACCAGCCGGTGAGCCTCGAACGAGAGCGAGTTCAGCCGGCCTACCCAGTCCCTGATGTGCTTCAACACCTGATCGGGACCGACGTGGGTCACCTTTGACACCACCTCGATGTTCCGCCTCAGCATCTCGGCGCACTCGGTGATCGCGCAGAGGTGCTGCGTCAGCATGTCCATCTTGGCCTGCTCGGGGTTCGGCTTCTGATCAGCCTCGGTTTCTGTGCGGGCTTCCTCGAGCTTCTCGTTGATGAGCTTCTCGATGTCTTTCCAGTCAGTGGGCTTGTTCTCGGGCTCTTCCATGTCAATCCTCCTTGACCCGAACCTGGTCCCCCAGTCGGGTTGATGACGATGAGTAGCAAGAAGGCTTCCCGAAGGCCAGGACATAAAGCACGATCGACGGGGACAGAGCGAGAAGAGCTAGCCGAGCAGGACTAGCCGAGAAGAACCCAAACGCTGCCGACCGGATTCCAGCCGAAGAACTGGCCGAGATCTGTGTCGAAGACGATGAGGGCGTTGCTTGGGGTCAGGGCCGTGCGCGTCGCCGTCGACATCGTCTGCCCGGTCGACAGACCGCCGCCACCCTTGAGCGCGTCGAGGGCCGTCTGGACCGTCAGACCGAGATTGGGCAGTTCCGTGTCGTCATAGGCGACCTGTCCGGCTTGATCTGACAGAACAGGCGCTAGGAAAGCTCCCATGCAGGCCAGCGGATCGAGGTGCGACGAGCCGTCCATCACAACGCCGATAGTGGGGGCGGGCAGCTGGCGCACCGAGAGCGCATAGGTAGCGAAAGCCGACCCTTCCCACAACTCGATGGTGATGTTGGCGAGGGCACCGACGCGGATGAGTCCCTCGGTGGGCGGATCGGGAATGCCGCCGTTCTGTCCGTCGAGGAAGGCTCCGTTGCGCAGCGTGAGCTGGTTCCCCAGCACGCGCACCGTGCCCATGTAGAAATCGCCGGTACGGCTGATGCTGCCGCCGTCCAGCTCGATCAGGAACGGGCCGGTGTCGAACCACGGACTCTCCACCACCCAGTCGATGTCCTTCGAGCGCAGGATAAAGGCCTCGATAGACGAATCCACCGACCAAGGGGTCGAAACCACGCCGAAGCTGACGGATGGTAGGGTCATCTTGGCTACGCCAGCCGGGGGTGTCGGAGGCAGCGGACGGGGCGGCCACGGACGGGGGCGAGGACGAGGACGGGGCGAGGGCGGGGTAGGGGGTAGGATGGGGTGCGGCAGGAGAGGCGGGTCGGCGGTGATGCCGATCCACATCCAGCGGCCGAGAAGATCCCACGAGGGTGGGTCGGTGATCACGCGCTGCGTGTTGTCGATCGGCTGCTCGACCATGATGTAGCCCCGCCCGGAGGGAGGCAGGAGCTTGCTGAAGATGTCCCAGCGCATCGTAGCCCGCCAGCACAGTATGGTGAGGCCCTCGCCACTCTCATGGAGGGAGGAGGTGTCCATCCACTTCATGACGCGGGTGAGGCCGCTGGCCAGTTCTTCGGCAGAGTAGGTGAGACTGAAGAAGATCTCGTTGCTCGAGTAGTGCTCGAGCGCATGGTACTTTTCGTCGATTTCCCCGACGGGGAACTGCAGATCAAGGTGCTGGTTTGGTTCCAGGGGTATCGAGCTGAATTCGGGGATGTTGACAGGGTCGACGGAAATGTTGGTGATGCGGATGGTCGCCATGACCAGACGATAGCTGATCTGACCTTTCCCGACAACAGGCCTCACCCGAGAGTCGAACTCGGTACGCACGATTTAGAAGACCGCGCTGGGCGTCCGGCCCGTGAGGCGAATGGCGGACGAGAAGAGAAGGCGAGAGCGGAGGACGGGTGAGTCGAACGCCATCCCTTGCGGGACGCACTGGGTAGCAACCAGGCCGCACGCCACCGTGCGTTCATCCTCCAGAACAGAGCGGAAGGTGTAGGAGTCGAACCCGACCCTTTCGGGCATCCTGTGTTCGAAACAGGCGACGCTCCACAGCGTCCTCACCTTCCGTGCTACTTGGGTGCCCGAGGCGAGATTCGAACTCGCACCGTTCGGGGTTTAGGGCCGACGCCTCTACCAGTTGGGCTACCCGGGCAGGAGCTACACGAGCGGAGAGTAGGCGAGTCGAACGCCAACCTTTCGGTCGCACCCGCTTCCAACGGGGCCAGGTTCCACAACCTGCTTGCTCTCCAGAAAAGCACAGGGAGACGCCACACCATTCTCCTGTGCCGGCCGCAGCCTTGAGTCAACTTTCACGACGTGTGGGCCGGAGGAGGGAGGAGGTGTCGAACGAAGTCCGCTGTGCCAACTGCCACAAGCGAGTGACGCACAAGAGAGCAAAGGATTTTCGTCTGCCTCAGTCCATGAGGGTGATGAAGTCGTTCGGTAGGACACGATACTTGCGGGGAGGTTGATCTGCGCGAATCACGACAACGATCTGAGGTAGCTGAACTCCTCGACGCGTGGCCGCTTTGATCGCTTCCACGTCGTTGTCCCTATGGCGGGCTGCATAGAGCAGCGTGCCATCTTCAGCGAAGATGTTGGGCACCGGGGGCATGGATCGAGAAGGAGGTTGCAGAGCTAGACCGAGTCCTCGACGTCGCCCATCGCCTCTTCCAGATCGCCGAGGGCCTTCCAAGCCTTCTTGGCTGCCTCGAGC
>Ga0315283_10002569_pt1 | contig 15236 bp, 19 predicted proteins | sample YL17G09_0_MG_FD_204541 | JGI IMG/M metagenome (GOLD analysis project Ga0315283, IMG submission 204541) | Sediment microbial communities from Yellowstone Lake, YNP, Wyoming, USA - YL17G09_0 | ecosystem: Environmental > Aquatic > Freshwater > Lake > Sediment | place: USA: Wyoming | collected... | reverse complement strand
GCGCTTCGACGTGGTGGAAATCACAGGCGAACTCGCCGACCCGGTTATCCAGTGGAGCCGTGCCGCCTTCTCCCTCGACGACGTGGCGGGCCGCTGAACATCAGCCGTATCATGGCGCTTTCCGCCAGACTGGAGACGCTGATGTCCCTTGCGGACGCCATACGCGGCCACTTCGCCGACAGCATTGCAACGAAGCAGGCCGCCATTGCCGTACTCGTCGCGCCCATCGTGGAGGCCACGAACCTGCTCAGCGGCACCCTGCGCGCCGGCGGCAAGATCTTGAGTTGCGGCAACGGAGGCTCCGCCGGTGATGCGCAGCATTTCTCGGCCGAACTGTTGAACCGCTTCGAGCGCGAGCGCCCGGGCCTGTCGGCCATGGCACTGTCGACGGACACCTCCACGCTGACATCCATCGCCAACGACTACGCCTATGAACAGGTCTTTTCGAAACAGGTCACGGCTCTCGGCCGGCCCGGCGATGCCCTGCTCGCCATCTCCACATCGGGTAATTCCCCCAACGTGGTGGCCGCTATTCACGCCGCCCACGAGTGCAGCCTGCGTGTGGTCGCCCTGACCGGCCGTAATGGCGGTCGCATCGCCGGGGCGCTGCGTGCGGGCGACGTCGAGATCCGGGTGCCGGCCGAGCGCACGGCCCGCATCCAGGAAGTGCACCTCGTGGTAATCCACTGCCTCTGCGACGGCATCGACCGCACGCTCTACGGAGCGGCGTAGGAGCGCCGACCGGCGCAACCACGCACGACCGCTGCCGTGGTACATCCCGCGGCCACCGGGTGGAGACCCCGGCCGCTACCGGGAGTACCCGGTGAGCGCGGCCGAGGCACCACCCGTCGGCCGCTCGGTAGCGGCGCAGGAGTTGCCTCAGCATTCACCGCAGCAGCGGACCCACGGCGGGTGTCCTGTCCGGCGCTCACCGGGTACTCCCGGTAGCCGGACAGGATTTCCCGCCGGGGGGCCGCGGGCTACAGAGTGCGGAGTCGCGGCTGAAGCCGCTTCCTACCGGACCAGCTTGAGCGCCGGCTTGGCGGCCGGTGGCACCGTTGGGGCTGGTGGCTCGGGTGGAGGTGCCTCGCCGGACGGCCCGTACTCGTCGGTCGGAAACACGAGACCCTCGCCCGTCTCCCGCGCATAAATACCGAGGACCGCCGAGAGGGGCGCGCGCACCGTGCGCGGGACGCCGCCGAAGCGGGCGTCGAAGCTGATCTCGTCGTTGGTAAGTTCCAGGCGGCTGGTGGCGGAATAGCTCACGTTCAGGATGATGCGCCCGTCCTGCACGTGCTGCCCCGGCACGGCGACTCCCGGCTGGGTGGCGTCCACGACCAGATGCGGCGTCTGGCCGTTGTCGGTCATCCACTGGTGGAGGGCCCGCAGCAGGTAGGGCCGCTTCGGCGTGGCTACTGTCGCATCTCCATTTCGGCCTCGGTCAGGCTCCCCCGGAAGGAGCGCCGGGCAAAGATGCCGTCCATGTACTTCCGGATCGGCTGGGCGCCATTGCCGTTGAGTTCAATGCCGTACACGGGCAGACGCCAGAGCAACGGCGCGACGCTGGCATCCACCAGCGAGAATTCGTCGCTGAGGAAATAGCGCCTGGCTGCAAAGACCTCCGCGCTTGACAGCAGGCTTTCCTGCAGCACCTTCCGGGTCTGGGCGATCTGCTTGCGATCAGTTGCCTTCTTGCACTGCTCCGCCATCGTGTACCAGTCCTTCTCGACCCGGTACAGGGCCAGCCTCACTTGCGCCCGGCTGACCGGGTCCACCGGCATCAGCGGCGGGTGCGGAAAGCGTTCGTCGATGTATTCCATGATCACCCGGGAGTCGTAGAGCACCAGGTCCCGATCGAGAAGGGTCGGTGTGGAGTGGTAGGGATTGAGATCGAGAAGGTCTTCGGGAAGGTCATCGTCCTGCACGCTGATGATGTCGATGACGATGCCCTTCTCGGCGAGCACGATCCGGGCGCGATGGCTGTCGATCGACGCGGGATCGGAATAGAGTGTCATGGCCGCTCGCCGCCCCGGCTTGCTCCCTGGACTGTTCCACTCGTCGGACACCTACCGGACGTCCTTCCAAATCTCCTGCTTCAGGAGGTAGGCAAACACACCGAAGACCAGCAGGAAGGCAACCACCAGAATGCCAAGGCTCTGCCGCTTCAGCTTCATCGGCTCAGCGATGTAGTCCAGGAAGTTCACGGTGTCCCGCACGAACTCGTCGTATTCCTCAGGCGTGAGCTTGCCGGGAGACACCTGCTCGAACTTGCGGAACACAAGTTGCGTGGCGCCCTTGTGCTCCTCTTCCTCGAATTTAGCCTTCTGCAGCCCGTGCAGTTCCCACAGCACGTCTGGCATGGCGGCATTCGGCAGCATCAGGTTGTTGACGCCGCTGGGGCGGGCCGGGTCCAGGTAGAAGGATCGCAGGAAGTTGTAGATGTGGTTCGGACCTCTTGACCGTGCCATCAGCGAGAGGTCCGGCGGCGCGATACCGAACCACCTCTGGCCATCCGCAGGCCGCATGGCGATGTCCATCGTCTCCGTGGGCCTGGCGGCGCCGAACATCAGGTTGTGGATTACCTGGTCCTCGGTCATACCGAGGTCGCGGGCCAACTGGTTGTAACGGACGTACTTCGCCGAATGACACCCCTGGCAGTAATTGACGAAGTTGCGTGCCCCGCGTTGCAGGGACGCCACGTTCGCCACGTCGTTGTTGGCCAGGTCGTGCAGACCGGCGTCCTCCGATGCCAGGGCCGGTACAGCGCCGGCGAGAATCAGCACACCGACAAGCACGCTGAAGCTGGACCGCGAATGTTGATGCAGAGAGTTTCTGACCATGACGAACTCACTCGTGCCCGTGGAACACGACGCGTTCGGGGACCGGCTTGGTCCTTTCCCGCGAGGTGTACAGGGGCATCAGGAGAAAGAAAGCGAAATAGATGGCGGCGAAGACCCGTGCCGCGTAGACGTAGCTCTTCTCCGTGGCAGGCTGGAGACCGAGGAAGCCCAGCGCGACGAAGCTCACCGCCAATGCTCCTAGCGCGACCTTGAACTGCCAGCCGCGGTACCGGATGGACTTGACCTTGCAGCGATCCAGCCAGGGCAGGAAGAAGAGCAGCACAATTGCCGACAGCATGAGGAAGGCGCCCCAGCCCTTGCTCGGCACGGCCCGGAGGATGGCGTAGAACGGTGTGAAGTACCACACGGGCGCGATGTGTTCCGGCGTCTTGAGCAGGTTGGCCGGTTCGAAGTTGGCGTGCTCCAGGAAGTACCCGCCCATGTCAGGGGCGAAGAACAGCACTGCAACAAAGATGATGGCAAAAACGATGATGGCCACCAGGTCTTTTGAAGTGTGGTACGGGTGGAAGGCCACGCCGTCCAGCGGTATGCCGTCCGGGCCCTTCTTTTCCTTGATCTCGATACCGTCGGGATTCAGCGAGCCCGTCGTGTGTAGCGCCAGGATGTGCACCACCACCAGCAGCATCAGTGCGAGAGGTACCGCCACGACGTGCAGGGCGAAGAATCGGTTCAGCGTGATGTCGGAGATGAAGTAGTCGCCGCGAATCCATTCCACAAGGCTGGCGCCGACCACCGGAATCGCACCGAACAGCGAGACGATGACCTGCGCGCCCCAGTATGACATCTGGCCCCAGGGCAGCAGATAACCAGTGAAGGCCTGGGCCATCAGCGCCAGGTAGATCAACATGCCGACGATCCACAACAGTTCGCGCGGGGCCTTGTAGGACCCGTACATCAGTCCGCGGAACATGTGCAGGTAGACCACCACGAAGAACATCGAGGCCCCCGTGGAATGCATGTAGCGGATCAGCCAGCCCCACTCGACTTCCCGCATGATGTATTCGACGGAGGCAAAGGCGTCCTCGGCGGAGGGCTTGTAGCTCATCGTCAGGAAGATGCCGGTCACCAGCTGGAGGATCAGCACCACCAGGGCGAGTACGCCGAACACGTACCAGGCGTTGAAACTCTTGGCCGCGTAGTACTCGGTGACGTGCTCCTTCATCATCGCGGTCAGGGGAAAACGCTCGTCCACCCAGTCGATGAAGCGGGCCGCCCGGCCCCCGCCGCCCGCAGCCATCGCGCTGTTGGAGGCCACGCCCGTTCTTCCCGCACTCATGCTTTGGCTCCCGTGTCTTCGCCGACGATGACCAGCTCATCCCCCACGAAGCGATAGGGTGGGACAGTCAGGTTGGTGGGCGCCGGCGAGCCGTCCATGACGCGGGCCGCCAGGTCGAATTTGGAACCGTGGCAGGGACAGAAGAAGCCGCCGACCCAGGTCGGGCCCAGGTCGGCAGGTGCCACCTCGAATCGCTCCAGAGGGGCACAGCCGAGATGCGTGCAGTTGCCGATCACCACCAGGTACTCCGGCCGCAAGGCCCGCACGTCATTCTTGGCGTAGGGCGGCTGGATGGACTCATTGGACTGAGGATCCTTTAATCCAACCTTGCCATCGGCGAGTCGCTTGAGCATGTCCTGGCTGCGGCGGAGAACCCAGACGGGCTGCCCCCGCCAGACGACGCGCACCATGGCGCCCTCGTCCAGCTTGCTGATGTCCACGGTCACTGGAGCCCCGAGGGCCTGCGCCCGGGTGCTGGGACGGAACGATGCGATGAACGGCGCCGCCGTCAGGGCCAAACCCACCACACCCGTCACACTGGTAGCCACGGTCAGAAATTGACGACGGCTGACAGACGCCTCTTCGCTCATCGAGCTAATCCTCTAGAAAGTCCCTTGGTGGCTTCCCGCCCGGCCCCGGTGGACTGCCGTCGATGGCAGAAGGCCCAAGCCCCACTGGACAAGCCTCACTGGACAAGACCCGCTGCAGTGGCGCGGCAGAAAGCCGCAAAAGTATACACGCGGGCCTTCCAGGTTGCCTACCGACGACCGGCGCCGGACTAGGCCCGGCGCCGGATCCGGGCACCGAGTTGCTGCAATTTCTCCTCAATGCACTCGTAGCCGCGATCAATGTGGTAGATCCGGTCCACGAGCGTTTCGCCCTCCGCCGCCAGGCCCGCCAGTACGAGGCTGGCCGACGCCCGCAGGTCCGTGGCCATCACCGGCGCCGCCCGCAGCTGCGCTACGCCCTGCACGATCGCCGTGTGGCCCTCGATCTTGATGCTGGCGCCCATGCGTTGCAGCTCGAGCGCGTGCATGAAGCGGTTTTCGAAGACGTTCTCGATGATCGTCCCGACGCCATCGGCCACGCAGTTGAGGGCCATGAACTGGGCCTGCATGTCGGTGGGAAACGCGGGATACGGGTCGGTGCTGATATCCACCGCCTGTGGCCGCCGGCCCCGCATATCGATCTCGATCCAGTCGGAGCCGGAGTGGATGGTGGCCCCGGCCGCGCGCAGCTTGGCCAGCACAGCTTCCAGGTGCTCTGGACAGGTCCGGCGCACACGGATGTGGCCCCCCGTGATCGCGGCGGCCACAAGAAAGGTGCCCGTTTCGATCCGGTCAGGCTGAACCTCGTACTCGGCACCGTGCAAACGCTTGACGCCCTGAATCACGATGCGGTTGGTGCCTGCGCCCTGGATCCGCGCGCCCATGCGGCCCAGGAACCCGGCGAGATCCACGACCTCGGGTTCGCGAGCCGCGTTCTCGAGCACGGTTTCGCCATCGGCCAGGCAGGCGGCCATCATCAGGTTTTCGGTGCCGGTGACGGTCACCTTGTCCATTACCAGGTGCGCACCCCGGAGGCGACCCGCTCTGGCGCGGATGTAGCCGTCGACGATCTCGACATCGGCGCCCATCGCCCGCAGACCGGCGACGTGCAGGTCCACGGGCCGCGCGCCAATTGCGCAGCCACCCGGCAGCGAGACATCGGCGTGACCGTGACGCCCGACGAGCGGTCCCAGCACGAGGATCGAGGCCCGCATGGTCTTGACCAGATCGTAGGGTGCCGCGAAATCACTGATCGACCGGGAATCCACCTCAAGACGCATGCCGTCGTGGACGGTAACGGCGACGCCCATCCGGCCCAGCAACTCGATGCTGGTGGTGATGTCGTTCAGGTGCGGGATGTTGCCAAGCATGACCTGCTCGTCGGCGAGCAGCGTTGCGGCAAGAATGGGCAGCGCGGCGTTCTTCGCGCCGGAAATCCGCACCTCCCCTTCCAGGGGCCTGCCGCCGGTGATCGCCAGTTTATCCATGGACTGGGGCGCCGGCCGGCTTAAGGCCCCCGGGCACTCCACTCAGCAGGGGTATAGGCCTGGATGGAGAGTGCGTGAATATCCCCGCCGATACGATCGCCGAGCGCGCCGTAGATCAGGCGGTGACGCTGGAGGGTGCGTTTGCCAGCGAAGGCCGGGCTGACGACCAGGGCTTCAAAGTGCACATTGTCCGTGCTCTGCACCGTGGCGGTCGTCTCGGGCAGGTGAGCCCGGATCAGCGTTTCAATTTCTTGTGGTGTCATGCGGATAACGGGCGCCGGGTCAGTGAGGCGCGGCATTATAGATGACTTACAATCGCTGCCCATGAGGATCGCCCCATGAGCATCAACGCTTGAGCAGCAGCCTGCCAGACTTCAAAGCCCGGGGCCGGCGGGTCCTGGAAATCGAGGCGGACGCGGTCGCCAGCCTCGCCCCGCGGCTCGACTTGAGCTTCGATCGGGCCTGCCAGCTCTGCCTGGACTGCCGGGGCCGGGTGGTCGTGACGGGCATGGGCAAGTCCGGCCACATCGCAGGCAAGGTTGCCGCGACGCTCGCGAGCACGGGCACCCCGGCCTTCTTCGTCCACCCCGGGGAAGCCAGTCACGGCGACCTCGGCATGATCACCCGCGCCGACCTGTTGATCGCCATCTCCAGTTCCGGTGAAACCCACGAGCTCGTGACGATCCTGCCCCTGCTGAAGCGCCTGGGTATTCCGCTGATTACTCTCAGCGGCAATCTCCGCTCCACGCTGGCCGAAGCCGCCACTGTCGCCCTGGACGTCGGCGTACGCGAGGAGGCCTGCCCGCTCAACCTGGCACCAACCGCGAGCACTACGGCGGCGCTCGCCATGGGCGATGCCCTGGCGGTGGCTCTGCTGGAGAGCCGTGGCTTCACTCGGGAAGACTTTGCCCTGGCGCACCCGGGCGGATCGCTGGGCCGGCGGCTACTGCTGCGGGTTGACGACCTGATGCACGGCGGCGACGGCATTCCGCGGGTGGCTCCGGAGACGCCGCTCGCCAAGGGACTGTTGGAGATGACACGGAAGGGGCTGGGCATGACCGCCATCATCGACGCCGAGGACCGGCTGGCCGGCATCTTCACGGACGGTGATCTGCGCCGGATCCTGGACCGGGGCATTGACGTGCATCGCACGACGATGCGCGAGGTGATGACGACAAACTGCAAGACCGTGGCGTCCGGGGTTCTGGCCGCGGAAGCCGTGCACCTGCTGGAGCAGCATAAGATTAACGGCCTGCTCGTGGTCAACGACGCTCGTAAGGTCGTCGGAGCCCTCAACATCCATGACCTGCTGCGTGCGGGCGTGATGTAAGCGCGGCGAGCCGCCATGGATCCGCGTGAACTGCGTACCGTCGCCGCCCAGATCCGGCTGCTCGTGCTCGATGTGGACGGCGTCCTCACCGATGGCCGCCTGTATTACGACGCTGACGGGCGGGAGACCAAGAGCTTTCATGTGCGCGACGGTTACGGAATCCAGCAGGTGCTGGCCGCCGGACTGCTCGTGGCGGTGATCTCAGGCCGGCGCTCAACCGCCGCCGCGGCCCGTCTTGCGGAGTTGCAAGTACCCCACGTCTTCCTGGGTCGGAACGACAAGCGCCAGGTGCTTGAACAACTGCTGGCCGAACTCGGCATACCTGTAGCCAGCGTGGCCTGTGTCGGCGACGACGTCACCGATCTCGAGATCATGGTCCCGGCGGGCCTCGGCATCACGGTTGCGAACGCGCACCCCGACGTGCTGCGGGCAGCCGACTGGGTCACCGTTGCCGCGGGCGGCCGGGGTGCCGTGCGCGAAGTGTGCGACCTCCTGCTGGCCGCGCGCCAAGCCGCCTGAATGTCCACAGGGATTGAATTGCAGCATCCCGTCCGGTTCGCCCTGCTGCTCGGGGGTGCCCTGCTCACCAGCTTCATCTTGTTCCGCAACCCGTCGACGGATGACGCCACCCCGGCGGGGCCACGTCTGGGCTTCGGGTACTACGTGAAGGAGGCGAAACTAACGGGCACCGGCCCGGACGGCCAGATCCTGTACCGGGTGACCACGACGGCGGCGGAGCAGGGGCTGGCGGACGGGACCATAACCATGCGGGATGTCACCGTGGATTACGAACCAACTGCCCAGGTGCCCTGGAAACTCCGAGCCGACCGCGGGCGGATACCACCGGATCGTAATATCATTGAGCTTGTGGGCGACGTGGTCGCAACGACAGAGGCGACAGCCGTCAGCCCAGCCGATGCCGCAGCCAAAGGTCGTGCCAGTACGGCACCGCTCTTGATCCGAACCGACTACCTGGAGCTTGATCCGGAAGCCTACATCGCCAGGACCGAGAGATTCGTGGCGGTGGAGCGCGACCGGGACACGCTCCTCGCCAGGGGGATGCGTGTCTATCTCAAGCAGGACCGTCTTCAGTTCAACGCCGAAGTCCGCGGACGCTTTCTCCCCTGATCGATCTGTTGCCGGCCGAGCCGTGGCGCTGGTCGCAATGGTGGTGGCCGCGGCGCTGATGTCTGCGGAAGTCACCGCCGCCGACACGGCGCCAGCTCTGCCCGTGCCTTTGCTCACGCCGGCAGACCCCACCCTCCCGATAGATCTCGACGCCGCGTTTTCCGAGTTTGACCGGCGCAACAACCGGCTCATCTTCCGGCAGCTGAACATCAAGCAGGGGGGCCTCACCATCAAGGCGGACCAAGCCACGGCCGATCCGGCGGATTTCGAGAACAGCGTGTGGGTCTTTACCGGTAACGTCAGCATCGATAACGCCGGCACCAAGACCAGCTGTGCTCGCGCCGAGCTGGCCTTCCGTGGCAACCGGCTGCGCAAGGCTGTGCTGACAGGCCAGCCCGCCCGGTTCAGCCAGGCCGGGACCGGGGGTAATCCGCCGACCGAAGGGCGGGGTCAATTGCTGGAGTACGACCTGGATGCCGGCACTATCCAGCTCAGCACCGATGCCTTCCTCAGCGATGGCAGGAGTGAAATCTCCGGCAGCCGGATCGCCTACGACCTGCAGCGGGAAGTGGTGACGGCCGGTGGCACGCAGGGCGATCAGGTGCGGATGCGGATCACGCCACCCCAGAAAGCGTCACCGCCGGCGAACAAGCCGTGAGCACGTTGCGGGCGGAGTCGATCCAGAAACAGTTCAAGCAGCGGCAAGTGGTCAAGGGCATCTCGCTCCGCGTCGAGAGCGGGGAAATCGTCGGCCTGCTGGGCCCGAACGGTGCCGGCAAGACCACGGCCTTCTACATGATCGTCGGCCTCATCCACTGCGATGACGGCCGGATTACCCTGGATGAACACGACTTGACCGGCATGCCCATGCACCGCAGGGCACGTCTCGGGCTCGGCTACCTTCCCCAGGAAGCCTCCATCTTTCGCAAGCTCAGCGTCGAGGACAACGTCCTCGCTATCCTGCAGACGCGACCGGAACTGGACCGGGCCACCCAGGAGCGGCTCCTGGAGGAACTCCTCGACGAGCTGCGCATTGCCGAAGTGCGCACCAGCATGGGGGTGAGCCTTTCCGGCGGGGAGCGGCGGCGGGTCGAAATTGCCCGTGCGCTCGCGGCGGAACCGCGCTTTGTGCTGCTGGATGAGCCCTTTGCGGGAGTTGACCCCCTCTCAGTGCTGGATATCCAGCGGATCATCCGCCACCTGGCCTCCCGGGGCATTGGTATCCTGATCACGGACCATAATGTGCGCGAGACACTGGGAATCTGCGGGCGAGCTTATATTCTTAACGACGGGGCAATGATTGCCGAAGGCACCCCGGGGGAAATTCTCGCGAATCAGCACGTTCGGGAGGTTTACCTCGGCGAGGGCTTTAAACTATAGGCTCCGCCGGGACGCGCGGCGGCTCTTCAAGGATGACGATGAAGCCGGCTCTACAGCTCAGAATCAGTCAGCAGCTGACCATGACACCGCAGCTGCAACAGGCCATCCGCCTGTTGCAGCTGCCGGTCGCCGAGCTGAATACGCAGCTGGAGCAGCTGCTGGCCGAGAACGTCATGCTGGACGTGGAGGAGCCCGCACCAGGCAGCATCGAGGGCAGCTCCGAGGGCAACCTGGAACTCGACGCCCCGCCGCCGGACCCGGCGGCCGGCGGGACACCGAACGATGAAACACCAGCCGACAACTGGGACGACGCGGAGAACGAGTCGGTCGCAACTGCCGAGTCCCCCGCCAACGACGATGCCGATTCACTCCTCTGGAGCGAAACCTCCGGTGGCGGCAGCAGCAACTGGGACGGCGAGGATGGCCGCCCGGAGGCCAGTGACAGCGCCAACGAGACCCTCCATGCGCACCTGCTCTGGCAGCTTGAAACCGAGCACTTCGGGTCACGGGAAGTGCTGATGGGGCAGGCACTGGTGGACGCGATGAACGATGCCGGCTATCTCACGGAATCACTGCCGGTGATCCTGGAGACGCTGGCGAAATCCGGCAGCTTCACCCTGGAGGAACTCGAACAGACCCTGGTGAAGGTTCAGGCACTGGACCCTGCCGGCATCGGCGCCCGGGACCTCGGCGAGTGCGTGCGCATCCAGCTCCGGCAGCTCTCCCCCAACGTCCCGGGCCTGGACCTGGCGCTGGCCATCACGGTGGATGGCCTCGACCTGGTTGCCGAGCAGGAACTCGGCATTCTCCGCCGGCGCCTCGGCGTGTCGGAAGCAGACCTGGACATCGCCCTTGCCCTGATCCGCAACTGCCATCCCAAGCCGGGCCTCGCGGTACAGCCGTCCTCACCGGATTACATCGTGCCCGACGTATTCGTCCGCAAGCGCAATGGCCGCTGGACCGTGGACGTCAACCGTTCCACGACCCCCCGACTCAAGGTCAATCAGGCCTATGCGGATCTGGTCCGTGGCGACAGCGATCACGCGACGCTGCGCAACCAGCTGCAGGAGGCGCGGTGGCTGGTTCGCAGTCTCGAGATTCGCAATGACACCCTGCTGAAGGTGGCCATGTGCATCGTGGACCGCCAGGCGGCTTTTCTTGAGCACGGCGAGGAGGCCATGCGACCGATGGTGCTGCGCGACGTGGCCGAACTCGTGGAAATGCACGAGTCGACCATCTCCAGGGTCACGGCCAACAAGTACATGCACACTCCCCGGGGGTTGTTCGAGTTCCGGCACTTCTTCTCGAGCCAGGTCACCGGCGACGATGGCAGCGAACAGTCCTCGACGGCCATCCGGGCCAGGATCAGGAAGCTGGTCAGCCAGGAAGACCCCGCCAAACCCCTGTCCGACAGCCAACTTGCTGTTTTGCTTTCAAAACAAGGTATTCAGGTGGCGCGGCGAACGGTGGCAAAATACCGGGAAGGAATGCATATAGAGCCGTCCAGCGAGCGCAAGCGGCGCCCGCAGCGGTAGGCCAGAAGAGCTAGGTTTGCAGAACAACAGCAGAAGGAAGCCACGATGCAACTTAAATTGACCGGCCACCATGTCGAGATCACCGCGTCCATGCGTGAATACGTGCAATCCAAGCTGGCCCGCCTCGAGCGGCACTTCGATCACGTGACCGTCGTGCATTGCATCCTGATGGTAGACAAGCTGCGTCACCGGGCTGAGGCCACTGTGAGCCTCACGGGCGGGAAGTTGTTTGCCGAAGCGATCGAGGAGAAGAATATGTATGCCGCGATCGACGCCATGGTCGACAAACTCGACCGTCAGGTCCGCAAGCACAAGGAAAAGCTGACGGACCATCATGCCCGGGACACCGGCAAGCGCGACCTCTCCTGAGGTCCGCGCAGCCGGCCACAGGCCCATGCGGCTGATCATCGTCAGTGGTCTTTCGGGCTCGGGAAAGACCGTAGCCCTGCATCAGTTCGAGGATGTGGGCTTCTACTGCATCGACAATGTACCGGCCGCACTCCTCGCCACGATGATTGGCGAGATCACGGCAACCAGGGATCCCCTGTATGCCAACCTGGCCATCGGGATCGACGCCAGGAACCGTGCCGCGGACCTCGCCCGGCTCCCGGAGGTTATCGGGGATCTCCGGGCCCGCGGAATTCACTGCGAGGTGATCTTCCTGAACGCGGACAACAACATCCTGCTGAAGCGCTACGGCGAGACGCGCCGCAAGCACCCGCTGAGCGCCGCCGGGCTCAGCCTGCGTGAGGCGATCGACCGGGAGCGGGAGCTGCTGGGGCCCATCATTGCGTCGGCGGAACTGGTGCTGGACACCACGCGAACCAGCATTTACGAACTGCGCGACATCATCCGGCGGCGGGTGGGTCCCCACGAGAAGCCGGGGTTATCCATCCTGATCGAGTCCTTTGGCTACAAGCACGGCATACCCGCGGATGCCGACTTCGTCTTCGACCTGCGCTGCCTGCCGAATCCTTACTGGGACATGGCCCTGCGGCACCTGACTGGCAAGAACGAGAGGGTCATCTCGTTTCTCGAGGCCTCCGGCAGCGTGCAGCGGATGTATGGCGATATCCTCAGCTTTCTTGATCACTGGATTCCCGAATACATCGACTTCAATCGCAACTACCTGACCGTGGCCATCGGCTGCACCGGGGGCCAGCACCGATCGGTTTACATGACGGAGAAGCTGGCCGCGGAACTGGCGAAGCGCTACTCGCCGGTCATGACCCGGCACAACGAGCTGCCCGAGGAGGAAGGGCGCATCCAGGTGCCGCAGTTTGGCGGGCCCACAGACGCGGTGTAGGAGCGCCCCTACACCGCGTCAGCAATTTTCAGCACTCGGACCCGCTGCGAGTACTCCTCGCTCAGATCCCGCCAGCCGATAATGCCCGCCGGCGCCTGGATCGGCTGACCTTCCATGAAAGCCAGGAGGTCGTCCCGTCGGACCATGGCATCCTCATAGCCAAGCTCGATGAGCTCCCGGGTGTAACCTGATTCGAACAGGAGGTAGCTGAGCAGCTGGCTGCCGCCGTAGTTGAGTGAGCCAAGACCCCGCATCAGGAGGCGGATGGGTCGCGGCATCTCGCGAACGTGGCGCGCCGCGATGGCGCGTAAGTCGCGACTGGGCAACAGGATGAAAGCATCCGTGTGATGCAGCAGACCAAACTCGCCCTGCATCACACGCCCGGGTACGCCCTCCAGAATCAGGTTGATGCGGATCAGGTTCTCCAGGTCCGATGACAGGCCATCCATGAAGAGTGCATCGAGAATATAGCCCGCAATCCGCCCGAAACTCGGGTATGGCACCGGCTGGTCCGTACCGGGAAGAGGCTCTGGCGTCTCGTTGCGCACACCGATAACGAGCAGCCGGTGGGCGCCGAGGCGCAGTGCGGGAGACAGCGGCGTGGCCTGGCGCATGGCGCCGTCGCCAAAATACTCCTGGCCGATCCGTACGGGGGGAAACACCATCGGTACCGCGACACTCGCCATCAGGTGCTCCAGCGCAATGCGCGTGGCCCTGCCCTTGCGTCGCACACGCTCCCAGGGTTGGTGGTCAGGCGTCCCCTGGTAGAAAGTGACCGAACGTTCGGACCCGTAGCCAGCGGCCGTGATGGCCAAAGCACCCAGGTAGCCCTTGTCGATGCCATCCTGGATCGCATCAAAATTGATCCGGCCCCTCAGCAGCGCCCAGAGCGGGTCGTTATCCAGTAGCGCTTTAGGGTTGCGGGGGCCCAGTCCTCCCAGCACCACGGCCGCGAACCAGTGCAGGCTGCTCTTCAGCATCGTGGCCGGATCGCAGCGAAACACCTGGCTGGAGTGGAAGTTGGCCCAGACGCGCTCCAGGTCGGTCACCGACGTCCGGAAGGAACGGGCGCGGGACGCAAGCACAGCAGCGCTTATGGCCCCGGCAGAGGTGCCGCTCAGGACCGCAAAAGGATTTGACGTGCGCCGCGGCAGCAGTTCGGCAATCGCCTTGAGCACGCCCACCTGGTAGGCGCCCCGGGCGCCGCCACCTGGCAGCACCAGGCCGATGTGCTTGTCCAGGCTTCCGAGTCCAGCGCTCTGTCTGCGATCCGCGCTCATACACCGCGCCCCCGGAGCGCTGTCGGCTGCCATGCGGCGCATCTTAATCACAGCGGAATCGCTGCCACAAGCAATCGGACCCCGATGCTATGCTCCGGCCAGTCGCAAACGGAGATGGCGGACATGATGCGTGAAGTAGTTCTCATTGCTGGTCTGGCGCTGGTCATCGGCCTTGGCTACAGCTGGCTGAATTCCGCCCGTGCCGCCCAACCGTCCGTGGGCCAGGCTGCCCCCGCCTTCCGCCTGCAGGACCAGAACGGCACCTGGCATGCCCTGGATGACTTCAAGGGCAAGTGGGTGGCACTCTACTTCTATCCGAAGGCCGACACCCCGGGCTGCACCAAGGAAGCCTGCGAGTTCCGCGACAACCTCTTCGCCTTCGAGGAGATTGGCGCCTCCATCCTGGGGATCAGCATTGACGCCATCAAGGACCAGAAGAAATTTGCCGAGAAATACAGCCTGCCCTTTCCCCTCCTGGCCGATATCGACGGCAAGACCGCAGAAGCCTACGGGGTACTGAACAACCTCGGCGTCATGAAACTCGCCAAGCGCCAGTCGTTCCTGATCGGACCGGACGGGAAGATCGCGAAGCACTACGACAAGGTGGACCCGACGGCCCACTCAAAAGAGGTCCTGGCGGATTTGAAGGCGCTGGGGGCGAAAAAGGCGGGTTAACCCGCTCTAGTCGTTAGCCTTGTTGGCGTACACATCGAGAAGACGGGCGATGTGGGCACGCTGCCACTCCGGTAGCGGAAGGTTTTCGATATCGGCCGGGTAGCCCACACTCCTCCGCAGCATTTCTGCCAGTTCCAGCCGCGTGGCAGCGGGCAGGGCCAAGAGTTCTGTCGCGATAATCATCCTGTGACCGCCATCCCAGCCCTGTCATCAAAGACCTCGCGCTGAGCGGCGTGCAGGTAGGTCGTCGCGACATCGCGCACCTGCCACTGCCGCGGGTGACGCCGGCCATGCTGAACTGCAACCACTACAACGACCTGCCCACGGATGCGGAAGTAGACGTTGTATGGAAATCGCTGGAGCAACGCGCGCCGGGTGTCACGATGGGCAACGGGAAACCGGAAAGGCGCCTCAACCACCGCCCGAAGAG
>Ga0315283_10002567_pt1 | contig 15236 bp, 10 predicted proteins | sample YL17G09_0_MG_FD_204541 | JGI IMG/M metagenome (GOLD analysis project Ga0315283, IMG submission 204541) | Sediment microbial communities from Yellowstone Lake, YNP, Wyoming, USA - YL17G09_0 | ecosystem: Environmental > Aquatic > Freshwater > Lake > Sediment | place: USA: Wyoming | collected... | reverse complement strand
CGCCGAGGACCTGCAGGTGCTGGTGAAGGAGTACAAGGCGCTGGTGAAGAAGCGCACCGGCCACGACTTCCCGCAGGAGCCGCGCGTGCAGCTCACGCTGGCGCGGGACGCCGTGTTCCGCTCCTGGATGAACGACCGCGCCATCTACTACCGGCGCCAGAACCGCATCCCCGACGACATCGGCACCGCCGTGAACGTCCAGGCCATGGTCTTCGGCAACATGGGCGAGACCTCGGCCACCGGCGTGGGCTTCACCCGCAACCCGGCGACCGGCGAGAACCACTTCTACGGCGAGTTCCTGACCAACGCGCAGGGCGAGGACGTGGTGGCGGGCGTGCGCACGCCACGGCCCATCGCCGACCTCGAGAAGGAGCTGCCCGAGGCGTTCCGCCAGCTGCACGAGATCACCAAGCGGCTCGAGCAGCACTTCCGCGACATCCAGGATTTCGAGTTCACGATTCAGGACAAGAAGCTCTACCTGCTCCAGACCCGCACCGGCAAGCGCACCGCGCAGGCCGCCGTCCGCATCGCGGTCGAGATGGTGCAGGAGGGCGTGCTCAGCAAGGAGGAGGGCATCCTGCGGGTCGAACCCGCCTCGCTCGACCACCTGCTGCATCCGCGGCTCGATCCGCAGCACAAGCTCGCCCAGTTCGCGCAGGGCCTTGCGGCCTCGCCGGGCGCGGCCGTGGGCATGGCGGTGTTCGACGCCGACACCGCCGCCGAGTGGGGCCACGAGCAGAAGAAGGTCATCCTGGTGCGCAAGGAGACCACGCCCGACGACATCCACGGCATGGACGCGGCGCAGGGCATCCTGACCGCGACCGGCGGCATGACCTCGCACGCCGCGGTGGTGGCGCGCGGGATGGGCAAGCCCTGCGTCTCGGGCGCGGGCGCGGTGCGCGTGGACGAGAAGACGCGCTCGATGAAGGTGGACGGCAAGGTCGTGAAGGAGGGCGAGTGGATCTCGCTCGATGGTTCGACCGGGAAGGTCTACGTGGGCGCGGCCCCGACCATCGATGCCGAGGTGAGCGGCGACTTCAGCACCTTCATGGGCTGGGCCGACGAGTTCCGCCGCCTCAAGGTGCGCTCGAACGCCGACATCCCGCGGGACGCGAAGAAGGCGCGCGAGTTCGGCGCCGAGGGCATCGGCCTGTGCCGCACCGAGCACATGTTCTTCGCCGAGGACCGCCTGCCGTGGGTGGTGCAGATGATCATGAACGCGCCGGACGCCAAGCTCCTGCGCGAGCGGCTCGCGGCGAAGGAAGCCGAGCTGGCGGCCAGCGAGCAGGTGAAGTCCCGGGAGCTCAAGGCCGAGGTCGCGGGGCTCAGGAAGAAGCTCGCGCAGCCGGAGAAGCTCTACCGGCAGGCGCTCGCCAGGCTGTTCCCCAAACAGCGCGCGGACTTCAAGGGCCTCTTCGAGGTGATGGACGGTTTCCCGGTCACCATCCGCACGCTGGATCCACCGCTGCACGAGTTCCTGCCGAAGCGCGAGGAGCTCATGGTGGACCTGGTCCGGCTGCCCCGCGCGACGGCCGCCCAGAAGCAGGACATGGCGAAGCGCTACCGGCTCACGGTCGCGGGGCTCAAGCAGGGCATGCCCGGGCTGCTGCACCGGGTCGAGGACCTGCACGAGTTCAATCCCATGCTGGGGCACCGAGGCTGCCGCCTCGGAATCACCTATCCCGAGGTCACCGAGATGCAGGCCCGCGCCATCTTCGAGGCCGCCTGCGACGTGGCCGCGAAGGGCAAGAAGGTGGTGCCCGAGATCATGATTCCGCTCATCGGCCACGTCGCCGAACTCAAGGACCAGGCGGCCATCGTCCGCCGGGTCGCCGAAGAGGTCATGACGAAGCGCAACGTGAGGGTCGAGTACCTGGTGGGCACCATGATCGAGGTGCCACGGGCGGCGATCACTTCGGACAAGGTGGCCGAGGAGGCGCAGTTCTTCTCGTTCGGCACCAACGACCTCACCCAGCTCACGTTCGGCTACTCGCGCGACGATGCGGGCAAGTTCCTGCCCGAGTACGTCAGCCGGAAGATCCTCCCGATCGACCCGTTCGTGTCCATCGACCCGGACGGAGTGGGCGAGCTGGTGAAGATGTCGGTCGAGCGCGGCCGCAAGACGCGCAAGGACCTCAAGGTTGGCATCTGCGGAGAGCACGGCGGAGACCCGGCGAGCGTGGAGTTCTGTCACCACGCGAACCTGAACTACGTCTCGTGCTCGCCCTTCCGTGTGCCGATCGCGCGGCTCGCCGCCGCGCAGGCGGTGCTACGCGGCAAGGTCGCAGGCAGCGACCAGCGGTAGAGCGTAACGTGGGGCGCAAGGGCGAGGGCCGGGGCGCAAGCCCCGGCCTTTCGTGGTACGCCCAGCATGGGCGCATCGGCTGGGCGGTGAGGTCCGGTCGCGGCGCCCGGCGCGTCAGCGGCTGCGGGCGGTCACCTGGCCTCGGGGGCAACGGGTACGGACGCCGCGCTGTCACCCAGGCCGGAGGTGGCCGGCGAGCGCAGCAGGTCCATGTACCGGTCCGCCTGCAGGGCCAGTGAGCGGTCCGCGGGATCGGCGAACTGGGCCTCGCGGTAGGCCGCGAAGGTCTCCCAGGGCAGCCCCCAGAGCCAGAGCATCCGGGCGCGGGTGGTTCTCACCAGCGCGAGATCGCGGGGCGTGCGCGCCAGCCGCTCGGCAGCGAGGATCTCCTGCACGGCTTCGCGCATGCAGGCGACCCGCTCCCAGCTCGAGCGCACGGCATACACGGGCAGGCCGTTGCGGGCCTCGATCTCGAGGGTCGCGTTGTAGAGCGCCGTGCCGTAGTTGAAGTGGAGCTGCCAGAAGTCCGCGTGCACGTTCCGGAGCGACTGCCGGTAGTAGGGCAGGCTCGCGACGTGGCGGCCGGCCCGGCCCAGGGAGTCCGCGGTCCTGAAGACGCTCGCCGGGTCCAGCGTGGCGATGACGCCGCTCGCCGGCGCCGGTCGGTGAGTCGCGAGCGGCGCGTGCGTCAGCCGATGGCCGAGGAACCAGGCACCCGCGGCGATCACGATGATGGCGATCGCGGCCCACGCGATCCGACGCGCGCGCGGGCCAGGCGGCCAGCCGGTGCCCCGGCCGCGGTGGAGCGGCCCTGCGCCTGCCGTCGCCGCCCGCTGTCCGCGCCGCCGCCGCGGGCTCACTGCGTCATCCCGGCGAGCCGCACGACTGCCTGCCGCGTGCCGGGCGGCGCCAGCACGACGCGGTCCGAGACGCCACGCACGAGCGGTGCCGCCGGTGCCTCGGCGAGACGCGTCCCGGGCGGGAGCGTGAGCGCGGTCCACACCGGCACGGCGCTCCAACTCCAGCGGGCGCCGTCACCCTGGCGGCGGAACTGGAGATCCATCAGGCCCCAGCGCGTCGGAGCGCGCTGCACGCGGGAACCGGACCACCAGCGGGCGCGGGCGCCGAGCGTGAGGCGCAGCGTATCCTCGTCGTCGAAGACGAGTGCATCGCGCAGGAGACTGGCCAGGGCGGCCGCGCCCGTGCCATGCGGCGGAAGGTTCACGCCGAATTCGCGTTTGGAGCGCGAGAACAACTCGGCCCCGCCGCCGCTTGCGGTGCGCCAGTGCAGCATGGCCTCGAGCACGCTGTCCGCCGCCGCCGGCTCGCCCGCAAGCAACGCCCAGGTCCCGAGGTCAGCCCCCACGTAGGACTGCAGGGTGTCGGGCGAGCCATAGGTCGTGAGCCCCGGGCCGCCCGCGGCCGCCCAGATGCGCCGCGCCATGGCCCGGACCCGCGGGTCCCCGGTGGGCAGCACGCCGCAGGGATGGACGACGGCGACGTTGCCCCAGTCCCGACCGATGCCCTGCCATGAGGGCGGCACGTCGCCGTGCTTCACGCGCCCGAGCGCCTTCATGAAGTCGGCCAGATACACCGCACGCGAGCGCTCGACCTCCTCCGCCTGTGCCGCGCGGCCCGCGGCCGCCAGCAGGCGCGCCGCGGAACGGTATCCCGCCAGGGCCCAGGCATCGTTGCCCAGGAGTTGGGCCCGCACCAGTTCGCCGTCGCGCGGATCCGCAAAAGGAAGGAGTGTGCCGAACTCCCATCCCGACTGGCGGCCCAGCGCGCGCTGCCACTCGACCCAGCGCCAGGCGTGCTCGGCCGCGGACGCGAAGCGGCCGATGGAATCATCGGCCGCGGGCCTGAGAAGGGCCTGCTCGAACGCCCAGAGTGCCTGGCCGGTGCCATCCAGTTGACCGCGCTGGCTCAGGAAGGCGCCCTGCGGCCATTGCAGACCCTCGAAGCCGGCGCACAATTCGCGCGCCTCGTGCGTGTAGCCCAGCACCGCGAGCGCGCGGATCGCGCGCGCCCCATCGCGCAGCCAGACGTCGCGGTACTGGAAGGGATTCGCGATCGGCACCCAGACCGGGCCGCGGCGCTCGCGCAGCGATAGGAGCGTCACCTGCGCAGCGCGCAGCGCGCACTCCATTTCGGGATCGCCGAGGCTGAACCGCGCGCCCCGCGCCACTTCCGTCTCCCAGTGTCGGCGCGCCTCGGTGGCCCGGCGCTCGTGCGGGACGCGCGCCCAGCGGGCCAGCGCGCGCGCCGTCGCGGGGTAGGTGGGCAGGGCGAGGCGCAGGCTGCGCGTGGCCCCAGGGGTGAGCGTCCAGTCGTACACCCGCTCGGGTCCCTGCGCCGCTGGCGCCCCGGAGTGCTCGGCGGACCACCCCTGCACCGTGTCGGGCGTGTCGCCTTCGCCCCAGTGCAGTGCCGCCGTCGGTTCCATGGCGACATCGAAGGCCGCGAAGGCTGGCTGCCGCGGGAACTCGAGGCGGATCTCGAGGTGGACGGCGCACGTGGCGCTGCCGGTGTTGGTCGCCTGGACCAGGATCGAGGCGAACAGGCCCGAGTCGCGCGGGGCGGGCTCGGGAAGCGCGAGGGCCTCGAAGTCCCAGCGCACCCCACCCGAGCGGCGCGTCCAGTGCGCCACCGGGCGCCAGCGCTCCTCGAAGGCAATCACGCGTGGCGCAGCGGCGGAGTCGGCGCCGGCCGAAGGGATGAGCCGCACCTGCCACTCGCCGTTGTAGAGGTCGCCGGCCGGCGTGATCTGCCAGGCCCGCGTCGCACCCGGCCACATCAGCGCCGCGGTCGAGCGTGCGTAGGCCTCAGGAATCGAGTCGGGGTCGAAGAGCGCCGCGCCGTCGCCGGCCTCGCGCCGCGAACAGCCTGGAAGCAGGGCAAGGGCCAGCACCAGCGAGGCGAGGATCGAGGTCGCGGGGAGCCGGCGCCCGGGAGCGCGCCACCGGTGGTCCACGCCGCGGCATCGGTCGTCCTGGACGTGCGCAGGTCGCGGCGGGATCAACATGGAGCACAGCATACCAGCACGCGGGGTGCGTGTCGGCAGCGCGTGTCGGCAAACTCCGGGTTCGGCCGGGGTGCGAGGCGGGCCCGCGAAGCCGGTCGGACCGCGTGGTCCGACCGGGCGCTGCCGGACCGTGGTTCCTATCGCCGCTGCCCCGGTCCTTCACCCCGCGGTTCCCCGTTTGCCGCCCCGGCCCCCGGCCCGTATCCTTCTCATCTTGTCGGACCCCTCCGGCCCGCGGTCGGGGGTGACCCTGCCGGAGGCCCGGTGTACGTCGAGGAGTACCTGCAGGACCTGCGCCGCGACCGCTTCGCGCCGCGCGCCATCGCACACTACGGGCGCCGCGCCTTTGCGCGGGCCCGCGAGGGGATGATCGCCAACCCGGGAGGCGCCCGCTCGATCTGGAGCCTGGGGTTGGTCTTCTTCGCCCTGTGCTTCGTGGCCTCGTCCGCCATCGCCCTGTGGGACGAGCGGCGCCTCGCGCTCGATTTCTTCCTCTTCACCACGCTGGCGATGCTGCCCGTCTTCGCGGCCGTCACGCTGCACCTGGACCTGCTGCGCGACCGCGAGGGTTACAGGCTCTCGGCCGTGAACCTCCCGACCGCGCTCACGCTGCTGCGCTTCTGCCTCGCGCCGGGCATCGCGCTCTTCCTCGTCCAGCAACACTACGCGCTGGCCCTGGGCATCTACCTCGCCGCGGAGTTGTCCGACGTCGCCGACGGCTGGCTCGCGCGCCGCCTGAAGCAGATCACCCGGCTCGGCACGGTGCTCGATCCGCTCGTGGACATCTGCTTCAACATCATCGTCTTCGTCGGACTGTTCATGGGCCGCGTCATCCCAGCCTGGGTGCTGGGCGTGGCGCTGTTGCGCTACGCGATCTTCCTCTTTGGCGGGGCGTACCTGTACCTCTTCGTTGGGCCTGTGACCATCCGTCCCACGCTCTTCGGGCGGCTGAGCGGCGTGGTGATGGTGGGGCTCACCGCCTTCCTGATGCTGCTCCACGTGCTGCGCGCGCACTGGCTGGACCGCCTCGCGCCGCTCACCACCCTCGCGCTGGGCGTGCTGCTGGTGGCGGCGGTGGGGCAGGTCGTCGCACTCGGCTGGTACAACCTGCGGTTGCTGAAGGGCCAGGCCGAGTCGCAGGGCAGCGTGGTGGGCGACGTGCGCTGGGGCAGGCGATGAGCCAGGCCGCGCTCAATGGCGACCTGGGCCGGTTCCAGCCCGCCGAGGTCCTGCAGTTCCTGCAGCTCGCGCAGGCAACCGGGCGGCTCGAGTTGTCGCGCTCCGCCACGGGCGCTGCCGGAGCGCAGTGCGCCGAGGAGACCGTGGACGTGTTCTTCGTCGAGGGCCGGCCGGTGTTCGCGCGCACCAGCGGGCAGTCGGTGCGGACCGGCGAGATCCTGGTCCACCGCGGCCATGCCACGCACGAGGCGGTGGTCGGCGCGCTCAAGGCCCAGCGCCGCGGGGCCGGCAAGCGCATTGGCGCAATGCTGACGGAGCGCAATGCGGTCGCTCCCGCGCTGGTGGTGCAGGCCGTGCACGAGTGCGTGCGCCGCATCCTCTACGGCATGCTGCTCTGGCGCGAGGGGCGCTTCCGCTTCTTCGCCGACGAGCAGGCGCTGGACGACGATCTGCCGCTCGACCTCGACCTCGACCGGCTCATCCTCGAGGGCCTGCGGCTCGCCGACCAGGCGCGTGACGAGCGGCAGTAGCGCCCGCGACCGGACCCCGTGACCGACCTTTCCCTGCACCTCGCCCCGAACGTGCCGTGGCTCTGGCTGGCCGTGCTGAGCGTCGCGTTCCTGACACTGGGCGTCTGGGCCTACCGCATCGCGGTGCCGCCGCTGCCGCGCTGGGCGCGGCGCCTGCTGCCCGCGCTGCGCGTCGCCGCGCTGCTGCTGCTCGCCTGGCTGCTCGGCCAGCCCGTGCTCGAACGCGCGGTGGGCGGGCGGACGCGCGTGGTCGTGCTGCTCGACCGCTCGGCGAGCATGGCGCTGCCGGCGGGGCCGGGCGAGGGAAGCCGCAGCGCCGCCGCCGCACGCGCGGTGAAGGCGCTCGAACAGGCTTGGCGCGGGCGGGCGAACCTGACCGTGCTGCCCTTCGCCGCGCGGCTCGAGCCGGACTCGGTGCGGGTGGGCGCGGTCCGGGCTGCTGGTGCCACGGCCCTGGGGGATGCGCTCGCCGCACTTGCGGCCGCGCCGGCGGGGCAGGACGCGGGTGCCGTCGTCATCGTGAGCGACGGAGCGGTGAATGCGGGCGAGGATCCGGTGGCGGTCGCGAGCGCGCTCGGTCTGCCGGTGCACGCGGTGGTGGTGGGTCGTGCCGGCGCGCCCGACCGCGTCGTCACCGAGGTCGAGTCGCAGGGCGTGGCGCGCGTGGGCCGGCCGACCGTGGTGCGCGCGCGGGTGACGAGCACCGAGGAGCGCGGCGCGCCCATGACCGTGCGCCTGCTCGAGGATGGCCGCGAGTTGGCGCGCGCGCAGGTGGTCGCGCCGGGCGGCACCGAGGCGACGGCCGAGTTCCAGGTCGTGCCCACGCGACCCGGGCTCGCGCTCTGGACCGCGCGCGTGGATTCGCTGCCGGGCGAGCTGACGAACGCCAACGACGCGCGACAGATCGCAGTCGAAGTCTCGCCGGGCCGGCTTGGCGTGCTGCTGGTGAGCGGCGGCCTCAACTGGGACCTCGCCTTCCTGCGGCGCGCCCTGCTCGGCGACTCGAGCCTGGCCGTGACCAGCTTCGCCCGCGAACGCGGCGGCTGGCGCGCCCTCGAGCGGCGCGCGGGACCGGGCGGCGCGCCCTCCGCCGCGAGCCTGCGCGGCCAGGCGGTCGTGATGCTGGACGCGGTCGCGCCCGCCGAGGTCGGCGCGGACTTCGACCGGGCGCTGGCGGCCTTCGTGCGCGCGGGTGGTGGACTGCTGGTGCTCGGCGGCCCGGCACCGGGCCTCGCGCGCTACGGCGCGGGAACCCTGGGGACCGATCTCGCCGTGACGCTCGAGGGCGCGCTCGGCGCCCGCGGTGGCACGCCGCAGCCCGCGTTCGAGGCGCGCGAATTGCTCGACTGGGACCCCGACCCGGCGCGGGGGGCGCGTGCGTGGAGCGCGGTGGCGCCACTGGCGGAGCTGGCCCCGGTGAGGCTGGGCGCGGGCGACCGCGTCCTGATCGGCTCGGCGGGCGGCGGACCGCCGCTGTTGTTCGCGCGCCACGTTGGCCGCGGGCAGGCATTGTTCGTGAACGGCACGGGACTGTGGCGCTGGTCGCTCTCGGGCGTGGACGAACTCACCGCCGAGCGCGGGCGCGTGCTCTGGCGCCGGCTCGCCCACTGGCTCGCCGAGCCCGCGCAGGCCGAACCCCTGCGCGTGCGGCCCGAGCGCTGGCTCGCGGCGGGCGGGGAGCCCGTGCGGCTCTTCGCCACGCTGCAGGACTCCGCGTTCCGTCCGGTAGCGGGAGGCGAGGTGCTGGCGGAGGTGCAGGACGCCGCCGGACACTCGCGTCCGGTACGCTTCGAGCCGCGCGCAGGCGGCTCGTACGAAGCCGTGCTCGAGGACCTGCCGTCGGCGCGTTACCGGCTGAGCGCACGCGCCGTGCGCGGCGGCCGCGAGCTGGGACGCGCCACCACCGAGTTCGCCGTGGACCGCTGGAGCCTCGAGCTGGCGCGCAGCCTCCCCGACAGCGCCGCGCTCGCGGCGGTCGCGCGGGCCACGGGCGGACGCGTCACGGACGCCGGACAGGTGGAGCGCTGGGCGCGCACACTCCCCACGCGCGCCCTGGCTCGCGGCCGCGTCGAGTCGCGCCGGCTCTGGGAATCCCCCTGGGTGTTCGCGCTGGTCGTCGGCCTGCTGAGCGTCGAGTGGTTCTGGCGCCGCCGCCGCGGACTGCCGTAGCAACTCCCGCCCGCCCGGCACGCGCGTTGCGTTCCTGGCGCGCAAGCCGGCGCACCATCGTTCTCCCGGCACGCGCGTTGCGATAGATCCGCCGCGTCCTGCCCCCGCCAGGAGAGTCCATGCTCCACCGGGGTGTCCCCTGGCTCGCCGCTGCGGCCGCGCTGGTCGCGGGCGGGGCCGGGCCGGCCATGCCTGCGTTCGCCACCGCGGCGTGCGCGCCGGCGCAGCATCCGCGCATCGCCGAAGTGCTCTACGACGCGGTCGGCGACGACACGGGCTGGGAGTTCGTCGAGTTCCATAACCCGTTCGACCGCGCCCTGCCGCTCGCGGGGGCACGGCTCGAGGTGGGCGACGGCTCGGGCCCCGGCCGCTGGACGCTGCGCTGGACCGGTAACGCCGTGGACAGTGTGGCCGCCGGTGGCCGCTTCGTCGTAGGCGGGGCGAAGGTCCAGCCGGCGTCCCGCGCCGTCGTGACCCTCGAGTTGCAGAACGGGCCCGACGCCCTGCGCCTGGTGTGGCCGGACGGCACGGTCGAGGTGGTGGGCTACGGCGCGCTCGAATTCCCCGAGTACTCGTGCGGCGCGCCGGCCGTGGACGTCGCCCCGGGGCAGTCGCTCGCCCGCGTCCCCGACGACGCCGACCTGGGGAGCAACGCAGCCGACTTCCGCGCGGCCACCCCCTCGCCGGGGTGCGCGAACCAGTCCCAGCGCGACCTGGCGCTGCTGGCCGGCTCGCTCGCGCTCTCGCCCGAACAGCCCGACCCCGGTGCGGCGGCGCGGCTCGCGGGGCGGCTCGCGAATCGCGGCGCCACGGCCGTCGCGGCCGGCGAGGCGATGCTGGTCGCGACCGCGACCGCGGCTGCGGCGGTGGGGGACGTGCCGCGATTCGCCCGCGCCGTCGGTGCAGCGCTGGCGCCCGGTGACACCGTCGCCTTCGACGAACCACTGGCGCTCGAGGCGGGCAAGTGGCGGCTGCGGGTGATGGTGGCGCTGCCGGGTGACGAGTCGCCGGTGAACGATGCCGATTCGCTGCTGGTGCGCGCCGGGCCGGGACCGCTCGAGTTGACCGAGATCCAGTTCCACCCGGCCGCGGGCGAGGGCGAGTGGGTCGAGGTGCGGAACCGCTCGGGTGCATCGCTCGACCTGACGGGCTTTACGATCTCCGACCGCGGCAACTCGCGCGGCACTCCCGCGGGCGGCGAGGGCGCGCTCGAGCCCGAGAGCCTCGCCGTGCTCGCGCAGGACCGCGCCGGGCTGCTGCGCGCGTTCCCCGCGCTCGAGGCGCGCCGGGTGTGGAGCGCGCGACCCTGGTCGAGTCTCAACAACTCGAACGACTCGACGGGATTCGCCGACGCCGTGGTCCTGCGGGAGGCTGACGGCACACTCTGCCAGCGGGTGGCCTATTCGGCCGCGGGGATTCCCACGGGCGTGCCGCTCGAGTGGTGCGATGGCGGCTGGTGGCCGGCTTCCGAGCCGGCCGGCACGCCACTGCATCTCCCGCAGGCGCGGGTACCGCTCGCGCGCCGCTTCGAGTTCGCGCCGCGGCGATTGCGCGAGGGCGGGACGGCCACGCTGGCCTGGGATCTGCCCTGGTCGCGGGCGCACATCTCGCTCGAACTCTACGACCTGGCCGGCCGCCACGTGGCGCGGCCGCTCGATGAGTTCCTGGCTCCGGCCCGCGGGGAGCGGACGTGGTCGGTCGGCGCCGTGGCGCCCGGGCTCTATGTGACGCTGGCCCGGGCGCGACCGGACGGGACCGGAGACTGGATCGTCGAGCGCAGCGCGTTGCGCATCGAGGGAAGCGCACGATGAGGCCGGCGCGGATCACGCGGCTCGCAGCCCTCGCGCTCCTGGTGCTGGCGGCGCGCGCTGCTTCCCAGGATTTCACGAGCGCCACGCCGCCCGGACCGGCGTCTTCAGCGGGCGCCTTCATTGAGAACGGCCTGCCGCCGATCGGCGCGGGCTCCGCGTTCGATGCGTCGTACACACGCTGGTTCGGCTTGCCCGAACTCGAGACGCGCGCGGTGGCGAGCGCGGCGGGCTGGCGGCTGGTGCGCGTGGCGGCGGGGTTCTCGCAGACCGCCGAGCCCGATCTCGGCTGGAGTGCGGTGGGGCTCGCCTGCGGCGTGGCCCGCCCCGAGGGCGGCGCGGGCCTGCGGGCGGTCGCGCGCCGTGACCTCGCGATCGAGCCGGGGAGTGCTGCAGCTGCGCGACTCGCGGCCCGCGCCGGCGTCGAGGTGGGCTGGGGCGCATGGCTCGAGGCGGCGCGTGGGCTGAGGCTCTGGGCTGCGGTGCCGCAATCGTGGAGTACCGGCGTGGCGCCGCCGCTCGACCGGCCGCTCGAGATTGGCGCGTCGTTCGAGCGCGACGGCTTCACACTATGGCTGACGCGCTCGGCACCGTCGGGCGGCGCGGAGGCCGACCACGGCGCGGGCGTGGCGCTGGGCTCTGGAGGGCTGCTCGCCTGGGCGTCGGTGTGCGACCGGCCGCTGCGCGGAGGTGTCGGGCTGGTGGCGTCGGTGCGTCGGCTCTTCGTCGCCGCCGCGGTCGAGAGCCATCCCGAGCTGGGCGAGACGGTGCAGCTCGCATTCGGGTTTGCCGGGGCGGCGCGGTGAACCGCGCGCCACCGCCATCCGGGTGGGCCACGTTCATCTGTCGTGCTCCGGGCCATGCCGCGCGAGACGCGAGCGAGCGCCGCGCCCCGGGGAACGCAGCGCTGCTCGTCCGCGCGCTTGTCGCCGCCGTGCTCGTCATGCTGCTCTTCGCGGCCGCCGCCCGGGCGCAGCTCGCAGCGGACTCGACCGGCTACGCCGAGCCACCGCCCGAGGAGCCCGAGGGCGCCGACTACGAGGTCGAGTCCGCCGATTCGCTGGCCGAGGGCGCGATCGAACTGGGCATGGGAGCTTCGGGGCGCGTGGGGGCGAAGCCGCGGCAGACGCGGCGGGTGCGCTTCAACGACCGTACCCTGGGCGGCTCGGTGTGTGAGGGCGAGGGTGACCCGCTCGCGGGCGGCTCGATCGAGACCGGGATCCTGGCCGGGCGCGCGGGCGTGGGCCGGCTCGCCCCGCGCTGGGGGCGCGGCCTGCTGCTGGGCGCGGCGGCCGAGCCGTGGAGCGCGGCGGCGAGCGATCGCGGCGCGGGCGCGCCCTTCCGCGGGCGCGCGGGGCGCGGCGCCTGGTACCGCCTAGGTGAGAATGGAGCGCTCGAAACTCTCTACGGGCGCTTTGCGAAGCGCGACCTGACGGGCGGCCGCGCCCGGGCCGGCCCTTTCGGTTTCGGCGCTCTCGCCGACCGCGCCGGCGCCGCGCAGGCCAGCCTGAGCTTCTGCCGGGGCCGGACCGAGCACGAGCTGGCGCTCGACCGCGCCGGCCGCTGGCGTGGCGAAACGGCGCTCGAGCGGAGCGCGGGTTCCCGGACACTGGCTGCCCGCGTGCGCGGCGGATCGGCCGGCTTGCGCTCGCTTGCCGAGCCGCTCCGGAGCGGTCCGGCGCGCTCGCTCGCCATGGAGTTGCGGGACGACGCCCGCTGGGGCCGGGTGCGCGTGCAGGCCGCGCTCTGGAGCTTCGCCCCGGGCCGCAGTGGCGCGCGGGCGGCCCTTGAAGTGAGGCGGCGATTCAGCCGATACGAGTCCGTCGCGATGGGTTTCGAGGAACGGCACGGCACGCCTCGCGAGAGCGGCCGCATCCCCGGCTTCCGTCAGGGAGCCTGGGGCGAGTGGCGCGGCGAGGTGGCCGGGTTGGTCCTCGCGCTCCGCCACGAGGTGCTGGGCGCGGAACGGCTCGGCCGGGCCGCGGTGCGCACGGTGACGGCAGCGCAGGCCGAACTCGAGGGACCGGCCGGCAGTTGGCTGCGGATCACGCACTGCGCCTATCGCGTGCGGTCGGGCGAGAGCCTCTACCTGATCGAGACCGCGAGCGACCGGGTCATCCTGCGGGCGGTTTCCGGCATCGGGCGGCGCACGCGTGTGGAGTTGCGCGCGCCGGGTGCCGGCGGCCACATCAACGCTGCGCTCGAGCTCCAGGGCGTGGCGGGTGCGCCGGTCAGCGCGGCGACCCGACCACGCTGGACGCTGGACTGGACACGACGTGCGCGGAGCCGGTAGCGGGGGAGAGCGCGAAGCACGGGGCGGCGAGTGGGTCGTCTGCGCGACTGGACGATGAGATTCGCCGGGAACAAGAACTGCCTGGCGCCCAGCGCCGCGCGCGCGGTCCCACACCGACCGTGGCACAGGTAGTGCAAACCATCGCGAGCGTCACGCCCTCGTCACTCGCCCCCGTGGGGATGCACCATGCACCTGGCAGCCGCGTACCTCGCCCTTGTCCTCACCATCCTCCGCCCGCCCATCGGGCCTCTGCCGGTCGCGCGGGCCGGTCCTGGCCTGCTGCTCAACGAGTTCGTCGCCGGACCGGCGCGGGACTGGGACGGCAGCGGCGCCCTGTCGACCCGCGACGACGAATGGGTCGAGGTCCACAACAGCGGCACCGAAACGCTCGACCTCTCGTTCTTCCTCGTCACCGACGCCGACCGCCTGCCGCGCTACGCCTTCAGCGGCACGCTCGGGCCGGGCCAGCGGCGGCTGGTCTTCGGCAAGGAGTCCTATGACTGGGAGAAGGCTCACGGCTTTCCGGCCTACGGGCTCTCGCTCTCGAACACCGGCGACACCGTGATGCTCTGGCAGGTCGCCGGTGCCGAGACTCTGCTGGTGGATTCCTACGCCTACCTGAGCCACGAGGCCGCCGCCGACCGCGCCGTGGGGCGCAAGCCGGACGGCGGACCGTGGGTGCTCTTCGACGGGCTCAACCCCTACGTCGGCACCACGCTGCCGCTCGGCACGGGTTGCGCGCCCACCCCCGGACTGGCCAACGCCTGCTATGACACGCCGGCGCAGACCCCGACCTGGGGGAGGCTCAAGGCTCTGTATCGGTGATCTTGAGTGACTCGCCGGTCACAGGAGCGGGACCGGGATTCGAGTCAGACGCGAAGCGAACCGACGGACATCGCAAGAACGAGAATCGGGAGCGGCCCAGGGACTCCGATGCCCCTGGGTCGCTCCGTCTGCGTGGACGCGAACGGGCGGCGCAATCCCGAAGTCCCTGCGGTAGTTGCTCGCCGCAGGCTTGACCTGGCCCGGATCATTCATGGACCGCCGCCTGCGAGCACGATCTGGAGCACGGACACTGCGTTGCGCGACCGGAGTGCTCCTCGGCGAACTGGAGAGACCCGTGAAGTGCCTGGAATGCAGAGCCCCGAGGAAGGCATGGAAGGAAGACTACCGCTACGACGAGTGCGGCTTTAGGCACATCACACTCGCCGGCGTGGAGGTGGCCCGCTGCCCGCGCTGCGGCAGCTGCGAGATCTCGATTCCGCACCTCGAAGCGCTCCACCGGCTGCTCGCCAGGGTGCTCATCGAGAAATCAACGCGTGTCACCGGCGACGAGCTGCGGTTCCTGAGGAAGAGCCTGGGCTGGTCGGGCTCGGACTTCGCGAAGCACATGGGCGTTGCCGGGGAGACCGTTTCGCGCTGGGAGAATGACGCCGCACCGATCGGTCTCCAGGCGGACCGATTGCTGCGCTTCCTGGTCGCCCAGGGCAGGCTGACGACCGGCTATCCGGCGGAGCGGCTCGTGAAGATCGACCCGAAGAAGGCAAGGGCGACGAGGGTGACGTTGATCCCCCAAAACGAGCAGTGGAGCGTTCGGGCAGCGTAGCCCACTGACCTCGGACCCATCGAGCGCTGGCACAATCACCCGGGAGAGACTACCGTGCCGGCGTCATCTGCGAGCAACTGCTCCACGACGCACACCGCAGCGCCCTCGAGCGCGCCGCCCCGACCGAAGGGGGAAACACTCAACCCGACGCCTCAACCATTCAGTTGTGCCCTGAAGATTGTGGACGGGATCCCAGCGCCGCAGCGCGGGGCCCGGCCTTCCATCATTCAGGCGGCATAGCGCAGGCGGTGACGGGTGGGGTGGGGGATCTCGCGGCTGGTGATGTCCTTCCAGTAGTAGCGGGCCCAGCGCTCCGGCAGA
>Ga0315283_10002565_pt1 | contig 15241 bp, 16 predicted proteins | sample YL17G09_0_MG_FD_204541 | JGI IMG/M metagenome (GOLD analysis project Ga0315283, IMG submission 204541) | Sediment microbial communities from Yellowstone Lake, YNP, Wyoming, USA - YL17G09_0 | ecosystem: Environmental > Aquatic > Freshwater > Lake > Sediment | place: USA: Wyoming | collected... | reverse complement strand
CGTTCAGGATGGATACTCCCGCGCTCGACCCGATGCGATTCGCGCCCGCCGCGATCATCCTCAGCGCCTCCTCGCAGGTGCGGATTCCGCCTGCGGCTTTGACGCCGGTCCCGGGTCCGACCACGCGTCGCATCAGGTCTACATCTTCCACCGTTGCACCGCTCGGACCGAATCCGGTCGAGGTCTTGACGAAATCCGCCCCGGCGGTCTGGGCCAGCAGGCAGGCCAGGATCTTCTCAGGGCGGGTCAACAAAGCCGCCTCAATGATCACCTTGACCCTGGCACCGTGCTCATGCGCTTCCTGTGCCACGAACAGGATATCGTTCAGTACCAGGCCGTAGGCCTCACCCTTAAGCGCGCCAATATTGATCACCATGTCCACATCATTGGCGCCTTTATCGATCACGCTGCGCGCCTCGTTGACTTTATCCTCGGGCAGTATCGCCCCCAGTGGGAAGGCGATCACTGCGCAGATGCCCACGCCCGCATCCTTGAGCAGGCCGCGCGCCAGCGGCACATACACCGGGTTAACACACACTGCGGCAAAATGGTACTGGCGGGCTTCCTCGCATAATTTTTTCACTTGCCCGGCAGTCGCTTCTGGTCTGAGCAGGGTATGCTCGATCCAGGCAGTTATTTCTGCACCCACCGGCATGGCCAATACCTCAGGCGGGGCAGGCAGCTCCCGTTCGTAAGAATTGGCGAGGGTAAGAACTTCTCTCAAGGATTGCATGCTGATTACGGGGCGGCCAGAACAGATTGGTGCGGCTGGATGATCATAAATTGAGCAAAGGGCCAGTAGATCACCAGCGCCTTGCCGAGGATATTTTTTTGCGGCAGGAAGCCCCAGGCATGTGAATCTGCCGAGTTGTTGCGGTTATCCCCCAGGACGAAGAGCTGGCCTTCAGGAACCGTCCATTCACTGGAATAATCCGGCGGGGCCGCGATATATGGTTCTATCAACGCCACATCGTTAATATAAACCCTTCCGTTGGCGATTCTCACTGTCTCGCCGGGCAGGCCAATAATACGTTTGATGTAATCTTCGTATTTGTCGTCAAAGCCAGGCAGGCCCAACAGGTGCTGCCAGAAGGGGGCATCCGGATACATCGGCGGCCGGAAAACGATAATATCGCCGCGCTGGTAATCGCCCACATTGTAAGCCAGGCGGCTGATCAGCACGTACACGCCATCATCCAGGGTGGGCAGCATCGAATAGCCTTCCACACGCACACGTGCAGAAATGATATTGATCGCCAGGGAAAAGATGACCACCAGCGCCACATCTTCCAGGATTTCGCGCATGAACTGCTTCCACCCCTGCCTGGCAGGGGTGGCTTCCGGCGCAGGCTGGGTTTCGTTTTCCGGGGAAAAATCGGTCAAAAAAGCCTCCGCGCAGGATTATACCATCTGCAAGTTAGACATTCCCCCAGGCGAAATACGTAGGCACGTGCAGCACGCGCTCGCCCCGTTCCCAGGCTTGCTCATCCAATAACTTCATCCTGCGGATTTCTTCCCCCGGGACCCGGCCCTCCAGATCAGCCTCCAGCATCGCCCATTCCAAATTTTGTTCCGCTGAGGTGGGAAGACGCTGCCTGCCCCCCTGCAGGGTCCCTGTTTCGATGGGCCGGATCCCCGCCTGTCGGAACAGGCTTGCCAGCCGGCTGCCCAGTCCCGGGTCCGCCCCCTGCCGCCGCAGGGATTCAGTCTGCCACCTTCCGAGCACAGCCAGCGCATCGGGTTTATCCTCGCGCGAATCGTAATCCGGTTCGGCCAGGGCCAGCACGGCCCCCCCGGGGCAGGTGACGCGTTTCATTTCAAGCAGGGCCAGCAATGGGTCGTCCACCCACAGCAGGAGAAAATGGCAAAAGGAAATATCAAAAGATCCTGGAGGATATGGCAGCCTCAACGCATTCCCGCACACCAGCCTCGCCGCTGGCACATGCATGCTCGCTTCGGTCAGGCGCTCGGGATCCAGGTCCAGCCCGTGGATGGCGGCAGATGGCTCCTGCTTCTCCCGCTTCAAACCCGGGACAAGGTCGGATAAGATCGCCCCCGTCCCGCAGCCCACTTCGAGCACCCGCCGTGCGCGGGTCAAACCGGCGCGTTCAAAGAGGTATGCGCGCAGGTCGTGCGTCCAGGTGGCTTGCTGGAGGAAACGGCTATGCCAGTCCATCCTCATTCCAGTTCAAAATGAACTTGACTTGCTCGTCTGATTCGGGGGAATGGGGTGCGAACATGCTCTGCGCCGCGCTTTGATATAGATCGCGTAAATGCAGTAAGGCCTGCGTGGGATTCATCCCGTGGCGGACGAGCCAGCAGCCAACGGTGGTACCGGTTCGGCCAATGCCGCCCATGCAATGCAAATAAACTTTGTGACTTTCAGCCAGGGCCCTGTCGACCGCATCCAGAGTGGCAGCCATTGTCTCGTGGGACGGTACATGAAAATCAGGGAAGGAAAAGCGTTCGTGAAACGCCTCCCGTCCAGCCTGCCCGGCTTCTTCGCTCAGCATGGAAAAATACGGCCGGCGCTCGCCTTCGCAGGTCAGGTCAATGAAAGTATCGAACCCGGCCTTGAGGAAAGCACTCAGGCGCTGGCGGGTACCGATCTCATCATAATTCAGTCCTGGATATTCGCCAGCCAGGAACTGGCCTGGGAGCACCCAGTAGGATTCGGGGATGGGTTTATCGTTCATGGGATGCGGAAATACACTTTCAGGATGCCGGGGAATTTTCGGCTGGTGAGCACGATCTTATATTCCCCGGCTGGGAGGCGATACTGGTACTGGAGGTCATTGGTTACCTGTATAAGTGCACAGGTTTGAGAGGATCTGTTCGCGCAATGTGACAAGTTCTGGATATTCGTAGAAGAACTGGATCTTCTGATCGGCAATGGTCATGCCAGCCGTCCGGGGCACAAAGATAAAAACCATGAATGTCTCGGCGATATCTTCAGACGGACTGGTTGCTGCGTATTCCGTGACAAACTGGCCGGCATGGTCCTGATAGAATTGGCTTAATTTCTGGTCAAGCACATCCTGGTCGGTTTCGGCATCCACCGCCTGCCATTCAGTGTAGATGTCGGGCCAAAAACGATTGAAGAAGGTGGAAAGATATGAATCCGCTTTACTGCACCCTTCAAGTATGAAATAGTTGGGACAGGTGGCAGCCTCCCAATCATAGATCTGCTGATCATCGGGATTCTCGAAAACAGGCTCAGCGATGCTGATCTGGACATCGTTCAGGGTAAGCAAATGGGCGAATTCATGCATGACGGTCGTTGCCATGACAGGGAAGTTGCCTCCGTCAATGAGGTCCATCTCAAACTTCCAATAAGATGGGGATTCTGTCTGCTCCACCGCACCCAATGACTCACCGCTGCCATCTGTATAGAAAACCAGGCCGGTCACCATCTTCCGCTGATCAGCAGGGATGACCCAGGTGATAAAATTCCAGATCTTTTCCTGGGCAACGCTATCCTGCTGATATTCTCTCAGGTTATTCGGGACGCTATTATATACCGGGTCCAGGATCGTATCCCCATTCACGGTATAAGTGACCAGAGTGTATTCACTGTCCGGATGGGGTGCGTGGCTTGGTGCAGGTTCCCTTTCGGATTCCTCCAATATTCTTTCCGTATCCTGGACACATATGGGTACTTCATCGGTGGGCGCTGTAACGGCAGTCGAGGTGATCGTCGACTTCGGCGGGGCATCGGCAGGTGTGTTTCCAAAGCTAAAATAATTTATTGGGCAACACAGACAGGCCAGAGTCAAAGAGGCTGCTGCGGCCAGCATACCGGCGATGTTTTTCTTCACGGAAGTCTCCAGAATGGGATCTGCTGGGCGGTGCAATCCGGACCCGTTTCCTTCCCCCATTATAAGCTTGATTCCTCATAGTGTTTTTACCGGGCATGCCTGGAGAATTTCCACCGCCTCAGCCGTGAATAACGGGCGGAGCGTAGCAGGCGCTTCCTTCTTGCGCCTCGAAAAGCGGCTCCTTCCTCGGTACAGCCCATCCGCACAACCCTTTTGACAGGGGTCTATCACGCCAGGGGAACATATTTGAATTGGAGTTCGTCTACAATATTGGAGGGAACACCTATGAAATCAAATTTCTCTTTTCTAATGCCCGTTTTGCTTGCTTTGGCGGCCTGCGTTTCGGTCACGCCCGCATCGATCATTTCCCCCGGTTCGACGCCGGTCTCGGTCGGAAGCTGTCTCATCACTCCCCATAAATATTCAAGGCAGGATAGCTCGATCCCAATCGCTGTGCTGGTGAACGTCCCGGGGAGCGAGGGACTTAGTCTCATCTGGCGGGACGGCACCTCGCTCGGGGCGTGGCAGACCGGGCTCCTCGTTCCGCGCACAAAAGCGCACGTCACCGAATCAGGCGCCGACGGGGTTGAAGCTATCCCGCTGGTCTTCTTGGGGAGTGGCGAAAATGGTCTCACCCACCTGAATGTCAGCCTGGGAGGGCAGGTCAAATCGCTGAAAGAATTCCCGCAGACTGTTACCGTCACTGGCCTGATCGGCATCCCCGGGATGCCGGTGACGGCCTACTCGACCATCGAACAGCTGCCGGATGGTTCCGGTCTGCGCAGCCAGATTTTCCTGGGCGATTATCAGACCATCGCCTCGACCAGTCCCATCCTGACAGTGGACAATGTCGAATCCCTCATTGTCCTGCCAGTCGGCATTCACCGCGATATAAATAATACCCCCGATGGGCTATGGTATACATTCTCTTTGTGGGGCATCGGTGGCGACTCGCTCGTCGATCCTCGCTCCGGGCTGTATTTTCTCGACCTGGCGTCCGGCGAGAGCCAGGAATTTCTGGGCATGGGCTGTAATTTCTCCGACCTGTCCACCATGCAGAACTGGGCTGCCTGGACATTCGACGGTGTAATATACACCGCAGACCTGCACACGGGTAAGACCGTCTCCTTTCCTCGCCTGGTTGGGAATGACCGCGGCCCGGTTCACGCTTTTATCGGCCCCGGCGATGGTTACTTGGCCTGGCTGGAAGGTAAAGGCTCGGAATGGGACGGTAACTTGGAGACAACCCTGCGGATTGGCACGCTCGAGGGATACCTCATAGGTGAGTACCCTCTCTCGGCCTTTGTCATGCCATCCGGCCTGGGCGAAGGGATCGTACTTATGCCGCTCGGTTGGATGGCATCCGAGAACTACAGCCTGGTCGTGGCGGTCTATAACGTCTCGGTGGATCGGGGGGTCTTGTTGAGCCTGGACGCTAACACCGGGCAGATTTCCCTGTTGAGTGAGGTGAGTGAAGCAGGCTTCGCTGGATTCGCCTATCCGTAAAATGAATGGGGTAAACCCCGGCCTTTACAACTACCTTCATTAATCTCTTGCCAAAGTCTGTGGGATTTTGTTGCAACGGCTCCCGTGTCACCGAAGAACGGGCATGGGAGCCCGTCTCAGGCTGGCAACTATGCAAGCGGTCTATTATAGGTGTGATTCATCTAGCCTTTTCTTGCCAGCATATCTTGAACGATCTCAGCCGCCCTACGCACAAATAGCGGGCAGCGTGCAGCGAACACACCCTTCTTGCGCGCCTGCTGAAGGCCTTCAGGCGTGCTGATATCGCAGTCTATCAATTCCCGGCAAAGGAGGCTGCCGTGCCTGGACTCAAACCGCTGCAAGAACTCCTGTCCCAGCCGGTAGGTATCTTCATTTCCGGCCGGAGTATCCGTTCCCTTTGCCAGGCCGAGGGCCATCAGCGCCCCTGTCACCGCCCCGCAGATTTGGCCGCGCCGAGCCACCCCTCCGCCGAAAGGCGAAGCCAGTTTTAGCGCCTGACTCTCATCCATGCCCAGTTGAGGCGCAAAGGCCGCCAGAACGGATTGCGCACAATTGAAATCTTGGTCGAAACGGGTGACGGCAATTTCAGGGGGATTGGTCATGGAAAATTCCATCCTAAATTCAGGTTTATCCGGTTTTTCAAATCCATTGCGGGCGTGAACTGCCACTGATAATGCAGATTTCAGGCGGGTTAGGTGCTGGTTGGGTCGCCATTACCAGATTCGCGGGATGAGCCGGTATCGCACTCTCCCTGCGTATTCTTTATACCCTTCCAACTCGTTTTGCAGGGTTCGGTCCTCCAGCGCGGTGCGAAGGAACAGGTTGGCAACCAGCAGCAGCATTGGAATGCAGGCCCATAGCGAACCAAGTGCGATCGGGATCATCAGGTACGAGACCAGCAGGCTGGCATAGCCCGGATGCCGTACAACGCGATATGGTCCGCCGGTCTCGACGGTGTGGCCGCGATCTTTCTGTATCCGGACGATCGTGGAGAAAAATTTGTTAGAGACCATTGCCCAGGTGAAGAGGGGGTAACTCAATCCTAGTAGTACGAATGCGGCAACCTGGACCTCGAGGCTGAGCGCACCGGCCCAGGCGAAGCGTTCATCCAGCCCGGCAAGGATGAGGATGAGCAGCCCGCCAAAGGCACTGATTCCGCCGATAACTTTATCCCACCCTTTGGCTCCCTCGCCGACCTTCGAACGTTCTTCCACCAGGTCTTTGTGATGCGGCAGGAGTACCAAAACGTTGAAAACCAGGAATATTAGGTATTCACCCAGGTATGCCCAGGCGTTCCACCAATTCCATTTCCAGGCGGAGGCGAACAGGGCGATAACCTGGATCAGCAAGAGAAATCCGATTTGTGCAACTCGTTTGCGGATGGCAGGGGTCACGCTTCCTCCAAAAGGGGCGGACAATGTCCGCCCCGGCAGGGTCAATGATAAATCGCTTCCCAGGGATCTCTTAGCATATTCCCCAGGATCTTATCGGCTTCGCCCTGGGCTGGGAGTACATCGCCATCCGGCTCAACGTAAAGCCAGGCCTTGCCTGCACCGTCCGGGACTTCATCATCCACCACTTCGGCCGCCACGGGGTTATCGGTGGAATATGGGACAGGCAGGTCCCAGTGCAGGGCCAGCCCGAGGCCGGCAGCCTGCTGGCGCAGTTTCTGCATTTCACCGGTCAGGGACGCCTCAGAGGCGCTCAGAGAGAGGCTCTTTACTTCGAGTTTTGCCAGTCTCTCCAGCACCTTGTCAGCCTTCTTGACATTCTTCGGCGTGACGGTGAGATGCACAGTGGTGAACAGGTCTTCCGGCATGACTGTTTCCAGCGCCTGCCAGGAGGCTTTGTTCTCTGGATCGAGAATGAACAGTAGGTGGTCGAGACCGGTTTGTAGGAGGGTGTGCAGATAGGCTTTATCGGCCAGTTTTAACCCGTCGGAGAGTAGACCGGTGACCTGACCGATCTTCTCGGCGTGGGCGATCAGGGCAGGCAGGTCCTCGCGCAGGGTTGGCTCGCCGCCAGTGAAAGTGATGTGCGGGATGCCGACCGCCCAGGCCTTGTCCATGATGGTCTGCCACTCCCCGGTGGTCAGTTCGCGGTCCACACGCCTGGTTGGGGCGAGGGAGGCGTCTGCACCAGCGGACAGGCGATAGGTGAGAGCACAATCTAGGCGCAGGGGCGCAGTCAAGTCCTGGGAGTACGGTGCGACCCTTTCAAAGTCGAGGAAAGTGGTCGGGTCCAGATCCGGTGTATGGATCAGAGTCTGGACGCGGTCGCGTAGATCCAGGTAATCCTTCTGCGCTTCCGCCTGGCTGATGCGGTAACGTTTGGCAATTTGCCTGGCGGTCTCTTCGGGTGTTGTGCCTTTCATCATGTGGCAGGCAAACTCTGCGGCGGTGGCGTTCAAATGTAAAACGGTGGCGGCATTGACAATGAGAATGCCGGAACCGTCCTTTAGCAGGCGCAGGTGCAACCGGTAGGCAGGTTCGTCCGGCCCGGACTGAAAGGTGTGCGTCTCGGCAGGCAGGGGTGCAACCTTGGTAAAGCGTTCGCGGATGAAGTTGACGAGTGAGGTCATGCTAACTCCTTTTCCGATTCTTGATTTCGGATTTACGATTGACGATCAGTCGCGGACAAAGTGGGGCATCTCAAAGGGAATTTCCATCGAAATTTCAATAAACCCGGCATATTCGCCATTCAAGTTCCAGGGGGATTGATAGATGAGTTTTTTGACTCCGTTCTTTTCAATCGTATATACGTTGGCCTGACGCCGTTCCATCAGGCGTTCAACTTTGCCGCGCGCCGGGTCGGGGTGGCAGTCGAACATGTTTTTTCCTATGAGGGCAAGCCCGCCATCCTTGGCGTAGTTTTTGACGGCTTTATCGTTCATCTCGAGGATAATACCTGTCGGGTCACAAACGATGACCGCGGCAGGAAATTCTTTGATCCAGGCGTTTTCATTGGTTTTCATAATGGATGACTCCGATGCAGAAGTTATTAGAATCGCTGTTCTTGCGGCTGCGATTCTACTTTCTCACGAAATGCGGGATTTCTTCCGGCACTCCAAAAGAGATTTCGACGAACCCGGCATACTGACCGTCTTTGTACCAGGGTGATTGGAAAAAGAACCGTTTCTCTCCGTTTTCGGTGTTGAAGTAAGTATTGGCAGTCGGTCTGTTAAGCAACCCTTCCATTTTGTCACGGGCTGGCTGCGGGTGACAGGCGAGCACATTCGTCCCAAGCAGACCACGCCCGCCGTCTTTCGCGAAGATCGCCTCGGCTTGGGCATTCATTTCGAGAATGATTCCGTCGGCATCACAGACCATGATCTCGGCAGAAATTTCATTAACCCAATCAACTTCACTCACGCAATAATCTCCAGCGCAACCGGTTTCTCAAACTGCAACGGGCAGCCGCCGCCGCACTCGGGCAGCAAGGCACAACCAGTGCACTTATCCGGCAGGCCCTGGCGTTCGCGAAGTTTGACCGCCAGGTCATGGTTCCAGATGGAGTCCCAGTCGTCAACCAGCAGGTTGCCGAGTTGGTGGTAATACGACTGGCAAGGCAGCACCCCGCCATCCGGTTCAACGCACATATTATAGAGCGCCGCCGTGCAGCCCTTCACGCCCAGGTCGAGTGTCAGCGGGTCGAAGCCGCAATATTGAGTGGGTGTATACCAGATAAGACGCTGGCTGCGCGTTTCGGTCTTTTGACGGGCAACCTCCAGCAGCGGTGTCAACTCGGACTCGCTCAGTCCCGTCCCCACCACGGACCCGCGGCCTGAATGGATCAAAGCGTTGAGTCCCACCGTCGGGACACCGGTTTCAGCCAGGAAATCCAGTGTGGCCGGGATAGTATGGGCATTTGTCCGCAGCATGGTGGTATTAGTCATCACGTACAGCGGGCTGGCGAGAGCATTTTTCAGTCCTTTGACCGTCTGCGGGAATGCACCTTTGGACCGCACCATCAGGTCATGGATTTCGGAGTCGTTAGACTCGACCGTGATTTGCACGTGGTCCAGCCCTGCCGCGACCAGCTTCTCAACATAACTCGGGTCTGATAGGCGCCGGCCGTTGGTATTAAGGCCGGTGATCTGTCCATTCTTCTCGGCGTGGGCCACAAGGTCGGGCAGGTCGGCGCGCAATGTCGGCTCGCCACCGGTGAAGATGATGTGGGGAATGCCCAGTCCCCAGGCTTTGTCGAGCACACGCTTCCAGTCGCCGGTGGAGAGTTCGCCTTTTTGACCGCCTTCGCCTTTGCTCGGGGTCAACCCTGCTGCCTCCTCCACGCTACCCTGTTTTGGGGATTGTTGCCCCAAAGGGAGCCCCCCTGGCTGGGTCAGGTGCGAAGGATGTTGAACGTTATAGCAGTGGGCGCAATCGTTGTTACAACGGTAGGTCAGTGCCAGGTCCAGGCGGTAGGGAGCAGTGGGACGGGCCGAGAACGGCATGATCGTTTCCAGTCCCAGCTCGTGGATCGGGCAGGCCCCATCCGGTCGGACTAGCTCCTCGATTTGGTCGCGGACGGTTCCCATGTCAGCGCGAGCATGGGCTGCATCCACGTGGTATTTTTGCCTGATCAAGCGAACGGCCTCTTGGTCGGAAGCCTCTTGCAAGGCCAGGTACGCCATCAGTGCGGCAGTCGGGTTAAGGTGCAGGATGCGGTTGGCGTTGACGATCAACGTACCGTGACCGTCGGGGTCGAGCCGCAGGTGGATGCGGCTCTTCTCGGCCTCGCTTACGCGGCGATAGTGGTACACGCCGGGTTTTGGATCCTTAATCTTCGTTTTTCGTATAAACCAATCAGTCAGTTGAGCCATAGGCACCATTAAATAATATTGGTCGCAATCGAAAGTCTATCTTCCACCACCTGCGCAGGCACAGGCACAACCGGCACAGGCGCAGGCGCATGAATGCCCTCCTCCGCCGCCACCCGAATGTCCGCCGCTGCTCTTGACGACCGGGACTGGGTTGGTGCGGTTGGTAACGCCAGAGGTGAAGGACTTCAGGTCCCCGAGCACCCGGCTGGAGAAACCCTGGACGCCGGTGACCACCGATGCAGCAAAGGCCGAACCCGGCACGCTGATGGGGGACCGTCCTCCGGAAGCTGGCATGGAGACGGAAGGCGTCGAACCGGTGGAAACCGGATGGTAGCCGGGGTCATAGCGTCCCCACCACATCGGGACGAAGACCGGGCCGGTGAAGACACGGCGGGTGCGCTCGTCGTAATTCTTATCGAGCATGGTCCATTCGAGGGATTCGTCGTACATCTGGCTCTTGACCTCGGGTGTGCCAGACGCTTCGATCTGCTGCCAGGCGCGCTCCATGATGCTCTGGTAGTAGGCGATGGTTTCCTTGCGGCTGAAGCCTTTCATTTTTTCGGAAAGGCTCTTGACTAGTTTGACGGTCAGTTCTTGCAATTTCTTGCGGCGTTCTGCCTGGTTGTCATCTGCGAAAGCTTGCAGAAAATCGCTCTCGTAATCATGCAAGTCGGCGGGCAGAGGATTCGCCAGTTGGAGTTTGAGCGGGTCGCGGGTCACGACCGTGGCGGCTTCCTTCTTTACCACGCCGAACAGGATCATGGTCATGATCTTGTCGAGTGGTTGTTCCATTAAAATGCCCGATTCGACTGCCGTGAGACCGCGCTTGATGCCGTGTCCTTCGATCTGAATCTTGGGCGGCAGGTATTGAAGTTTGCGTTTCTTTTCATTGATCACGCCCAGGATCGGCGCGCCAACGAAGATCAGGATGAAAAAGCCAAAACAGCAGATTCCACTCAGGTTACTGAACACCACCCCAATTAAACCGCTGATGTCGAATGCCGGTGGGGTGTAAATCGCATCTGCAGGTATATACTGTTTGGGGAAGGATGTTCCGAACGTGTACTGTCTGGAGCCATCCGCCGTGGCACACTGCCAGGTGTAGGTGATACGGTTTTGATCATCGTAACCGGTTTCGGGCTGGTCTCCGCACGGCCAGCCGCCTTTCGTGGCATGGTAGCGCGGTTCCTGCGGCTGCACGCCCGGTGGCAGGTGGAAGATCACCGTCATGTTGGTACTGCCGTGCGCGGTGGTGTAATACGCCGGTGCGAATTCGCCGCTGGCGTAAGTATCCGGTTCATCGGTATCTTTATAGAGCATTTGAGTAATCTGTCCCACCAAGACATGCACGCTGCCCGTTTGCCCCGGCTGGATGGCATACGCGCCCATATCCACAGAGAAACCGTCCGGTCCATCACCCTGAAAATCAGACGAGATGTTCACCCGCTGTCCGCCCACATCGGCTGTGATGCTGCCCATGTTAAAATTACCATTGGGCATGCCCACATCCACAAAGTCGATTACATGCCCGCTTGGATCATTGGCGAATGTAAAAACGTAATCCAGCGCCAGCGTCCCGTCACTGTTCCAGTATGCGTTGACGGTTTCCTGGGTCAGATTAAAGGTATAAGACTGCGCGGCCACGCTGGAGACCATCGTGAACATTAAGACAATGAGCACGAAAGAAGCAAGCAGGCGGAGTTTTTTCATCACAACCTCCTTAACGAAATCCATTTCGGGGATTTTGAAAACAGCCGATCTACCACTTGGGTTCTTCGGTTAGTTGATAAACCGTATTGCAATACGGACAGGAGACCATCGGTGCGCCGTTGACCAGTTTGATGTTGTCGGCGGTCAATTCGCCCCCGCAGGAGCGGCATTTCATGGCTTCGATCTTGGTCTCGCCGGGCAGGTCCACCTTGACGGTTATATTCTGGGCGGTTTCCTGTTTAGTTTTTCTGGCGGCGAAAACGATCATAACAATTCCACCTACAAGCGCAATGGCACCAAACACCATCCCCCCACTGCCAATCCCTGTTACTCCTTGTGCCCCCCCGGCAGCTCCCAACAAGATAAACCCGCCAACACAAATTCCGGATGCAGCTAAAAGGAGAAGTATTACTGCTCCGATATACATCCATGTTGTAGATTTCATTCAGACCTCCGTGAATATCTAAGGGATATACGTTCGAATCAGGATAAGTGTAGCATGTAAATATATATCAGACAAATGATTTCCGCCCGGCCTTTGATCTTATTTCACTCTTAGGATTGGCTGAAATGCCGCAGGCCATAAACTTGTTCAACCGGCAGCACCATCAGCAGGCCTCTATCCGGCTGGTTCAGATCACCAACAACCCGCTCAGTGGCAGCAATGACCCCCTGCACGATATTTTCATCATCAACCATACTGAATATAGTGCGGCTGAGATGCTCTATCTTGGGCAGGAAATCCTCCAGCGACGGCATGAGCGGCAGGTCATCGCTCAGCGCATCCGAGCGGTGCAGGCGCCCGAGGCCGGTACTGAATAAAACCGTCGCTCCGCTGACTCCGGCTTCCTTCCAGGCATCCAGCAATTCCCGTAACTTTTCCGGGTCATGTAAGACGAATAGGATCAGGCTCATAGCTCACTCTCTTCCTCTGCAGTTTGGACAGGTATCTTCGGTTTGAGCAGTGAAAAAACGGTCCGTAACATGGGCGGTGTGACCAGGGTGCTGAGCAAGACAGCCACGACAATGGCTGACAGGGTTGTGCCATTGATGAGACCGGCATTACTTCCCACGGCGGCGATAATGAGAGTCACCTCGCCGCGCGCCACCATGCCTGTCCCCAATTGGAAAGCCTCATGACCCGGAAGCCCGCCCAGGCGAGCACCCGCAGCCGCGCCGAATATCTTGCCAATGATGGCGGTCAGTGTAACCGCCAGGATCAACCAGACAGCATTTAATTGCATTCCGCGCAAATTAACAGACAGGCCAATGTTGATAAAAAAAATCGGGACAAATAGTCCGTATGCCAGGGCACTGATCCCCTGTTCGATTTGACCCTTTTCGGGTGTGCGGGCAAACATCAATCCCGCCAGGAAAGCACCGATCAGGGCAGCCATCTGCCCGACCAGTTCAGCGGCCAGACCATATGCGAGCAACGTAATGATCGCAAAGGCAAGCACACCCTGGCTGATGGACAGGTGTCCCACCCAGCGCACAAGGCCGGGCAGGACCAACAGGCCGAAAGCCGTAGCGGCGGCGAGGAACAAGACCATGCGCACCGTCAGCCAGATCAGCCCCCAAAGCCCACCAGAGCCGGTGTAAACCGCCAGGAAGATCGAAAAAGCTAGGATGGTCAGGATATCGTCAATAACCGCCGCGCCCAGCAGACTCAGTCCCACCCGGCTGCGCAGAACGCCCAGCTCCATCAGTGTGCGGGCTGAAATGCTTACACTTGTAGCGCCCAGCGCCAGCCCCAGTAGGAGTGCAGCGGTGTTGCTCATTCCAAAAAGCCGCCCCGCACCCCAGCCCAGCCCAATGGAAAGCAGCAGCCCGCCGGCGCTAGCCAGCAGGGAAACTTTGCGGTTGCTCATCAACTCACCCAAGTGTAACTCCAGACCGGCGATGAACATCAGCAACAGCACCCCCAGTTCGCTAAGTTCAGTGATGGTTGCCCCAAGAGACTCGTTATTGATGAAAGGCAGGTGGAGTATGTTGAGCAGCGACGGACCAAGCAGCACACCGATGAGCAGTTCTCCCAACACCGAGGGCTGACCCAGGCGCGTGCTTAGGTAACCAGCCGTTTTGGCGGCTAGCAGGATGATCACCAGTTCGAAGGCGAGTTGCAGGAAAGGTGACATCGTTATACCCGACAATCAGTTTACCATTAATTATTTCCGCCCCCATCTCGAAACCATCTTGCACGGAGGAGAGATTCTCACCCTCAGATCACGAACGGCAATTTGAACATTAATAACCAAACCAGCCAATTTATATGGCTGGTTATCTATGATTCTGGCTGATGGTCTGTCAACAGCGTTGTGCAGGTTTATTGGATCTGGGTCTCACAAGTACTATTGAAAGTGTCATTCCCAGGTCCGCCGATGCAGACATCGTTGGCCCCCCCCTGCCCGCGAAGATCATCATCACCCGCGCCGCCCAGGATGCAGTCGTCACCAGCACCACCTACAATTCTTCCATTTGCCCCTGTATCATTGCCGGCAGTCCCCAGGATCAGATCATTGGCGCCCGTTCCACTACAAAGTGCAGTTCCAGTACACCTCACAATGTTGGTCAAATTCATGCTGCACTCAGATGGCTTGAGCTCGTTAGCCGTTTTTGCACCAAGGTTCTGATTAATTCTGCGCGTGGCCTGCACAATGTTGGCCGCCGCAAACGCAGTGAGGACGCTGGCCAGCACCAGTACCCCCAGGGTAAAAACAGCCAGCCGGGTTATAAGCCGGGTGTTCATCCTGCATTCCCCTTGGAACGTGCCTGCCGCTTGGTAGGTTTTAGGTTATCTGGATTCCTGCTCTTCTCAAGGAGCAAGGTCACTGCCTCGGCCGGCGCTGGGCGGCCCAGCAGGTATCCCTGGGCCAGGGTGCACAAGTGGGAGCGCAGGAATTCCAATTGTTCTTCTGTTTCAACGCCTTCTGCAACCACATTCAAACCCAGATTAATCCCCTCAGTGATCATTGCTCCGAGATTGGTCGCGTTCTCCGGATTACTGATTTTTTCAATAACCAGTCGATCAATTTTAATACTGTTGATCGGGAATTGCTCTAAAGCCGAAAGGGAGGATTGACCGGCCATATTATCCACTGCTAGTTGAATGCCGAGGGCCGTCAATTTCTGTAGACCAGGCAGAACCATGGATTTGTTTCTTAATATATTGGCTTCTGAGATCTCTATTTGTAGTGTTCGGGGATCGACGCCCGTCTTGCGCAATACTCTGGATATGCTTTCTGCCGGATCGCTATCCAACTGATACTCTGATAGATTTATAGCCAGCTTGATCTGCATACCGGCTCTTTGCCATTTTTTAAACTGTGTGCATGCTACCTGTAACATCCATTCGCCGATCTTGTCAATCAACCCGGTTTTATCG
>Ga0315283_10002563_pt1 | contig 15248 bp, 13 predicted proteins | sample YL17G09_0_MG_FD_204541 | JGI IMG/M metagenome (GOLD analysis project Ga0315283, IMG submission 204541) | Sediment microbial communities from Yellowstone Lake, YNP, Wyoming, USA - YL17G09_0 | ecosystem: Environmental > Aquatic > Freshwater > Lake > Sediment | place: USA: Wyoming | collected... | reverse complement strand
GCCCGCCCCGGCGGGGGGCGCCCCCGTCCCCGCCGCCCGCCCCCCCCGCCCCGCCCCCCCCCCCCCCCCCCCCCCCCCCCCCCCCCCCCCCCCCCCCCCCCCGAGGCAAGAAGAAGGACGAGTGAAACGAACGACGGCAGAAAACTCGATCGCGAGCGGCCCCTCGCTCTCGCGCCTCTTTCTCCATCTCCAAAGCCTCCGTCTCACCTCCAGACGCGTCCAGGAGCATCTTGAGCATCGCGCGCGGGCCCAGAGTGGTGCGGACGATGTCGGCGACGGCCTGTTTTGAGGGAGTTTTGAGAAAGAGAGAGAGAGAGAGAGAGAGGCATGAGAAGAAGACGGAGCATGGAATGCGATCGGTCTCGACTCCGAACGATCGACCGAGGCGCGCCCTCTTGGCGTCCGCTGCTCGTTGCTCTGCTTCTTCTTATCTCGAACTTGGGCGCACCTTGGCGGCCATGATGTTGCCAAACTGCGCCTTCTTGCCGGACTCGCGCTTGGAGCCATGCGTGAAGACGGTGATGGGGGCCTGCATCGCTCTTCTCCTTTCTGGTTTTGATTGGGAAGAGCGAGGAGCGGCGATCGACTGTTTTCGCTGCTGGCTCTGCTTGCTAGAGTTGTTTGTTGCTTTTGCTGTGCGTTTCTGTATCAAGGGGGCACGAAGAGAAGAGGATTCTCTCGGAGCGAAATGCGTAGAAGTACGGGCGAAGCGATCAAAGATCCTGCGCACAAAAGAGAGTGCGAGAGTAAGTGAAGGAGAAGAAGAAAAAAAAGAGGAAAAAAGTCAGGAGGCGAACAGACCGGTTTTCTGGTTCTTTCCTTTTTTTCTTCGCCAAGCCACGGCCAGAACTTCCTCTTTTCCTCTTTTTCTTCTGCATTCTCTATCCAAAGATGCCGCTCCAGGCCGCGTTTCGCTCCTGCTCGATGTTGCCCGTCGACACGATGGTGTCCTTGGGGCATCCAGGGAGGCATCAGCAGAGGGCTCCTGCGACGCAGCGGCGACAACAGGTGCGAGGAGATCGAACTCAAACTCTTTCGACAACGCTGTCTTTGCGCTGCGGCGGCGCTCAACGAACCATCGAGACACTAGCGCGCAGAGGGGAAGCATTTCTCTCTGTGCGCTGCTTCCGAGACAATGCAGACATGCGAAAGCCTGCGTAGTGAGAAGCGCGGATCGAATTCGCGACTCAAAGCCTCTCGAAGAAGCTTGCAAAAAAGAGCCAAAAAACGGCATTGCCCGAACGACGACGACGGCTTGCCTTTTCTCGACCCAAAACTCAACCTCTCCCCCTTCTCTTCGCCCCCTTGCGCACAAAACAAACTTCCAAACAACCAGGCCTCCCGAGCCCCGACGGCCACGGCCGCGGCGTCTACCTCGGGAAGGGACCGCGAAACTTTCAGTGACCTGCCGCGGCAGGGGGGGACGCGAGCGCGAGCGCGAGCGCGAGGGCGAGCAGCGGCAAGCGCCGGCGAGGAGGGAAAGGGGGGGAACACCACCACCTCGCCCTCCCCCCTTTTCTCCTCCGCCGCCGCCGCCGCAGCAACAGCAGCCGCCCTCTCCCTCTGCCTCGCCGTCGCGCCCCTCGCGGCGCCGGTCCTTCCCGTCGCCCGCGCGGAGATAGAGACCCTGTCGGCCTCGGAGGCGCTCTCGGCGGCCAGGCCCCTCCCGAAGCAGGCCGCGGCCGCGGCCCAGGCCAGCGAGAGCAGGGTCTGGGCGGTCTTCGCCGTGGGCGCGGCGGGCGTCTTCGGCGGCGCGGTGGCCGCCGAGAGGCTCGAAGCCCTGTTCCCCGCGATCGCCAAGGCGAACAAGGCGGCGGCGGCGTCGAGGAAGGCGGCCGAGGAGGCCGAGCAGCGCGAGGCGGCGAGCGCGGCAGTCGAGGTGGCGAGCGCGAGGGGGATGGCGGACGGGTCGCTGGCGGACGCCGTCTCGGAAGGGATCGCGGAGGCGAGCAGGAAGGCGCGGGAGCAGCTGAAGGAGGGGAAGAGCAACAAGTAGGGGGGGGGGAGCGGTGAGGTTGCGGAAAGGTGGTGGGGTTTTTCCTGTGAGAGCTTCGAAGAGTTTTTTCTCTTCACTTTTTTTCTTTTGCCTCGTCGTTCGACGACAAAGCGCATCGGATCGATGAAGCCAATCCCACTCGTGAGACGCAAGAGAGTGCTCTCTGACAAGCATCGAACGATGATCGAGGCTAACGACACCCTCGAGCTTGTCGCGACGCCCGACGACGACGTCCCTAAATTCCCCGTCAACGACCTCCCGAAACTCATCAACGACCTCCCGAAGGAGCTGCTCGTGTCGATCTTTGTTGCGGTCAACAACCTGCGCTGGGTGAGGCACACCGTCTCTTGCGTCTGCAAGGAGTGGTCTGAGCTCTACCGCTCCCGGGACGCGAGCCCTCTGCACGAGACGCTCGAGATCGACCTCGAAAAAGAGGCCTGGAGCGCGCCGGAGGAGGAAGTGGAGAAGTGGGGGAGGAGGAGAGGGCTCTTCGCCGCCCTGTCGTCCACGGCTCGAGAATGCTGTCGTGGGTCGAGAGGCGCGCGGACTCGGTGCGCAAGCTGCGCCTCAAGGGGGGATTCGACGGAGCTTTCGTAGACATCAGCTCGGAGGACTTGGGCAGGCTCATCGCCATCACGGCCTCTTCTTTAACCGAAATTCGGGTTCATTATGGCTACTGCTGTTTCCCCTATCTCAGCTTTTCTGGAAGTCCGTGCCGGTCTCCGTCGCCCCCCACGGCCGGCTGCGCTCGTTCGTCGTCGAGCGCATCCGAGCCGTCGTTTTCGAGTCCGACGTCGAGCCCCTCGGGCAGCTCACAGGGAGCCTCGAGGAGCTAGTGCTGACCTTCAGTGACTCTGAGATTTTTGTCAATGCGTCACCACTGTCGCGCCTCCCCGAGTCCTTCTGCGCCCTCACAGAGCTGCGGCGCCTCAAGCTCTCCCATTTATGAATCACAGCGATTCCAGCCCAGATTTCGTCTCTGAAAAAACTCGAAGAGCTCGACCTCAGCGACTGCCGCCTTCGTTCGCTGCCCAAAGAGCTGGGCGAGCTCTCGGGACTGACGAGACTCAACCTCGTATACAACAGGAATCTAGGGAACGCGCTCCAAGACGAGGCGTTCCCTGCAGAGATCAGGAACATGAATTCCCTGTGAGAGCTCAACCTACGCTGCTGCGGCCTCCGCGCCGTCCCGGCGTTTATCGGTAAGTTGAAGTCGCTCGAGATCCTCGAACTCTCCTCCAACGACTTTCAGATCGACGCCGACACACTCAACTTCCTGGTCGAGGGCTGCCCCCGCCTGCGCTGCGTGGTGCTGTACGTTTCGATGCATTCCCGATGGACTTCAGAAACGCCAGTGCACATCGAGGCTGCTCGTGGTAAATCCGGGAGCCAAAGTGTTCTTAAAAGCGAGGCTGCTCGCGGAAAATCCTGGAGCCAAAGTGTTCTTCTTCGAGTGACAGCGAGTGGAAGCATACCGTTTTCTTCTCCTTCTTTCTTATGTGTTTCGTTTCTTGCACGCAGTGTGTTGAGAGAGAACGTAGGGAGTGATGGAGTGGCTTTCGTTGTGCTTTTGGCGTGGAGAAGACAGAGAGAGTGTAGAAAAGAGAAGGGATACTTTTTCTTCTTCGAGAAGGTCGAGGTTGAAAAAAAAATCAAAAACGAAGTTTATTCTCATTTAACACGAACGCCCTCTCTCTCTCTCTCCTTCCCTCCCCCTCCTGTTCCCGCTCTCTCTCTCTCTCTCGCTCTCTCTCTCTCTCTCTCTCTCTCCTTCCCTCCCCCTCCTGTTCCCGAAAGAGGCGGGAGAACCCCAGAACCCTCCCACAGGGAACCTCCCGCGCTAAAAGTTCAGATACTGCAGCTTGTCCCTCGACAGCACGATCCGCTGCACCGCGGCGAGCGCGTGCCTCCTGACCTCCGGGTCGGCGTGCGCGAGCAGCCTCGTCGCGTGCGCGTTGGCCCCCAGGCTCGACAGCTGGCCCCTCGCGCGCTCGGGGTCGGCCGAAGCGTCCGCGTACCGGGCCAGGTCGGAGCACGCGACCGCCAGCGTCTCGGCGTCGGAGGACGGGGCCGCGAGCAGCCGCACCAGGGACCGGAGCACCTCGGCGTCGCGCTCCTCCAGCCTCGCCGCGTTCCTCTGCCAGAACCCCACGCCCCCCGAGGGATCGTCGCTCCCGCCCCCTCCGCCGCCGCTGCCGTCGTGCGCGGGGCCCCAGGCCAGGCGCCCTCCGAGCACCTCGGCGCGGTAGGCCGGCCACGACGCGGCCCTGCGCGCCGCGGCGGCGCTCGCCTCGCGACAGGCGCGCAGCGCGCCGGGGACGTCCGGGTCGTCCCACTGCTGCGCGAGCAGCGAGTCGCAGGCGCGGGCGAGGCCGCAGGAGACGGCGGCGGCGCCGGCCGCCGTCGCCAACGCCGACGCCGACGTCGAGAAGGTCGGGGTCGAAGCAGAGGGAGGCGCAGAGGAGGAGGGGGCGGGAGAGGCCGAGGGAGCCTCGGCGCCGCCGCCGGCGGGAGAGAGCAGCGCCCGGAGCGCCTGCGCCGCAGCCCGCACCACCTTCTCCTTCGCCGCCACCGCCGCGCGGAGCACGTCGGTCAGCGCCGGCACGGCTCCGGCGGAGACGGCGGCCTCGGCGCCCTGCGGCGTCAGGGCGAGCTGCCAGAGCGAGATGCAGAGGTCGTAGGCCAGCTGCGGCGTCGCCGGGACGGAAGGAGCGCAAGCAGCGGCGGCGGCGGCAGCGGCGGAGGAGGCAGAGGGCGCGGCGGAGCTGCTGCCCGTCAGCCTCTGCACGAGCGGGACGAGGAGCCTGGGGGCCCCGGCCGCCGCCGCCGCGCTCCTGGCCTCGCGGGCCCTGAGCAGCTTCGCCAGAGCGCCCGCGGCGGCGGGCACGCCGCGCGCCGTGTGCGCCGGCCGCTGCAGCTGGGCGAGGATCCAGTCGAGGAAGAGGCCGCGCTGCCGCTCGACGTCGGGGGAGGAGGAGGAGGCGGGGGAGGCGTCCCCGCTCGCACCTCCGGCTCCGAAGCGCGCCGCGAGCAGCGACGCGGCTCGCTCGACGCTGAACCAGTCGGGGCGGGACAGCGCGAGCAGGAAGAGGTCGGCGGCGTCGGGCGGCAGAGAAGAAGAGGGAGCGGGCGCGGAGGGGGCGCCCTCGCTGGTGCCGCTCTCCCGGCGATCGAACAACTCCCTCGCCCTGCGCGGGCTGCCCGCGACCTCGGCGTCCAGCACCGCCAGCACGTACTGGACAGTCTCCTCTTTGGTAACGCCGCGAAGCACAGAGAGCAGGGCCGCCGTGGCCGAGAGCTCCTCGGGGGAAACGGGAGCAGCATCGTGCGACGACGGAGGAGCTGGGGGCGCAGCAGATGACGGAGCTCCGTTTTCCGCCGCTGCCGCGACGGCCCTCCTGGTCGAGAAGAGCTTGTCCGCGGCTCGCAGGGAGGCCGCATCGGTTCCCGGCTCCAGCAGCTTGGCCGCGACGTAGGTGTCCCAGGGGATGACGCGGCGGAGGACCGAGGAGGTCGAGGGGACGGTCGGGGCGTGGTGGTGGTGAGGACGTTGATGCTGCAGGGTCGAAGAAGAAGGCGTGGCAGTCGTCGCCGCCGGGGCGGCAGCGGAGGCGGCTGGTGCGGCCAACGCCGACGCCATGGTGGAGGCGAGAGAGAGGCTGTGTCGTGCCCCTCGGAGAGCGGAGGAGAAAAAGTGTCGACGAGAAGAGAGAGAGGGGACGCGAAGGTCTCGGAATGCAGAAGAGGGGAGGAGATGTAGTGACGAGAAGGTGCAAAAGAGGAGCGAAAAAAAGAAAAAAACGGAGAGAGAGAGAGAAAGAAAGAGAGAGAGAGAAAGAAAAAGGAAGAAAACCGATGCACCTCATGGCGGTTGCAAGCCTCGCGCGCTGTCTACTTTTACACAACACGACAGCACCCTGCGCATGACTTTTCTATCCTTCCTCAACGATGTAGACATCAGATGAAAATGGAACCGCTTGAAGGGTGAAAAACTGGAGCTCCGTAAAAAAAAGGGAGGGGGGGGATGTCTTTCCTTTGAGTAACCTCTGAGTCGACGCGCCCCTTGCGCGCCTCCGATCCTCTTGATTCCGAGTCTCCAGGCACAAATTCTGGCGTAGGTCACATCGCGATAAGCGGAAAGCAGCACGAAAAAGCGAAGCAGTGCCCAACCCCGACGAGGAATGATTGATTGGCAACATTTTCGCCATCAGAAGTCAGAAGGGGGAAAGCAAAAAAAAAAAAACTACTCCAAACTCAGCGTCAGCACTCCGCTTTTCGAGCAAGTGAACACTGCAGCGGGGAGCTTCGCCGCATCGGCCTCGGAGAAGCAGGACGAGGGGACGGCAGCGGACACGCACCAGGTGCAACCCGCGGTGGCCTTGCAGATGGCTTGGTCGGCGATGGCGTCGCAGGAGGCGCCACTCGACATTGTTTCCGCGCACGTTCTCGCTTGCGCGGTGCGCGCCGAAAGCGCAATCAAGCACCACAGGAGCAAGGAAACGAACACCGAGCGCGTCATGGGGGTTGTCGAAAGTCGAAATGGGGGACTCGGGATGTGGAGGAAAGCAACAAAAAAAAAGACTTGCGTCTCTCCCAGAGAGTTTTGATCTCTCGACCTTGCGATGACAACAACGGTGCGGATCTCACGGACTGCGGTTTAACAGTCGCACGCTCTGCCAACTGAGCTATGGGAGACGTTATTCTCGAACCAATTCCACGCGGAATTGAAGGTGAAGCGGAGGAAGGAGTAACCAAAACGAATTACCGGAGCTACTTAAACACTTGTGCCACGGTGTTTTGGTTTTTCCTCCGGGCCCTTCTCCGCGGCACCCGCGGCGCTTTCAGGGTCTCGCAGGGAAGCATCCCGTGTCGCGTGACTTTCTCTTGTAATATCTCATGGAGGCGCGCGAAGGCGTTCCCACGCGGCGGTTTTTTTTGGCAACGAGCGGTTTTTTTAGCAAAGTCGTCTCTCCCAAGACAAGAAAAGATCAAACAAGACTGTTCCTTTTCTTCCTCCTCCGCACTCTGCCCTGTGTATAACCCAAGCTCCAGCAGAAGGGGCCAATGTGTGCATTTCGTCGACGAGAGAGCGGAGACGGAAACGTTTTTGATTGTTTTTGTTTTTTCTCAACCTCGACCGTCTTGAATCTACGGGACAACCCCTCCGCCCTCGAACAATTTACACCCACGCACGCACACCCCAAGACGCCGACTAAAGCAGCGCACCCCCTCCGACGCGAACCGCGAAGACGGCGGGAAAGGCCTCGCCCCCGTTCTCTTCCCCGCCCTCCTCCTCCTCCCCTCCCCCTCCGCCCCCGGCCAGCTCCACCTCGAGCTCAGCGCCGGCCTTGCTCACGGCGCGCACCCTGCCCCCCCGCTCGCACACGTGCCACGCCCGCCTCGACTCGGCCACCACGACCCCGGACCTCCCGACCAGCGCGCTCTCCCTGCTCGAGGCCGCGACGCGGGCGCGGGCGCCGACGAGCGTCAGCGCGCTCAGCGCCGAGGCGTCAGAGGCGGAGGCGCCGCCGCCGCCGCCGACGCTGCTGCTCGTTGCCGCCAGTTTCCGAACGTAGGCCTTCCACTGCTGCTCCAGCGCCGCGACGGCTTCGGCGGGAGTGGACGCGGGCGCCGCTGCGGCTCCGGGAGGCGAGGCGGCCCGAGCTACCCTTCGCTCGGGCCTCGGCGCCGCCGCGGCGGCCAGGGCAAGCTGCGAGGGTCGCGGGCGGCTGTGCCCGCACGCAGACTTCCTCGCCTTCTTCTTCTTCTTCTTGTTCCCGAAGAACGCCGCCGCCGCCTCCCTGTTTTTCTCGTGGCCGCCGCTCGCCAGGCCCGCCGTGGGGTCCTCGAGCAGCAGGGCCTTCTCGGAGACGCGGGCGAGCGCGGCGCCCCTGGCCTCGCTCCCGGCCGCGCCGCGGCGGGTCGTCGCCGAGAGCTGCTCGAGAGCCGTCTCGAGCAGGCCACTCGAGGGGGGGGCGTTGCCGCTGCTGCTGCTCCTCGCGTTGGTCGAGAGGAGAAAGACGCTGGCGCCGTTTCGTTTCATACAGGCCGCGAGCGCCTCTTGGACCGTCCCGGTTCGCGGGAGCGGGTGGTAGAGGGCCTCGGCGGCCACGAGGGAGGAGGAGGAGGACGGGGAGGTCGTTGCCGTCACTGGCGAAACAGCGGCGGCGGCGGCAGCATGCTGCTTCTTCTTCTTCTTCTCGCGCCGGTCGCGGTGGTCTGCTGCGGTGGCTGCCAGCGGCTTCTTCGGGCCTGCGCTCGAGCCGCCGCTCCTGCCCATGCTGCGCTCCAGGGCCTCGAGGCTTTTGGTGAGAGAGAAAGAGGAGGAATTGAGGAAGAGGGGAATGAGATTGGTTAAGGCGTCGGCAAATTGAAACCATTCTTGAAACGCGCGACGGCCTAGTAAAACTCAAACGCACCGTTTCCTCTTGGCGACGGAGACTTCCGGGGTTATTTTGGGCGGCATCGTGGAGGGATTGGAAATGGAACTTTTGGGGACGACGACTGCGGTCGGGCCCGCAATGGCCGCGAGCGGCAAAAAAGGAAAAGTGAGGAAAAAGAACTGATGATAATTTTGCTGCGCTTAAAAAACGGAACGAGTGGCCTCCCTTCTTCCTTCTCCTCCCCCACCCTCACTCTCGCCCTCCCGTCGCTCTCGCCCTCCCGCTCCGAGGGGCTTGCTTTCCTCCTCCTCCTCTCTTCTTTCACGCAGCGCCGGCACCAGCTCCCCCCGCGACCCGCTCATCTCGCAGCGCCTCCCGGATCCTCTCGCCCAAGTTCCCTCCAGTGACCTCCGTCGCGGTGATCCTGCCGCAGCTCGCGGCCCCGAAGCCGCCGCCGCCGCCGCCGCCAAAGCGGCCCCCACCGCTCCCTCTCCCCCGACCGCCGCCGCCTCCCCCCCCTCCAAACCCGCCGCCGCCCTCGCCCCGGTACTGAAACCGCAGGTGCCTCCCCCCGTGCTCCCTCGCCACCTCCACGATCCGATCCAGCACGCCCCCGCCGTGCTCCACGATCCCCTCCGCTGTCCACCGCGCCCTGCCGCGCGACGACCAGCCGGCCCAGCGCGGCAGCGACGAGACCTCGAGGGCGTCGAGGCTGCGGAGGACGCCCGCGTCGTCGCGGCCTCCGAGGCGGAGGTGGTCTACACCACTGTCGTGGGTGGTTGGCGGGAGGGTTTTTTTTTTTCAAGGGAGCGAGCGAGAGGGAAGAGAGGGAAAGAGATTGTGAGTTTCTCTGCAGGTCTGGAAAACTCGACCTTGCCGAAGAAGAAGAGGAAAAAAACGAAAAGCGAAAAGACAAAAAAAAAAAAAAAACTACCCGAGGAAGCACTGCAGCCACCACGTCGGCGCTTTCACGTTGAACAGCGTGCCGTCTCTCCCGGGCTCGGGCCACTTGAGGGTCTTGAGCTCGACGAGAGAGGATGCTGGAGGAGTGGGAGGGAGAGTCGCTGTCACCGCCGCCGTCACCGCCGTCGCCGCCGCCGTCGTCGTCGTCGTCGCCGCTGCTGCCGCCGCCGCCGCTGCCGCGAGCTGCTCGTCGAAGCCGTCCATCTCCGCGACCACCAGGAGCTTCAGCGGCGCGGAGCGCCCGCTCGCCGCCGCGCCCTCCGCCCCCGTCGCCGCCGGAGGCGGCGGAGGGAGCTCCCGCACCGTCACCGCGTTGAACTCGGTGCGCCCGACCCTGGGAGGCTCCTCGCCCCCATCCTGGAAGCACAGGCCCTCGAACTTGAGCCCCCAGAAGAAGAAGCGGTCCTGCTCCGGGGACGGCGAGCGCCCGCCGCCGCCGCCGTCGAGGTGCTGGACGATTTCCAAAAAGACCGTGCGCCTGCTGCCGCTCGCTGCCCCTCCTCCTTCCCCTCGGTCGTCGCCGGAGTCCAAGACGATGGCGTCCACCGTCCATTCCTTCCTGCGGCCCTCGAAGCAGCACCCGAAGATTGGCCTGAGGTTGGAGCGGAAGGAGACGACGTCGTACTCCAGCGGGTCTTCCCCGGACGCCCTCGCGGCCAGAACAACGTCCGAGACGCTGGCGCGGTAGGAGGTCGGGGTCCAGCCGTCCGGGTACCCTTCGTTGAGGTCGGAGGGCAGCGGCGGGGCCCTGACGGGGAGGAGGGCGGCGGCCGCCTGCGGGGTGTTGAAGGAGAGGTGCTTCTTGGGAGCGGCCGCGGCGGCGGGGGCGGGGCCTCCGGCGGCTTCTGCCCTCTCGATGCGCTTGGAGAAGAAGCCGACGTGCCGAGGGCGCGGGGGCAGAGGCTGCGGAGGTCGATGCTGCGGCTGCTCCGGCCGGAACGAGCTCGAGGAGCTCCTCTCCCAGCGGGCGTTGCTTCCTCCCTCCCCCTGCCTCTGCTGCTGCTGCTCCCAAGGAGGAGGCGGGACCTCAAAGCTCGCCACGACGGCCCCCGGACGCTCTTCGCCGTACTCTGGCACCTTGTCAAAGGTGATCTCGGCCTGAACTGTCATTTTCTTCTGGTGGCGAAAAAAGCGGGGAAGAAGAGGAGAGCAGAGGTCACAGAGGTTTTTTCGATCTGTTGTCGCTCGACAAACGACAGATGAAGAAGACGAAAGAGGTTTCAAGCGCCCTTCTTTTTGCGTTCTTCCTCTTCTTCCGGACACAGAGAGAGAGAGAGAGCAGCGTTTTGGTCTCAGGAGAAAAAGTGTTCAGAGAATGAGAAACGCGCGCGACAAACGAGCGCGCGCTAGTGTTGCGTTTTTTCAATCAGGTGCCGATCCTCGATGGAGAGCAATTCTAGGCGAAGAAAAATGAAAATTCACTTGTTTTCTGCTTTATTACAGTTCCAGGTTCTCCCGAACCCGCCAACCCGCCCGCCCAACAACTCTCTTCCCTACCGCATCCCCCTCCTGTTCCCCCTCCTCGCGGCCTCCAGCGCCCTCTCGGGCCGCAGCGCGCTGTAGTAGGCCGGGAGAGCCCTCTCCGGCTCCCCTGCTACCAGCCTCGCGACGAGCGCCGCTGTCGCCGGCGCCAGCGTCAGGCCGCTGCCCTCGTGGCCTGCGGCGACGATGACGTTGCTGCCGCTGCCGCCGCCGCTGCTGCTGCTGCTCTCGGCAGCAGCAGCAGCAGCAGCAGCAGCAGAGGGCGAAAAAGAAGAGGAAGAGCTGCTCGCGAGACCGCTCCCGCCAAAGGAGGGGACCCTGCCGACGACCGGCATCCCCGACGACGAGGCCGGCCGCAGCCCGACCCTGACCGCGGCGAGGCCCGAGGCGCCGGCGGGCGCCGGCCAGTCGACGCCGGCCAGCTCCGGCAAGAACAGCGCCGCGCGCCGCAGGACGGCCTCGACGACCTCGGCCGAGGGGAGGGAGGCGGCCCTGGCGGCGGTCTCGCCGGCCGAGAGGTCGAGGAGGGGGTCGGCGGCGGCCACTCGCCCCGCCGCCGCGCCCCCTCCCTCGCTGTCGCTGCCGCCCGAGGAAGACGAGCCCTCGCCGCCGCTGCCGCTGCTCCCGCCTCCCGTCGCTCCCCCCTGCTCCCTCGAAGAGCCCACGAGCCACGTCTGGCCCGTGCTGTCCGCGGGAGCAGCCGTAAAGACGACGCCGTGATCCTCGTCGGCGGCAGTGGGGGCGAAGGAAGCAGCAGCAGCAGCAGCAGCAGAGGCACCTGTCGCCGGCGCTGCTGCTGCTGCTGCTGCCGCTGCTCTCTCTTCCTTCGCCGTCGCCGCCGCCGCCGTCGCCGCCGCCGAAGACCGCCTGCTGCGAGAAGACAGCGCCACCGCCGTCGCGTCGTAGTGTCGCGCGTAGCTCAGCTCCATCACCCCGTGGCGCAGCGCCGGGAGGGATGCCGAGTCGGGCCCAGGCCGCCTGCGGACCTCGAGGAGGTGCCCGCGGCGCGGGGCGAAGACGCGGCGCCAGGGGCGGTGTCCTCCCCCTCGTGGCTGCCGCTCTCCGCCGTCGCCCCCGCCGCCGCCGTCGCCGCTCGCGTCCAGGAACTCGCCGGACCAGACCCCCGCGGCGACGACGACGGCCCTGCCGACCGAGATGACCGCCCCGGAGGCCGTCCGCACGCCTGTCGCGACGGGAGACCCGGGAAAAGCCCTGACGAGCGACGCCGCGCGCTCCCCGGCGACGACGGAGAAGCGCTGCCGCCTGGCGGGGGAGCGGGAGGACCCCCCGCCCCCGCCGCCCCCCTCGGCGAAGCACCTCTCCAAGACGTCCGCCGCCGCGCCCCTCCCGTTGATCTGCACGTCCGAGGGCACGAACAAGCCCCCGGCGCCGCGCTCGAAGCGCGCCAGGGCGGGCTCGGCGGCGTGGAGCTGCGCGCTGTCGAGGGCGCGCGCGCCCGCGAGCCCGGCGGCGCGGAGCGCCGCGGCGCGGGCCTCGCAGTCGGCGAGGCCGCCCGCCGCCGCCGCCCGGTCGCCGTCGCCGTCGCCTCGCAGAGTTCCGGCCTCCGGGGCGAGCAGCAGCGACCCCCTCGCCGCCCATGCCGTCCTCTCGTAGGGGCGGCGGGAGGGAGAAGAAGAAGAAGACGAAGAAGAAGAAGAAGAAGAAGAAGAAGAAGAAGACGAAGAAGAAGAAGCGGAAGAGTCGTACAGAGCCGAGCCGAGGCCGCAGACCTCAGCCCGCCACATTGCCAGGGACTCCGCGGCAAAGTCCCACCCCGGGGTCCCGGGGGGCCTGTGGGCGAGCCAGAGGTAGCCCTGGCCGGCACCCGTCGCCCGCGGCAGCGGGGGCGAGAGCGGAGCTCCCCCGCCTCCCCCGCCCCCCCCCCCTCCCCCGGCGGTCGCCGCCTCGGCCTCGACCAGCGCGACCGTGAAGTTTTCCGGAGAGCGGAGCAGGGAGAGGGCGCACCAGAGGCCGATGATCCCCCCTCCGACGACGACAACGTCGGCGGAGGCGACGGGGAGGGGAAGGGGGGCGCGGCCGGGGGCGGGGGCGGCGGAGGCGGCGACGAGGGCGGGGGGGCGCCGCGAGGGCAGCGGTCGGGGGGGAGAAAGAAGCGTCCGGGGCGGCGAGGGCATCGGCGGCGAGGGCGATGAGGGCAGACGCCTCGACCGAAAAGCCGCTGCCGGTCCTCTGTTCGTGGATGCCCCGGCCTGTCGCCGCGCGCACGCATGAGGAGAGCGTGCGATCATCGACTGCCGCATTCGAATTATGGAATGGAGGGGAGAGCACGAGAGGGCGGAAGGGGGCGATGAGTTACCTCTTGCAGCTCTCAAGCTCCTCGCCGCCTGCGAAAACCAGAGTGAGCGAATGGAAAAAAGCTTCACTCGCTTCTCAGAAAACAAAGGGGAAACCGAAAGCGGAGAGCAAAAAGAAAACGCAGCCAGCTCGCCGGTGTTGCTCCGCTTCCTCTGCGGCGCACGTTCCGTCCCCTCCCACTCCGCGCAGAGACTAGGACAAGAGCCTCTTCGCGCGTCATTGTGCTCGATAAGAGTTGAAGACAGAGAAAAGACTCGAGCAGCTTTTTCTTCTCCTTCTCGTCGTCGTCGCATTCTCTGCTCGTCGCGCCCATCGACGACGACAAGCAGAGCGTCTTCGATGGCAGCCGGCCGCCCCAGCCAGGTTCAGAACCCTCCTCCGCTCGCCCCGGGCCCTCAAACAGGCGACGGAGACGACGTTCGAGGTAAGCGAGTGAACAAAAAAAAACGAAAGAAGGCGGGAGAGCTTTGCGGGTGGAAATGAGAGCTTCGGTTTTTTTTCTTTTTCAGTTTCGCCGCCGCTCTTCGACAGCGCAGACGCTCGTCCTCACAACCTTTCTTCCCCTCCTTTTTCAACGCAACTCACAACTCGCCAGCAGTAGCGCCTCCTTCGATGATGGGCCGCTCCCGCTCCTCGCGGGAGAACGACCCGAACTTCGCGATTATGTCAGGACTGGACTCTATGTCTCTCCCTCCAAGGGCGAACAAGCCGCCGGCGACGACGCCGACGATGTTCCCTCCGGCCGCTCCTCCGCAGCCGCCGACGCCGACCTCTTCCTCGTTCCCGGCCCCGGCCCCGGGCAGCGCCCGCGCCGAGCTGCGCAGCCTGCTCGACAGGTCTGCCCGAAGGAGCCTGCCCCGGACTCCTCCCGTGGCTCCCCCTCCTGCTTCTGCCCCTGCTGCCGCCTCTGCTGGTGCAGCTGCTGCCTCTGATGCTGCTGCTGCTGCCGCTCCGCGGCACTCGACGACCTCGGCTGCCGCCGCCGTGAGAGGAGCCGCTCCCCAGCCGCAGCAGCAGCAGCAACAGCCTTCCTACAACTACGAATTCGCAACAGCAGCGGCGCTCACGAGAGCGCGACAGCAGCCACAGAGCCGGGCGCCTCTCGGGGAGCGCCTCAGCAGCAACGGCAGCGTCGACGGAGTCTCTTCTCGGCAGCAGCAACCTCCGCCTCTGCCGCATCCTCCGCGCGTCTCCCCTCTCCCTCCGGCGCTCGCGGCGCGCCTCGCAGCCTCCAGAGCTGCTGCAGCCGCGAGCCTGAACGCAAACGCCTCTCCGCCCGCGGCCGCGACGGAAAGGCGAGGAGGAGGAGGAGGGAAACCCAACTCGCCGCTCGAAGAGGGGCACTTCCACCGCGAACAGCAGCAGCAGCAACGAGGGCCGCAGCAGCGCCTCTCCCCTCCCGCGCCGGCCCTTTCGACGGTGGCGGCCATGCGCTCTGCTCCGTTGCGCTCGGGTCCCGTGGCGGCCGCGGCCGTGGCTGCCGCCGCCGCCGCTGCCGCAGCGACGCGAGAAGCGCCGCCGCCGCCGGCAAGGGCAACGCCGGCGAGTCCTTCGAGCGCTGCTGCTCCCGCTGCTGTTCCCTCCTCCTCCTCGCCCGCGTCCGCCTTCTCCGCCGTCGACGCCCTCGCCGAGGCCGCGGGCGACGACGTCGTCTCCGAGGCGGCCGCGGGCCCGAACGCAGACTCTCCCGCGGCGCCGCTCTCCAGGGCGGACGCCGACGCCGTCCGAGGCTCCCTGCGCTCGGCGGCCCGGGGCGCGGCCACCGCGGGCCCCCCCGGCTCCCCGGCGTTCGCCTTCTACCTGCTCCGGGCTCTGGGAAGGGCGCAGCTCGGGGCCGCGAGGGCGCAGGCCAGCGCGGGGAGGGCCGCGGCGAGGGCCCAGGAGGCCGCGCGCGACGCGGCGAGGGCCAGAGAGGCCGCGGCCGCGCGCGGGGCCGAGCGCGCCGAGGCGCTCGCGGCCGCCGCCGCCGCCAGGGACGCGGCCGCGGACGCCGCGGCGGGCAGGAGGGGCGCCAGGGACGCCCTGGCCGACGTCTCCGCCCACAATGCGAGGCTGCTGGCGGCGCTGGCCGCGGAGAGGGGGCGCGGAGGAGGAAGCGGGGGCGGGGG
>Ga0315283_10002562_pt1 | contig 15248 bp, 16 predicted proteins | sample YL17G09_0_MG_FD_204541 | JGI IMG/M metagenome (GOLD analysis project Ga0315283, IMG submission 204541) | Sediment microbial communities from Yellowstone Lake, YNP, Wyoming, USA - YL17G09_0 | ecosystem: Environmental > Aquatic > Freshwater > Lake > Sediment | place: USA: Wyoming | collected... | reverse complement strand
TAGATCAGAGTAGAAAGAGCATCTACCATTTCCCCGTTGAGAAGGATATCGAGCCTTACAAGATCAGCTTTCTGATAGGCTGTATAATAATAATCAAATGAAGCATATCCTTTGGAAATGCTTTTTAGTTTGTCATAGAAATCGAAGACTATTTCAGAAAGTGGCATTTCAAACGTAAGTTCCACTCTGTCGCGTGTGAGATAAATCTGGTTTTTTAAAACTCCCCTTTTGTCTATACAGAGTTTCATTATCGATCCTACATAATCTGATAATGTAATCACCTGTGCAACGATGTAAGGTTCCTCAATTCTTTCTATATAGTTCGCAGGAGGTAATCCTGAGGGATTATGGACATCGATTTCTTCACCTTTCGTCGAATAGACTTTGAATGACACGTTAGGAACTGTTGTAATAACATCCATATCAAATTCACGGTCAAGTCTCTCCTGAATAATTTCCATATGCAGCAATCCGAGAAATCCACACCTAAAACCAAATCCGAGAGCAGCAGATGATTCGGGAACAAACGACAGCGAAGCATCATTCAGCTGAAGCTTTTCTATTGAGACCCTGAGATCTTCATATTCATCAGCATCAACAGGATAGATACCGGCGAAAACCATTGGTTTTACATCTTCAAATCCTGAAATGGCTTTGTCGCATGGATTCTTAACATGTGTTATTGTATCCCCTACCTTAACTTCGGAAGAGACTTTAATTCCTGAAATAATATATCCGACATCTCCTGCACCCAACTCTTCCCGCGGATCCTGCTTCATTTTCAGCACACCTATCTCTTCAGCATTATATTCATGATCGGTGCTTACAAACTTTACCCTGTCGCCTTTTCTTATAGTACCGTTAACGATCTTAAAATAGGCTATGATTCCCCTGAATGAATTGAAAATGGAATCAAATATCAAAGCCTGCAATGGGGCATCGGTACTTCCTGAAGGGGGTGGAATGCGATTTACTATCTCATGGAGTATCCTGTCGATTCCCATCCCTGTTTTTGCACTTGCCTCAATAATATCATCCCTTTTGCATCCTACAAGGTCAACTATCTGATCCTTGACTTCCTCAGGCATGGCATTTATCATATCCATCTTATTAAGCACGGGAATTATCTCCAGGTTATGATCAATTGCCATATAGAGGTTTGAGATGGTCTGAGCCTGGATACCCTGAGTGGCATCTATGACAATCAGAGCTCCTTCGCATGCAGCAATTGACCTTGATACTTCGTATGAAAAATCAACATGCCCCGGAGTGTCAATAAGGTTCAGGTAGTATTTCTCACCCTCATAATCATACTCCATCTGTATTGCATGGCTTTTGATTGTGATGCCTCTCTCCCTTTCAAGATCCATATCGTCAAGTATCTGGTCCTGATATTCCCTTTCTGTAATTGTGTTGGTCCTTTCAAGAAGCCGGTCGGCCAGGGTACTTTTACCATGGTCGATGTGTGCTATGATACAGAAATTACGGATTCGGTGCATCAAAAATGATTCTGGAAAACAGGTGCAAATATATAAAATTATAAACATGTAGAGCCAGGTCCGGGACCTGGCTCTACATTATAAAACAATATACAATTAATTATTAATAAGGCATTCCTCCGCCCATTCCCTGAGGTGGCATTGCCTGCTTTTCTTCTTTTTCCTCAACAATAACTGCTTCAGTGGTAAGGAACATCCCAGCTACAGATGCTGCATTTTCAAGGGCAACCCTGACTACTTTCACAGGATCTATTACTCCCGAACTGTACAGTTTCTCAAATTTGTCAGTCTGGGCATTATATCCAAAGTCACCTTTACCTGCTTTCACAGCCTGAGCAACCACAGCACCCTCTTTACCTGCATTGATTGCAATCTGACGAAGTGGTTCTTCGATTGCACGTTTAATAATCTCGATACCTGTTGTCTGATCTTCATTGTCGCCTTTAAGATTTTCAAGAGCGGAAATTGCACGGATATATGCAACACCTCCGCCAGGAACAATACCTTCCTCAATTGCGGCCCTTGTTGCATGAAGTGAATCGTCAACACGGTCCTTCTTGCTCTTCATCTCAATTTCCGAAGCAGCACCTATATAAAGTACGGCAACGCCTCCTGACAGTTTTGCAAGACGCTCCTGGAGCTTCTCTTTGTCGTAGTCGGAAGTTGTAGTGGTCATTTGCTGTTTGATCTGACCAATTCTGGCCTTTATCATCTCCTTATCACCAAACCCATTAACAATAGTGGTATTCTCTTTATTTACAGTAACTTTTTCAGAAGTACCAAGCATTTCAAGTGTTGTATGCTCAAGTTTAAGTCCTTTCTCTTCCGATATTACAGTACCGCCTGTCAGAATGGCAATATCTTCAAGCATTTCCTTCCTTCTGTCACCGAATCCGGGAGCTTTGACGGCACATACCCTTAATGATCCGCGGAGCCTGTTTACAACCAGGGTTGCAAGAGCTTCTCCCTCAACATCTTCAGAAATAATAAGAAGAGGCCTGCTGGTTTGTGCAGTAGCTTCAAGAATCGGAAGCATATCCTTCATTGAAGAAATCTTCTTGTCATAAATCAGGATATATGGATTTTCAAGATCAGCTTCCATTTTTTCTGCATTTGTTACAAAATATGCAGAAATATACCCGCGGTCAAACTGCATACCTTCGACAACTTCAACATAAGTAGATGTACTTTTGGATTCCTCAACTGTAATAACACCTTCTTTATGAACTTTGCCCATTGCTTCAGCGATAAGCTTTCCAATTTCCTGGTCATCATTTGCTGAAACTCTTGCGATCTGTTCAATTTTACTAAGGTCGTCGCCGACAACTTTTGCCTGCGATTTCAGGTGGTTTATAACTTTCTCCACCGCTTTGTCAATACCCCTTTTAACATCCATTGGATTAGCGCCGGCTGTAATATTCTTAAGACCAACATTAATGATAGCCTGTGCAAGAACTGTAGCGGTAGTAGTCCCGTCACCTGCAATATCGCCTGTCTTTGAGGCTACTTCCTTAACCATCTGAGCACCCATATTCCTGAACGGATCTGACAGTTCAATGTCTTTTGCCACAGTTACACCATCTTTTGTAATCTGGGGAGCACCAAATTTCTTTTCAAGAACAACATTACGGCCTTTCGGGCCAAGAGTAACTTTTACTGCATCTGCCAACTGATCGACACCTTCCTTAAGTTGAGCACGTGCTTCAATATTGAATTTAATCTCTTTTGACATATTATATAAATTTATTGGTTTGCTGAAATTAAGCTATGAATAAAATATCTGACTGTGAAACAAGAAGGTAATCTTCATTGTCAATTGTAAGTTCCTGTCCGGAATATTTACCATAAAGAACAACATCACCCTTTTTCACTTCCATCTCTTCATCTTTTTTTGCTGCACCCACCAGAATAACAGTACCCTGACGAGGTTTTTCTTTTGCTGAATCCGGAATGATTATTCCACTTGCAGTTTTTGCTTCGGCTTCATGAGGTTTTACTAAAACCTTACCAGCCAATACCTTTCCTTTTAATTGTGCCATGTTTATTTAGTTTTAAAGTTAATGATTATTTTCTGCCTGTTCCTTTAGCATATTTTATGCCAAATTAGAAATTCTTTCCATCAATGACATTTAGCCGACAATTTATCGGTTTTTTATGACATTTTTCAGTTACAGATGAAGGACTATTAACGTACATTGTTGTAATTGAAGCTATTAGGTGCTTAAACAAAAAGTGTCAATTTATGACAAACTGACACTTCAGTATTTTGTTCAAATGAAATATTTTAATTCCTGGGGGGATTTTCATTCCCTGTTGGAGTGGTAGCAGGATTTTCAGGTACAGCAGTCGGAAGAGTAGGCACAGCATTCGGATCCACAGCATTCTGAATCTGATTCTCGATTCTTGAACGTTCAGTTGTAACTCCTCTTGGAATTGTGGCTGTTGCTACCACGCATAAGATCAGAATGGATCCTGCAAGTGTCCATGTCGATTTTTCAAGAAAATCGGCGGTTTTTCTTATTCCCATTGATTGACCTGCTGATGTAAAATTAGCAGCTAAACCCCCTCCTTTAGAATTCTGAACAAGGACAATCATTACCTGAAGAAAACAGGCAATAATTATCAGAACAGAGATAAAAATATAAATTCCCATATGTCAACTATTTAATTATCGCTTTTATTTTTTCAATTTGAGTCGCAAAGTAACCACTTTTTTCCGGAAATTTCAAACATAATTTTTCATAAATGTCTATTGCCTTTGAAAAATATCCCTGATTTATATAAATCCTGGCAAGTGTTTCAGTAATAAATATCCCCTTCTCTTCAGTATATTTTTGTGCCAGATCTTCAACAGGATGTTCTGTTTTCTCCCTTTTTGGTTCTATCCTTGGATTTGCCGAAATAAACTTATCAATAAGATCAAACTGAGCCTGCTTGTCAAGTGTTCTGGCCTGTTGTTCCGGAACTTCCCGAATATTGGATACAGGTTCTGTTTCAACTACCGGTTCAGGAAATGTTTCCTCATAGGCCACTTCCTGTTCCGATTCAGCGCTTTCTTCAATTACAGGCCCTAAAAACCCGGGATCCATAAAGAACACATTATCTTCATTATCAGATGGTTCATCATCAAGGCCCAAAACACTTCTTTCTGGTTCATTAATCTCAGATTCCACCGATACCAGGATTGTCCTTCCCAGAATCTGATCCGCACTATCTGATTTATCCTCATCTGATAGGTCCACTTCATCTTTTTCGATCTCATTTATAAGATCCTCACTGTTCTTTGCAGATTCAATAACTGTCTGTTCTATATCCACAAAAGTCTTTACTTCCACGTGAGCCTCTTCACTTTTATCTTCCTGCTCATCAAGAACCTCTTTCCCCAGCGGAATCTGTTCAACCTTAAGAAAATTATATAATACCTCTCTGTCAGCAACATGGATTGCCGAATTCCTGAGCTGATTTTCAAATCGTATATCTGAATTATCCTTAAGGCCTTTAAGCAGAAGAAGATGTGCTGTCTGAAAATATGGAAAGATATTTACTAGATCACTGATCTCGGTAAGGACCTGTTTATCGACAGGTGCACTGCTGCCAATCAGGCTTAAAAAGTCATTTTTGTTCATTGACAGTTACCAGTTAACAAATGCCCTGTTAAAGATATCCTCCACAATCAATTCAACTATTTTTTTAGCAAGATCTGCCTCAACCTGGCTCAGGTCGTAAGAACTGTTGTAATCTTCGTATCTGGAGAAAGGTTGTTCAAAGCTCTGGTCAGGATTAACACTGTTTGTGAATTTGACTTTTACAGTAATTGTGAATCTGTTCATGGCAGCCTGCGCATCGGCAGATACTGTAAGAGGCCTGGTATTATAATCAGTTATTTCTCCTTCAAAGTTTACATCTCCAAGTCCGTTTACAATTTTCAGGCTGGTCTGGGCTTTACATTTGTCAATCAAGGCGTCTGTGATGCCCTGGCTCAATCCTGGCTGAACAAGACTGGCCCTGTTCTGAAAATACTGAACACTCACAGAGTTTAATCCTTCCGTAGTTGCCCCTGAAAATGAGTATATCCCACATCCGCCCGATATAATGAAAATAATTCCGAAGAAAACAATCAAACTTCTCTTCCCAGATATGGGAAAAATATTATCACATTTCAATTTCATACTCCTTAATTTTTCTGTAAAGAGTCCGTTCGGATATGCCAAGCTCATGGGCAGCCATTTTCCTTTTACCGTTATATTTCTCCAATGCCTTCTTAATCATCTCAATTTCTTTCCCGGCCAGTGAAAGTGATTCCTCCACAACTTCTTCAGTATCCTGTATATTGGTTCTGCTGTGCCGGAGGGGGAAATCTCCCGGATGAACTTCTGTCGTACCAGCCATATTCTCTTCCCGGCCTGCATCTCTTATGAGATTCTTAATAACTCCTGAGTTGCTTTCATGAAAGGTGATATCAAGCTCCCCTGTTTTTATAAGATCGAGTACCAGTTTTTTCAGATCGTTCATATCGCTTTTCATATCAAAGAGTATCTTATACAGGATTTCACGTTCAGAAGTAAAAGATTTGTCTTCCTCTCTTCTGATAACAGCAGGAAGCTTAACACCTGTATAATTCGGCAGGTACCCCTGTAACACCTCCACACCTATTTCCCGCTCTTTTTCAATAATTGAGATTTGTTCGGTAATATTCTTAAGTTGCCTTACATTTCCGGGCCATGAATAATTCAGCAGGATATTTTTTGCATCATTACTGAGCCTGATAGAAGGCATCCTGTATCTTTCAGCAAAGTCGACGGCAAACTTTCTGAAAAGCAGAAAAATGTCCTCCCCTCTTTCCTTCAATGCCGGAACCTTTATGGGAACTGTATTCAGCCGGTAGAACAGATCCTCTCTGAACCTGTCATGTTCGATTGCTGTAACTACATCGACATTGCTTGCAGCAATAACACGGACATTTGTCTTCTGGACTTTCGAAGAGCCTACTCTTATAAACTCTCCCGTTTCAAGGACTCTCAGCAGGCGAACCTGTGTGGAAAGAGGCAATTCAGCCACCTCATCAAGAAAAATTGTACCACCATCGGCAACTTCAAAATAACCTTTCCGGCTTTCAGTGGCACCCGTAAATGATCCCTTTTCATGCCCAAAGAGCTCGGAATCAATTGTCCCCTCGGGAATAGCACCACAATTGACAGCAATATACTGACCATGCTTCCTTGCGCTGTAACTGTGAATTACCTGAGGGAAAACTTCTTTCCCGGTACCACTTTCACCGGTAATAAGAACCGACAGATCAGTAGGGGCAACCTGCACTGCAATGTCGAGCGCACGGTTTAGCCCTTCATAGTTACCTATGATTGCGAATCTTTGCTTAATATTCTGAAGGTCTTTCATAATGTTTCACGATGGTGCGAATTTAAGATATTTTTAAAACATTGGGAAATTCAATTTTTGTAAATTCGTAGCATGAAAACACTTTATGGATATCATTTCGCAGGCATTATTCCTGCACGATACTCTTCATCAAGGTTTCCGGGCAAGCCGCTTGCCATGATCGGCGACAGGACAATGATTCAAAGAGTATATGAACAGGCGTCGCGATCGCTGGATCTGGTGTATGTTGCTACCGACAACCCGGCAATATATGAGACAGTTATTAAATTCGGGGGGAGAGCCTTAATAACATCCCCGGAACATCAGAGCGGAACCGACAGGTGTGCTGAAGCTGTTAATATATTAACAAAAGAAAAAGGTTTAAAAATTGATATCGTTGTCAACATTCAGGGTGATGAACCTTTTATCAGACCCGAGCAGATTGAGCTTCTGACTTCATGTTTTTCTGATGAGTCAGTTGAACTGGCTACTCTTGTGAGGAAGGTCCGGCGGGAAGAAGATATCAACAATCCCAATCATCCCAAAGTTATTCTGGACATCTCGGGCAATGCAATTTATTTCAGCAGAGCTGCAATACCTTTTATACGTGATGCCGAAGCTAACCAATGGACCAACATGCACACCTATTATATACACATTGGCCTGTATGCTTATAAAACCGGCGTTTTATCACAAATCACTTCATTGCCTCAAAGCCCGCTCGAAAAGAGTGAATCGCTCGAACAAAACAGATGGGTGGAAAACGGATTCAAAATCAGGACCGCCATTACAGAATGGGAAAGCTTATGCATAGACACTCCTGATGATCTGGAACTGGCAATTAAAAAATTGGATGATTTCAAATTAAAATGATTACCTTTAGCATAGTTTTTGTGAGAAGTTAAGGAAAGGGTGCTTATGAAGCATATTTTACTCTTTGTATCTTGTATTTTTTTCCCTGTTAGCCTTTATTCCCAGAAGGATACAGTCAGTGTGGTCAGAAATTACCCTCAAAAAACTTTTGTAAGTGAGACTCCCGGTTCAAATATAAGTATATACCCTGTCCCGGTAAGGGAAAACACTTTTACAATTAAAGCCGACAGGGATATGGTAATGGTCAAGGTTACAAATATGATAGGACAGGATATTTTCAGAGCTCAATATAAAAATCCTGTTTCGGTTACAAAAGTGCTTCTGACAAAACCTTCCAGAGGTATGTATCTGGTTACTCTTTCGTTTACCGATGGAACCAGAATAGTTAAAAAAGTTATGATTGAGAATCCTGACTAGGATAGATTCACAATACCCTTGGGGACAGAAGGGGAATAATCCACAATAAAAGGACAATTTGCTTAAACTCTTTTCAAAAGAACATAATGTTCTTTTGATTGTTTATTGTATAAGGTTCCTTAATATTTTGAAAAATTGAATAATTGCAGATGTCATGGAAGAAGGGATGAATGTTTTTTCAATAAAGGATCTGGAAAATTTTTCAGGGATAAAGGCCCATACAATAAGGATCTGGGAAAAGAGGTACAACTTGCTCGACCCCGACAGAACTGATTCAAATATAAGAACTTACAATGAAAACGAGCTTAAGAAGATCCTAAATGTAGCTTTCCTCAACCGAAACGGAATGAAAATATCAAGGATAGCCCGGCTAACTGATGATGAATTAAACAGGGAGGTTATTTCTTTTAGCAGCCGGGATGAAAGTACTAACAGGAATTTTCAACCTGGAAAGATTCTCATGTCGGCATTCCGGTTCGATGAACTTCGCTTTAAAGAGGCTCTTGAACCATTTTTAAAGAATCATACCATTGAAGAGTCTTATATCATGTTTTTCCATCCGCTCCTGGAAAAGTCAAGGATATTATGGCAGACAGGAAGTTTGTCAAGAGCACAGGAACAGTTTGTCAGAAATTCAATACGACAGTTGCTGGTAGTAGAGGATAACAAACTTACATTAACGCCTGCCGGGAAGAAAGCTTCCGTCGCAATGATAAATACTTACGGCAATCTTTCTGACAATAATTTTCTTTTTTATAAATATGTCCTGAAAAGAAGAGGTTATGATGTTATATATACAGGAGGGATTCTTCCTGCTTCCGAAATAACCGAGATTCATAAAATAAAGCCTTTTGAATATCTTGTTGTAAATTCCGGTGCATTTGATTTCTCAAGAATAAAAATCGGATATTTTAACAGTATCGGTAAGTCATTGTTTATAAAAAAAATTATTCTCACTGATTTCCTCGAGATTAAAGAGAAGAAGATTCCTGAGAATATAATAATTACAAGGAATCCTGAAGATTTTCTCAAAGCTATCAACAATCTGGAATGAGGAAATAAAATATCTCTCCTTTCCGGCTATTTCAACAGATTCAGAAAATATCCCTTTTCATTACCAAGATCAATGTCGGGATATTTACCGGTAATCTCTTCTATACGGGAAACCATTTTCATGGCAAATTTTCTTATCTGGTCTTTTGATCCTGATTGTATCCTGTGAGAAACTGCTTTTGAAATTTTAGCAACCTCCTTCCAGATATTAACAGTAGTTTTATCAAAATAAGTGCCGCTGAATGCTTCCCATATATAATCGACGGCCTGAGCCGAAAGGTGGATCATATCCTCCCCGTAAAACCGGTAATCACGCAAGTCATCCATAACAAGCTCATATGCAGGAAAATATACAGGCTTAACAGGGTGGTTAAGAAGTTGCTCCACCGCGAGGAACAAAACCGATTTGCTTATCTGGTTTCCATGTGCCCCGTCTTTCCAGTGGCGAACCGGACTTACAGTAAAAACAATCTGCAAACCGGGGAAAAGCGATTTAAGCCTGTCAAGCAGAACACTCCATAAACTTATAATCTCATCTACTCCCAACAGTTCCTGTGTAAACATGGATGCTGGTATCTTGTGGCAGTTCGACACTATCTTCCCCGACAGGTTCCATCTGAAAACTCTTGCCGTACCGAATGTGATAAAAAGGAATCCGGCTGATGAAAGAAATTTATATGCTTCTTCCGATTTTCTGTTTATCCTGTCAATAGTCTCATCTCGATTATCTGAAGAGAAATCAGTATAATGCTCAAAACTTATCCAGATACCTTCATGATTATACAGGTTCTCTTCATGAAACTTTTTACGCTCAATAATTGAATTAAGCGTATTGTTTACAGATACGGGATTATAGACAGTGCCTGAAGGATTTATCAGGACAGGCATCTTCCCAAGCTCCAGTTTCTGTCCGATGGAATTTGCAAAACAGGATCCTATAAGCATTACAGGATCACTGTAGGATATCTTTCGTACTGATGACGGGATGCTGAATGTTGTCCTGAATTCCATCTGCCAAATGACTTTTAAACAGCAATTAAGCGCTCAATCCAGTTTAAAATATACTTAAACACATCATATTTGAATAACTCATTATGAAGCTCATGGTATCCTCCGTCCCACAATCTTAGTTCAGCCATTGTGGTTTTTGAGGCAAACTCGCTGCTCCCTACCGGCGAGCATATAAGGTCATCTGACCCATGAATCAATAGCAGGGGCTTGTTAAGCCTGGCCCCATTTTTCAGCGCATTGGATCCTGCTGACGTTGCTGCACGAAACAACCCTAACGAAATCTTGTTATGATTAAGAGGGTCATTTTTAAAAGCATCCACAACCTTCTGGTCATGCGAAAGATGCTCCACCACCAATCCGGCAGGCTGGATCAGTGTCGGGAATATACTCCCCATTATTCGAGCCATCCTAACACTTGATTCCTTAGGTTCAAATGACAGTTTAAGCCAGGGGGATGTTACTATCGCTCCAGTCACTTTGGGATCGTGGCGGACAAGATAATCAAGCACAATACCTCCTCCCAAACTATGTCCATACAAAAAAAGCGGAATTCCCGGAAATGTTTTCCGGCATTCGTTTATCAGGATACCGATCATTTCATCTGTAAGAGCGTAACTCCTGATATGGCCCCTTTTACCATCTGAGCGCCCATGTCCGGGCAGATCAACAGCGGCAAAACCTATCATTACCTCATTAAACAAACCTGCCCAGGTACTGTATCGCTGAATATGCTCTCCCCGTCCGTGAACAAAGATCACGACTGCACGAAGATTTTCACCCGGACTTTTTATGAAACCTCTTAATACCTGCCCATTGCTCAGCCTTATGTTAAAATCCATATTCTTTTTTCGATAAAAATACAAAAGAAAGAATAATAAATCCCCTTTGAACAAAATTAAACCTCGCCAAATAAAGGAAAATTGCTTTTAAATTCATTCCATTCATACCTGAAAAATCAAATTCGTTATTTATTCCAAATTTAGAATTACAATAATAAAATGATCATAAAGATTTAATATAATGATATTTACGATAAATAGCTATTTTAGAAACATGACGTATTCTAAGGATTTTAAGATATTAAGATTTTTTTATCTTAATTTAACTGTATAGCTTTGTTTCAACAATCAAAAAAAAAACAAACCATGACAGCTTTTGAATTCAATAATAGCCTGATCCAGATGAAAAGCAATCTTCAGAGGTTTGCAATGAGTCTTACCTCCGACAGGGATTCTGCCCTGGATCTTGTTCAGGATACATACCTGAAAGCAATAACATATAAGGAAAAATTTGTCGATTATACAAATCTTAAAGCCTGGGTATTCACAATAATGAAGAATACCTTTATTAACAACTACAGACGTAATGTAAAGGAGAATACAATAATCGACGGCACCCAGGATCTTTATTATTTAAATATGCCTCACGACAAAGGATTTATCTCGCCTGAATCAAATTATGCCCAGGAAGAAATCGAGAAGGCAATTGATTCATTGAGCGATGAGTTCAGAATACCTTTCAGGATGCACATCGAAGGATTCAAGTATCATGAGATTGCCGATAAACTTGGTTTAAAGATAGGTACAGTAAAAAGCAGAATTTTCTTTACACGGCAGAAGCTTATGCTGATTTTAAAGGATTATGCCCGTTAGTATTTGGTAAATATATAGGGTTTTTTAGGTTAGGGATAAGAGGCTGAGTTAAATCAGCCTTTTCTCTTTCTAAAAATACCTGTTGTGACGAACACAATGAACAATCCCGATACAATCCATGCCCATTTATTTGGGATTTTTGATTCAGCCTTCATAATATATGGTTCTGTAAGGAAAAAGTCAGAATCTACAGGCCATAATAATAGGCCAGAAGAATCAATTAAGCCGTTAGTACCGGTAAGTTTTCCAGGCATAATAGCTCTTACTGTATATGCCTTAAAACTAATCCCAAAACGTTCGTTGACTATATTTGCAGCTGAATCAGCCTCATTTTTATACTTAATTGCATTTGCCTCCCCGATGAATTCCCTCAGCAATGTACCGTTCTGCCACAGAGTGTCAAAATGCTCAATGTTCTTTTCAACTATTTTTGCGAATTCATTTTCCCTTGATTTTAATGATCTCTGAGTCATTTCTTTGTCTGCTTTTTCTCCTGTGAGTACTGCAAATTCCCCGATCCATTCTGATACAATGTTTTTAATATACCATTTCTCAATCTTCTTATCGATTGTGTCACTGAATGATCTGTTTTTAAGGCTGTCCGGACCATTTTTTTTCTCTTCGTTTACGTTATCGGGAGAGTAAAACCATTTAAGTTCTTCCGTGTTCAGGTACTCCCTTACAGGGTACCCGTATTTCATTTGTTTATTAATAACTTCTGAGAAAGTGTATTCATTATTGAACCACTTGAATTTCTTCCTGAATTCAGCATGACGCGGAATACCTCTATTTGCACTGCTGTCACTCTGGTATTCCTTGTTAATCTCCTCAACACTGGCAAACTTTTTTTCAGCACGCTTAATCCAGACCGTATCGCCCTTGACACCAACTTCAAGAGAGTCTTTTATTATCCATGTACTATCGAATGGGACCTGTACAGAAGAAATATCAAACTTGTTCTCAGTACTTCTCATTTCAATCTTCCTAGTTACTGATCCGTCAGGATGGATAATATTTGTGACAACAGTTTCCGGCTCATTGCACGAAGCCGCCATTATCAGAATAATGGAAATGATGAGTTTTGATTTTCTGTTTTCCATCTTATTAAATTTCAGGTTTGTACTTTCTGTTTTCATCTAGTTTTTCTTCAATGTATTTTTTCAGTTCCGGATCCTCTTCAATGATCCTGATAAGGTCCTTATATTTCGACCTCAGATCATTATATGATTCCAGGATCTGATCCAGCTGCTTTTCGGAAATCTTTATTTCACTGGCAGGTGACAGTCTGTTTGAGAATTTGTAGATTGTGAGTTTATTGTCGAATCCTGTCATGGAACCAGGAAACGGTTCACTCCCGATAACAACCGGTTGTCTGCTGATATTAGTTACCTGCTTTAAAATAAGAGCTTGCTGATAAATAAATACTGAGACCATTATTGCAGCGACTGCCACAAGGCTCCTTCTCACCCATCCGATATATACCCATCCGAAAAGAGAACTCATAAAATCTGTAACTCTGTCAGCCTGATGATCCCTTCGTTGAATTCGTATAATTACCTCATCTTCTATCTCCTCAGGTCTGGCCAGGACAGGTCTGGAACTCCGGAGGATCTCCATAATCTTTTTATATCGGTCATTTTCCGCTGTCATTTTCATAAATATTTCTGTAATAATGATTCGATATTCTTCCTTGCATGATAAAGGTTTGCTTTTATTGCCGATTTGCTCATGCCAGTTAATTCTGAGATTTCATCTGCCTGTATATCCTCAAGTTCTGAAAGGACAAAGACAGCTTTTTGCTTTGGGCTTAATTTATCTGTCAGGAGACTAATTATCCTTGCATTCTCTGAGTTATCAAGCTCCGTAATACCTTCTTCCGATATGTGATTTGAAATAATCGCCCATGTCTGATCATCATATCTTCTTTCATTCTGTTTTTTTTGTCTTCTAAGCTGATCGTAGCATTTGTTCACAGCGATTCTGTAAACCCATGTTCTGTAACTCTCTGCATTCTTGATCTTAGCCAGCTTTTGCCAGACTGTGACCATTGTATCCTGAACTACATCACGTGCGCTATCTTCGTCGCCGAGCATCCTGAAAGCCACCGGGAAAATCATTTGTGAAGTCTTCTCAACAACCTTTCTGAAATTGTGCAAATCACCGTTTCTGCACTCCTCTATAAGTTCCTTTTCTATCAAAACTTCTTTATCTATTTACAAATAAGACGTAATTTTAACAGAAAGGTAAAAAGAAATCAATATTATCTGTCTGACCTTATTGCAGCATCTATATTGCTCATCAGTTTTTCATACTTTATCCTGCACATGGCAGATCTCCCGAAAAGCCTTGAAAACTGGTCATATGAAAGATTCTTCCACTCATCCAGTCTCATTTCCGCAATTTCATCATCTAATTTGAATTCAGGAGTTCTTTTATTGCTAACCTTTTTGTTCCATGGACACACTTCCTGGCACCTGTCACAGCCATAAATTCTTCTGCCAAGCAATGGAACCAGATCTTCCGGTATGGGTCCTCTTCTTTCAATTGTTATATTGGCGATACATTTTCTTGCATCAATAGTATGATCGTTATTGATTGCTCCTGTCGGGCATTCCTGAATACATATCCTGCAATCCCCGCAATAATCTTCAGTAAAAGGAGCATCATAATCAAGCTCAAGATTAAGTATCAGAATACCTATGAAAAAGAATGAGCCTATCTCCCTGCTAATTAATATTGAATGTTTACCCTGCCATCCAAGTCCGGCTTCTCTTGCCCATGCTTTTTCGAGCAGTGAAGAACTGTCAACAACCGTCTTTCCATCAGCTGCCGGGTTAAAACTTTTTATCCAGGCAAGAAGTTTTTCCAGCTTTGCTTCTATTACTTCATGATAATCTCTTCCGTAAGTATATCTTGAGAGGATCGGAGCTCTTGTATCTTTTTGCATATTCTCGGAATAATAGCTCAATCCTGCAACCACAACTGACTTTGCTCCGGCAAACAGATTTTCCGGATTGAGCCTTTTATCGATGTCCCTGGCAAGATATCCCATTATATCGTTCATACCCGCGTCAACCCAGGCATTAAGTTTTGGGCCGCATTCATCAAGGGAACGAGGTTTTGCTATTCCGCAGATATTAAATCCGAGCTCGCAGGCTTTTCCCTTAATGTCTGATGAAAAGCTCTTGTCTGTTTTTAAGTTCATGTTCCTGAATTAAAGAAACCCTAATTCAAGTTTTGCTTCATCACTCAGTAAACTTTTATCCCATGGGGGATTAAAAGTCAGTTTGAGATCACACTCTTTGACACCTCTGGTTCCTGCAACCTTGTATTTTACTTCTTCTATAAGTTCTTCCGCCATAGGACA
>Ga0315283_10002561_pt1 | contig 15256 bp, 12 predicted proteins | sample YL17G09_0_MG_FD_204541 | JGI IMG/M metagenome (GOLD analysis project Ga0315283, IMG submission 204541) | Sediment microbial communities from Yellowstone Lake, YNP, Wyoming, USA - YL17G09_0 | ecosystem: Environmental > Aquatic > Freshwater > Lake > Sediment | place: USA: Wyoming | collected... | reverse complement strand
TGAAAATCCCCCCCAGTCCCCCTTTTTCTAAGGGGGGAGTTAAAGTCCCCCTTTGACAAAGGGGGATTTAGGGGGATTTCAAAAGGGCTGGAATAACCACACACCTTTTGTTTTCTTGTTAAACCCCATGCCCAGGGGGCAGTCGTGAAACATTGAAATTTCGGTTAACAAAGGTATCAATCTCGATAGTCGACAATCTTAACCCAACGGTTTAAAATATCAACCTGGATAATTGAATTAAAGGTTCTCGTCTTAATAACCGATTGAAAAAGTAACCTTAAATTTTCTTGGGGGATCTATGCTTAACCGTAATCCGAACCGCCTGTGCGCCGAATTTCCGGAGATTTTTCAAAATTATTTAGACCAGGTCAGCCGAATCGTTATCTTGCTGCTGGATCAGGAAAAAAACATTTTAGACTGTAATAAGGGTTTTTTGCGCGAATTCGGGTTGGAAGAGAAGCCCTTAGGTGAAAATATAAAGGAATTTATGGCTTCCGGGGATTTGGAGAAATTGGGATTTCCGGACTTTATCCCTTTAAAACCACCGCTCAGGGGCGCCGCGCACGGGTTGCTTAATTATCAGGAATCAAGTCTCGATTTCCTTGATCGGAGGTCGGAAAAGCACTTCCTCCATTGCTGCGTTTTCAATCTCGGGACTCATTATCTCCTTTTTGGGGAAAAAAACTAAAACCGGCCGCTGATCCTCAATGAGGGAGGCGGTCGGGAGGGATCGGTCTGACGATGAACACCTTTTGGGTTATTTTGATTCTGGGTTCCGGAATGCTGGGAAGTCTGGTCTGGTGGCTGACCAAGCGTCGGACCTGGCAGCGGGTAGATCTGCTGGCTCAAAAGATCAGGGGGATCGGCCTGGCCGGTCCGGCCAAGCGCCGGATCAGCCTTCCCGGTAAAGCGGACCAGATTACCCAATTGGCCGAATCCTTCAACCAATTGTTGGAAAATCTGGAAGCGGTACAACAAAAAAAAAGTGAAGTGGAAGCAGACTATCAGCGATTGTTTAATCAGGGGGTTACTGGAAATTACTGGTCCACTCCGGAGGGCGAGATTCTGCGCTGCAACCCGACTTTTGCCCAACTCCTGGGATTTGATTCGGTCAATGCGCTGGCCGGCGTAAACCTAAAATCTCTGCTGAAAGAGGCGACCCATTGGGAACAGTGGAGACAGGAACTGGGAAAAAAGAAAAAGCTCGAATTCGAAGGTCAGTCGTGGTTAAGACGGGATCGGAAAACCCTGATCGCCTCCGGAAAAATGCTCGCTCTAACGGACGATCGAGGGGAGATGGTTCAGGTCCAGGGATTCCTGCATGATATTACCCGAAACCGGTTGATAGAGGAAGACCTGAAAAATTTGCAGGATCGCGATCCCCTGACCGGATTATTGAACCGCCGGTCTTTTGAGCGGGAGATGGGAAAGAATGACACCTTCCAAAGCGATCCGGTGGGGATACTGATCGGTGATGTGAATGGATTAAAATTTATCAACGATACCTTGGGGAATGAGGCGGGCGACCGGCTCCTGGTGGACGCCGCCCAAACGATGCGAAATGTCTTCCCGGAAGACTTCCTGATGGCCCGGGTCGGGGGGGACGAATTTGCGGTTATGGCCGTAAAAACGGAACGCCCTATCTTTGAAAAGGCCAGACAAAAGATCCGTGAGGCGGTTGACCGCTATAACGGGGAACACCCGTCCTTACAGTTAAGTTTATCCATCGGGTTTGCCCTCAACGATGAGGCGCCTTCTCCGGTCCGTGAGATTTTCACCCAGGCCGACAACAACATGTTCCGGGAAAAGCTCCTTTGTAATCAAAGTATCCATAGTTCCGTGGTGCAGACCTTAAATAAGGCTCTGGAGATGCGGGATTTCATTACCGGAGGGCACGCGCAGCGAATCCGGGATTTAGCGGAAAAGTTGGCCCGGTCCATTGGGCTGCCGGAGCGCAGCGTCCTTGATATGCGACTCCTGGCCCAGTTCCATGATATCGGAAAAGTGGGGATCCCCGACCGGATATTGATGAAACCGGGCCCTTTGTCACCGGAAGAAGCCATAGAGATGCAAAGGCATTGCGAGGTGGGGTATCGAATCGCCCTGGCGGCGACCGACCTGGTGCCCATTGCCGACTGGATCCTGAAGCATCACGAGTGGTGGAACGGTCAGGGATACCCCGGAGGACTTAAAGGGGAAAAAATTCCCCTGGAGTGTCGCATCCTGGCTATTGTGGACTCCTATGATGTCATCACCAACGATCGTCCCTACCGAAAAGGGACGTCCCAAAGTGAAGCGCTGGAAGAGATTCAAAAATACGCCGGGATACAGTTCGATCCGTATTTGGTTAAGAAATTTTGTCAGGTTTTCGAACAACCGAGTTCGAACGGAGTGAATCATTTATGATTATCAGGAATCTGGCGCATCCCGAAGTCCAGGCCACCCGTTACCGGGCCCACGATGGGGGTGTGGCCCACATGGTCCTGGACACCCGGCACCTGCAGACCCTCATGTTTTTAGCCCAGGCCGCTGTTCCCCCGGGAGAAAAATTATCCGGCCACCGAGACCCCATGGAAGAAATCTACATTATTCAAAGCGGTCGGGGAAGGATGCAGGTGGAGGAGGATCGGCAGGAAGTCCAGGCCGGTGATGCCATCCACATTCCCATTGGCCAATACCATGAACTGGTCAATACCGGTCAGGAGGAATTAACCATCCTGGTGGTGGCCGGGTTGATCCCCTAACAAAGCCAATAATCAATAATCAATTTTCAATTATTAATTTAGAATTGATTATTGATTATTGGTCTTTTTGAAGGGCCTAATTTTCATGCCTCGGGGTGCCCGCCCCCGGGCCTGGGGGTTTAGTCTGAAGTCAAGCCTATCTGATATTGGTGCTTAATCCACCCGCTTAAATTGTTCCCGGGTACTTCGGCAGACCGGGCATTCGTCCGGCAGGTCGTTGTCGAAGACATAACCGCAGACCTGGCAGACATGATAAACGACCTCCCGCTCGGTGAGCAGGGCGGTCAAGGCCTCCTTGTACAGCTTGGCGTGCCGGTCTTCCACATCCCGGGAGCGGATGAAACTCCAGGCCACATCTTCGCGTTTTTGGGCCAGGGCCTCCCGGATCAGCGGAGGGTAGATTTCCCCTTTGGCCCGCATCTCGTTTTCAAAGGCGGTCTTTAAATTATCCGCCGTTTCTCCGATAACCCCCTCTAAATATTTTAAGTATTCCGCGGCATGAATTCGCTCCGCCTCGGCTACCGCTTTAAAGAGGCCGGCGATTTGAGGATAGCCTTCCTGGGTAGCTTTTTGGGCAAAGGCCTGGTTGCGGACCTGAGCCTTGGATTCCCCGGCGAAGGCGGCTTTCAGCAGGCCTTCCAGGGATTCGGGTAGAGGCCCATAAAGTATAAATTGATACCTGTGGGCCCCACAGACCGGGCAATGATCAGGGGGTTGGTCTCCGTCCGCCAGATAACCGCAGACCGTGCACCTCCATCTTTTCATAGGCCCTAAAACCTCCTTATTGGTTTGTCACCCAATACTCCAGTACTCCGTAACTCCAATACTCCGTTTTCCGTTTGTGCAATCTCATTGACAGATCCTGGGGTTCAGGTTATATTATCAGGAAATAAATGGAAACGATTTTATTAATTCCGATCCGGCACTTATAGGCCAGAGACACTTTGAGCGCCTTGAATCGATCGAAGGAAGGTTATGCCTGAAAAAGATTATTACAAAGTATTAGGGGTGGAAAAAAAAGCCTCCGAGGAGGCGATTAAGAAGGTTTATCGCAAGCTGGCCATGAAATATCATCCCGATCGCAATAAAGGGGATAAGAAAGCAGAGGAAAAATTTAAGGAAATCAGCGAGGCCTATGCGGTCCTGAGCGACAAGGAAAAGAGAAAACAATACGATACCTATGGGGCCGACGGGTTTCAGCAGCGTTACAGCCAGGAAGACATCTTCCGCGGGTTTGATTTTAATAATATTTTTAAGGAATTTGGATTCGGCGGCGGCGGGGGCTTTGAAAATATATTTTCAGGCCGGGGACGGAGCAGCGGCGGGCGCCAGTACCGGAACGTCCACCCCGGTGGCGACCGGGCCTATGAGTATGGGGACCCCTTTGGGCAATATGGCGGGGGGGCCGGAATGCCGCAACCAGGGGCTGACCGTTTATATGAGCTGGCCGTCACCCTTCAAGAGGCGGTCAAGGGGGGTGAAAAAACCCTCACCTTCCCGTCCAGCAACAAAATGGAGAAGGTCTCCATCAAAATCCCGGCGGGGATTACTGCGGGTAAGAAGTTGCGGATTACCGGGAAGGGAGAACCCGGGCTATTCAAGGGCCCGTCCGGAGATCTGTACATCCAGATTAAAGTGTTAGAGGACCCTCTTTATAAAGTGGAAGGCCATAACCTGGTTGTGGAAAAGATGATCAGTTTCAGCCAGGCGGCCCTGGGAACCCGACTGGAAGTCCTTACCCTGGAGGGGAAATCGCTGCAAGTCAAAATTCCTCCTGGAACCCAGCCGCAGGCCAAGTTAAGACTTAAAGGATACGGGCTTCCCCCTTTCGGCGATAAAACCCAGGGGGACCAGATAGTTAAAATTATCCTGGAAGTTCCCCAGAAACTGACGGACCATCAGAGAAAAATCATTGAAAATCTGGCTAAGGAAGGCCTCTAAGCTATCGATGGCGGATCCTGGTTAACGGACAAGGACCATCCTGAAGAAAGACCATCCGTCCCGCCCCCCGGCGGGATGGTTTTTTAAGGGGTCAGCCTGAGGCCGGGATTCGCTTTCAACCCAACAGCTTCCATTCTTGAGTACCGATCATTACACCCTATGCCTTTCTTTCAACACTTAGCAATTGACTTGGGCACCACCTATTCGGTGGTCTGGATCCTGTCGTCGAATAGCTATGTCCAGGAGCCGACCTTTGTGGCCTTTAAGCACCGGAATCGTCAGCCCCTGGCCATCGGTGGGGAGGCCAAACGGATGTTTGGCTTGACCCCGAACCATATTCAGGTCATCCAGCCTCTGCGGGAGGGGGTCATCTCGGATTTTGAGGTCTGCAGTATTTTTTTACAAACCCTGATTAAAAGGATTTTATCCAAGCGGAAGGGAATCGTTCGGAATGTTCTGTTTTGCCTCCCTTGGGGGGCAACGGACGTGGAGATCCGGGCCTATCGGAAGCAGTTGGAGTTATATCCTTTTTCCCGTATTTATCTGGTCCGGGAACCCTTAGCCGCGGCCCTGGGGGCTGAAATCCCCATAGAAAACCCTGACGGGAATATTCTGGTGGACTTGGGCGGCGGGACTACGGAAATCACCACCCTGGCGATTAACGGGATCGTCCACTGCAATTCTCTGAAAATCGGAGGAAACAGCATGGACCAGACCATTCAGCATGAAATCGAACTCAAAAAACAATTTTGCATCGGGCTGACCACCGCCGAGGCCATCAAGATCAATCATGGGACCATTGCCCCGGTTATCGAAGATTATTCTTTTGACATCAAAGGCTTTAATCGGCGTACCCATCTTCCTCGAAGGATGTCCCTGGAAACCGTCGAGATACGAGATTGCTTGGAGCCCATCGTTCAAAAAATACTCCTGGGCATCAACACGGCCTTCGAGTCCCTAACCCCCGAACTGGCAGCGGACATCTCCACCAACGGGATCACCCTGGTGGGAGGGGGGGCTTATCTGCGGGGTTGGCCGGAGCGGATAAAGGATCGTTTTAATCTGCCCGTCCATATTCCCCCCAAACCCCACCTTTGCGTTATTAAAGGCATGCAAAAAATTCTTAAGAGGTTTAAGACCTACCGTTTTCTTCTCGAAGAATAGTTGCTTGCGCCTTTAAGGCGAAAATAGCCAAAAACAGGGCTCAAGGGGGTTTTATCTATGAATTTATCTCTAACATTGTCCGGAATCGAGCGCATTACCGTTTCAGGAAACTTCGAAGGGATATTCAGCCAGGAATTGGTTGTCCAGGTAGAGACGGGCTTTCCAGGTTCCGATAAACTCGCCTTCGGAGGAAGAGAGGTTCCATAATTTCTTCTTGAAAGAAAGCCAGCCCCAGGTCCGGTAATTAATGGTCCCCTCGGGAACGGTAAATTTAAATCGGGTGGTCTCCTGGATCTTTTGATCCGGCCGGACCCAGTGTACCATGAGCTGATGGGCGTTTTTGAGGCCGGTCCAGACGGTAACCAGGTAAATCCGGTCATTCAAGGAAAAGCGGGTAGACGGCGCGAGACTGGTTAGATCCTTGGTCAGCAGGGATTGAAAGGTCGGGGCTGGCGCGGGGTAAAGGGTATTCGGGAGAAAAAGGATCAGCAGTGCCGCGATGAGCCACCTGTGCCCATTATTGGACGGAATCCGACAGCCCCTGACTTTGAATAATTTCTTTGATGAAATAGATGGGTTTGTTTTGCGACTCATGATAAGTGCGGACCTGTATCTCACCAAGAAGGCCGATGCTTATGAATTGTATTCCAATAAATATCAACAAAATGGCCAAAAGTAAAATAGGACGGTTGGACAGGGTCGTTCTCATGAAAATGCGTTGAAAGGATAAATAACCCGCCAGGAGGAATCCGAGAAATCCGGACAGGATTCCCCAGAGACCGAATACATGGATAGGACGGGTAGAATAGGTCAGTAAAAATTTTACGGTGATCAGGTCCAGGATTACCCGAACCGTTCGGGATAGGCCGTACTTGGAGCTTCCAAATTTTCGGGGGCGATGGTTAACCGGGATTTCAGCGATACTGACGCCCATCCAACTGGCAATGGCCGGAATGAACCGGTGCATTTCCCCATAGAGGCGGATATTCTTAGCCACCTCCCGTCGAAAGGCCTTCAGGGTGCACCCGTAGTCGCGGAGTCTAACCCCGGTTACCCAGGAGATCATTTTATTGGCCAGATGGGAGGGCAGGCGTCGGGTAATAAAGGGGTCCTTTCTTTTCTCCCGCCAGCCGCTGACGATATCGTAGCCCTCACTCATTTTCTCCATCAGCCGCGGGATATCGGCCGGATCGTTTTGCAGGTCCCCGTCCAGGGTGACGATGATCTCCCCTTCCGCTGAATCGAATCCGGCGGCCATAGCCGCGGTCTGCCCGAAGTTTTTTCGAAACCGAATTAACCGAAAATGGGTGAAGCGAACCAGTTCCTTTTTTAAGAGTTCATAGGTCCCATCCCGGCTTCCGTCATCGATAGCCACCACTTCGTAGGTCCAGTTCGTTGGCTGAAGGGCCTGGTAAATCTCCTCCAGGAGAAAAGGGATGTTTTTATGTTCGTTATAGAAAGGGATTACGATGGAAAGGTCCACTACCGGTCCTCTTGAGGGTGCAACAGTTTGGTCAGTCCAAGGCATTAGCGCGGGCGCCGCCAGGGAGCCGCTGGAAATAAAATAGAAAGAAATTCCCTATAGTTAAAAGATTCTTGCATCTTGAGGCCGGGGGCTCTAAAAGTCAAGTTTTATTTGCCGGACGATTCATTCCAATATTTCCAGGAGGCCAACCACAGAGGCAGGAGGAGACAGCCTTCGACCAGGAGGACGAAGGTATTTTGAGACCAGAAATCAGGCTGGCTGAAATCTCGGACCGAAGCGGGGAATACGGGGATAGGGGAGGTTTGCAGTGCCTCTGAAAAAGGCCAAAAAAGAGGAAAACCGATGGGGGGGCGGTGATCTTCGGTAAAGAAGTCCAAAAAAAGATGGGAACCCATGAGGACCAGCAGCAGGCTGCTCCATTTTAACCAGGAGGAACCGGGGCAGCGCAGTCGAAGGATTGCTCCAAAACCCAGGGCCAGAACAAAGGCCATGGAAAGGCTGTGGGAAAAAGTCTGGTGAAACCGATTGGGATCTCCCAGCAGGAGGCCGGGGATGAAATCCAGGTCCGGCGCCAGGGAAGCGGCCGCCACCAGGCCATAGAGAACCCAAGGTTGGATTTGAAAACCCCGACTTCCGAAGGGCCAAAGGTTGAAAAGGGTGAATCCCAGCAGGGTATGGGCTACCGGAGAGGCCATGCTAAACCGTCCCGTCAAAGAAGTCAAAAAAAATGAGGGTCTTCAAAGTCCTCCTGTGGTTCGTCAGTAACGTATTAACCCCCTCTGCCCGGGGCGGGCGACCGCGAAGGAGAGAAATCCCCCCCCGCCGGTTCCCTTTGGAGTGCGCGGACAGGTCCGCGCTTTGGTCACCGGGACTCGGCCCGGTAGGGGAAAGCGGCGACGCGTCACCGCACTCCAAAAAGAAAGGTAGCAATGTAGGGCGGATCAAGCGAAGCGGATCCACCGGCTCTATTCCGGGGATGTTTCCGTAATCCCAAAAAAAAAGAATGGCTTCCCGCTCAGAAGCGCTGCGGGAATGACGCTTTATGATGTGGTACCTATTTTGAGACTTTTTAGAAATTCGGGGATTCAGGTTACGGGTTGATAATTGGTTCAATCCATGGGATTATAGCCTATGTTTTATTCTAACGAATTTTCCGGCCGGATGCAAAGGGGAATTCGTCCGAAAATCATTTCTTGGTTCCTCTCCATCCAGGCGGTCGAATGACGGGAAAAACTCCCCCATCCGGACGGCTCTACTGGCTGGGACTCCTCTTGCTCTTGGGGGCCGGGATTCGCCTGCTTTATCTGGTTTACCCCTACATGGATGCGGACCAGGCCATCAACGGCTTGATGGCCCGCCATATCCTGCTGGGAGAATTTCCGATATTTTTTTACGGCCAGGAATATTGCGGCAGTATCGAGGCCTACCTGGTTTCCACTGTCTTTTTCCTTTTCGGTTCCTCCCGGTTTACGCTGGGCCTGACCGTCACCCTGCTTTCCCTCTTTCTGGTTATTTTTATCTATCGGCTCACCGCCCACCTGCTGGACCGGAAGACCGCCCTGGTGGCCGCGCTGTTGACCGCTTTTCCTTCCTATTACTTTGTCTTCCATTCGGTCCTGGCCCGATCGGCCTATATGGAATCTCCGGTCCTGGGGATCCTGCTCTTTATTTCGGCGGGCCGCGTCCTCTACGCCCAAGCCCGGCATCCCGCCCAGTATTTGTGGCTGGGCCTGCTCAGCGGACTGGGGCTCTGGACCCACTTTTTGTTTGTGTTTTATCTGACCCCGGTGGGACTGCTCCTCCTGCTCAAGGAAAAGGCTTTCTGGCGGGACCCCAAGGTTTTGGGGTACCTCACTGCCGGGATGGTCCTGGGGGGATTGCCGCTCTGGGTGTACAACGTGATCCATCCGCTGGCCACCTGGGTCCAACTGCGGCACAATCCGGTCCATGAACCTTTCGCCGACTCTTTGACAGCCTTTTTTTCGGTCAGGCTCCCGGAACTTTTAGGCTTGCGTAACGGCCTCACGAATCAATACCTGATTCCCTATCTTTCCTCGGCTGCTTACGCGATCCTATTGGCGGGTTTTATTTATTTGATCGCTATCCGGGTCCAGGGAGTTTTTCAAGGGGTCCGCGAGGGCCGGAAAGCCGGTCAGGGTCTGGATCTTCTTTTGATTTTTATTTTCTCCTATCCCTTGATTTTTTCCCTCAGCGGTTTTTCCGCCAACCACACCACCCGATATCTGGCCCCTCTTTATCCGGCGCTTCCGATTTTATGGGCGGCACTCTTCTTCCATTTTAAGAAAAGGATCCCGGCACTGTCCTGGTTTATCTTGTTGTTGGTATTAGGGGGCAACGGGTATGGCCTCTACCAATGGTGCCTGGTATTTGATCCGGTTAAGGCTGGAAAGTACCAGCAAAAAATGAAGGACGATCAGTCCTTGATTGCTTATCTTCACCAGCGGGGTCTCCGGGAGGTGTATGTGGTCGATTACTGGAGGGCCGTGCCGCTGACCTTTGGTGCGGACGAGAAAATCATTTTTGCGCAACCCTACCACGATCGTTTTCCATTTTTCACCCGCCTGGTGGACCGCTCTCCCCGTCCGGCCTTTCTCAACACCGGGAATGAGGGCGTTTTTGACAAAACCGTTCAGGCTATCGGCGGGTCCCATAAAAAGGCGGGACATTGGCTTTATTATGATTTTGAACCACCCCCTTTTGATTTTATCGAGCTTTTAACAAAGGGTTGGCAGGCCCAGCCTAATGGCCCGTCGGCCGCTGCTTCGTCGGCCTTTGACCGGGACCTTTCAACCCGCTGGAACCTGGGCGGCCCCATGAAACCCGGTGAGTCGTTCCAACTGGATTTGGGAGAAACGGTCCCGGATGTGAGCCGAGTAGTCCTGTTTGCCGGAAGTCCCGAGGGGGTTCCCCGGGGTCTGCGGTTGGAACTCTCCCAGGATGCTAAAACTTTCAAAACGTTAGTGGACATTCCGGATTACTGGATTTCCCTCTCCTGGTCCGGTCCCCGCCCTTTCTTCCGGGTAGAAAAAGGGATCACCGAGTTGGTGTTCTCCCCTCAAGCGGGCCGTTATCTGAAAATTACCCAGACGGGGACCGATTCTCAAAATGCCTGGGAGATTGCCGAAGTCTTAGTTTACCGGGGGATTCCCCGGGTCCAAAAGGGTCCTCAAGAGGGTATTCCTTCGCGCTCGGCCTTGATGGGCCGTCTGCGGACCCTTAAAGAAAAGCGGGTTTTGGCCGATCCCTGGATTCAGGCCCAGATCGCTTTTGAGCTGCCGGCTGGAAAGGATGGAGGGCTGCCGGTCGGTCTGCCGGAAACCGTTGGGGACCGCCTCCCTCCTTATCCGTTTCCGGCGATCATAGCCGGCCGTGGGCAGTCGGAGGCTTTGCGGGAGGAGCTGAACCAGGTAGCGCCGGGAGTTTATTCGGAAGAAAGGATAAATGACCTGGTCCTTTTTCTCGGACCGGGTAATGGTAAAGGATACCGGAAGCTTTCTCCTGCCGGCTGGCAGGTATCATCTAACTATAACGGGCGGGAGGCCGAAAAGGCCATAGACGGAAAAATAAAAACGCGCTGGTCCAGCGGCCGGCCTCAAGTCCCCGGTATGTCTTTCCGGGTGGATTTAGGACAACCGGAAAAGATCGCCCGCATCCGATTACGACTCGGGGATTCCTATCATGATTTTCCCCGAAGGGCGGAGATTCGTTTTTCTCGGGACGGCTTCCGCTGGGAGAAGGCGGTCCCACTAAATACCCCGGTTTATTGGACCGGAGAAAAACTATTCAAAGACTATAGCAGCGGAGAGACAGACCTGGTTTTTCGTGAAACGCCGGCGCGTTTTGTTGAGATCCTCCAAACCGGGCAAAATCCCGTGTATTATTGGTCCATTCACGAATTGGAGCTTTTTGCCTCTGAATAGCCGGGAGAAAAGACAAGCGTATAGTATCCCTTTATTCTTCAGGGCCGGAAAACCCGGTAGACCAAAGCCCCGTTTATCAACTCTCCTGGGGCAAAGGATTCCGGGTTCTGGGAGAAAAGGGCCATGATTTGTTCTCTTGCCGGTTGCGGGTATTGAGAAAGGTGGATGATGACGTAACGAACGCCGAGTTGCTGGATGCGTCTCAAAGTCCCTTCTGAGGGAAATCCTTTTAGTTCTTCCTGATAAAGATGGGTATACCCTGGCGGGATGAAACCGCTGTACCCATTCACCAGTTTTTTCCAGTGATAGGTGGAAAAATAGACGTACGGGGCGTCTTGGAAAATTTCTTCCTGACGGGTCGGCAGGGGTATTTCCAGGATAGCGAAATCACCCGGCTGCTGAGCCAGCCAGGTATACACCTGGGGGAAGTCCCGCCCCACCGGTACGGAAGGCATGGAGATGGGGAAGGAGGCGTATTCAATCAGCACCAGGAGGGCGAATCCGGACCCCAGCAACCGCCGTTTCCAGGAGGATTGAATTCGGCCCAGGAGCCAGGCCAATCCAAACCCGGCTAAGACGCTGACCGCCAGGTGCATCATGACCACAAAACGGGCGGGGACTCTTAAACCTTCAAACCCCGGCACCCACTCATATAATAGCAGATAAGGGCCATAGGCGATTCCCTGCCCGTTGAAGTGGATTATCGGGCCCAAGGTCAGGAGAAAGGAAAGGCCGAGCAGGTAAACATAGAACCGCGCTTCCGAAGACTTGAACCGTGGAAGAAGGGACCGGATCTTTTGCCGAAGGGGCCGGTCGAGCAGGAACAAGAAGGTCAGCAGAAGCAAAAGGATCGTAACCGGGGCTTTGAGGTCGTAGGAATGGATCTTCAGGCCCCCGAGGGATAGGGAAAAACCTCCTCTGGACAGGAGATAGACGATCCAGATCCCATTGAAAAGGATGGTAAAACGCAGGAGCCGGACCAGCGTGCCAACCGCCTTGAAGGGAGTCAGGGGCGCCGGTGGGGTGGGATCCGGGAATTTTTTCCATTGGGTCTGGGCCCCGATTCCGGTCAGTAACAATAAAAAGGCGATCAGGCCCATGAAGAGCTCGCCTTCCGGTTTCACGAAACCTTCCAAGATCTTTCCCCAAAGGTGGTTTTGAAGGGGGATGGATAGAAAGGAAGCAAAATCGGCGGAGAAAAAGACCACTTCGCCGAAGGGGCGGATAACACCGAAGTCCTTTTTTAACTTTAGGTAGGGGAGATAGCCCGGGAGGATCACCAGGAATGAGAATAAGAAAAACAGGCCAAAGTTGGTCATTAACCGGTAGCGGTGTCCTCTTCCTTCCTGAAGGGCCAGGACCATGAAAACGACCACGAACACGGCCAGGAACAACCCATAATACCCGCAGGAGTAAAACTGCAGGATAAAAAAAAAGGCCGCCCCAAAGAGAACTCGATACGAAAAAGACTTCACCGCTTTATGCAGAAACAGAAAAGTCAGGGGCAGCCATTGGGCCGACAACAGTTGCAGATGGGCAATGTGGGCAATGCGCCAGGGGAAAAAGGAAAACAGGAGGCCTGAAAAAAAAGCGGCATAGCCGTTGTGGGTTAAATACCAAACCAGCAGATACATACCCAGGGCGGTCAGGACAAAGCTGATCAGGACGGAGACATTGAACGTCACCAAGGGATCATTAAACCCCAGTTGGATCGGGACCGCGGTTAAGGCCACCCCCAGCAGGTGCTCCGAATAGGCCAGGGTGTTTTTATAAGGGAAAAAAATGTTGGCATCAAAAAGGGAGCCCCACTCACCCCCGGTGATTTTCCGGACCCCCCAGGCGAGAATCCAGGTATTCAGAAAAGAATCGACGTAGTCTCCGATGATGGCTACCTTCAGGCGAAGAATGGCCGGGTAGGTCAGGACCAGTGTCAGGCCGGAATAAAGGAACAGCGCTAAAAAATGTTGATATGACCGCCGTATGGCCATGGACGGAGGGATTACCGCTGGGAAAAAAAATGGCGATGCCAGATGGCCACATTCATCAGTGCCCAGAGCAGATGGTTGTGATTCTGGACCCGGTCCAAGTGCTCCTGAATGACTTGATTTAAGAAAGGCAGCCGGATGGTCTGACGAATGATCGGGGATTCATTTAACAGGGAGACCATATACTCTTTCAATCCCTCCCGGAGCAGGTTCTTAATGGGCAGGCTATAGCCCTGTTTTCCCCGATTCACAATAGTGTCCGGTAACCAGCCTTTTAAGGCCTGACGAAAAATGGCCTTGGTCTCAAAGCCTTTCAGTTTCCAGGAACTGGGCAGGGTGGTGGAAAATTCCACTACCCGATGATCTAAGAAAGGAACGCGTATTTCCAAGGCATGGGCCATGCTCATTTTATCCACTTTCATCAGTACTGAGTCCGGCATGACGAATTTCAGATCAATATACACTTCCTGATCCAGACGATCTTTTGAGGGACAGCGTTCCCGGTACCCCCGGATGGCCTCAAAGGGGTCCGCCGAGATCCGGGATTTGAAGTCTTTTTGGAATAATAGGGTTTCCCACTCGGGGGACATGAAATATTGCCACCGCAGGTGGCCCCCATCCAGCGGTTGGTGGGACCCCTCAATAAACCGTTTTAGGATATTGATGGCCCCTTTCTTTTGCGGTTGATCCGGCAGGCGTTTCACCGCCGGATAAATGCATTTTTCCCGTAGCCATCCAGGGAGCCGTCGGTAATAATGGTCGAATTTACTGGCCCGGAAGCGGTCGTAGCCGGCAAAGATTTCATCGCCCCCTTCCCCGGAAAGGCAGACCGTTACCTGTTTTTTGGCTTCCCGGCAAACCAGGAATAAGGGTAGAGCGGAAAGATCGGTCATGGGTTCATCCAAATGCCAAACGGCATCTTCCAAATCCTGGGGGGTAACCTCCGGAATCATCAGCACCTGGTGATCGGTTTCAAAACGTTCAGCGACCATCCGGGCATAAGGCAGTTCGCTGAAAGATGGGTCCGGATAGCCGATGGAAAAGGTTCGCAGGGGATCGACCCCCAGTTGGCGCATCAAGGCCACCAAGGTGCTGGAGTCCAGGCCCCCCGACAGGAAAACGCCCAGGGGGACATCGCTGATCAGATGCAGACCCACGGTTTCCCGCAAAAGGGTCCGCATTTCCTCCACCGCCTCCTCAGGGGACGACCATTCCTGAGAAAATTTGAGGTCCCAATAGGATTGTATCTCCAAGCCATTGTTGGAAAATTTAAGGTAACAGCCCGGCGGGAGCTTGGATATCCCCTCGAACATGGTCCGGGGGCTGGGAACAAACTCAAAGCCCAGGTAATCGTAAAGGGCCGGGAAGTTTACCTGCCGGGGTATTTCCGGTATGGCCAACAGCCCTTTGATTTCCGAGGCAAAGGCAAAACGGCCCGACTGGTGGTAATAATAAAGGGGTTTAATCCCCAGCCGGTCCCGTGCCACGAAAAGATGCTGCCGGGGCCGGTCCCAGAGGGCCAAGGCAAACATGCCCCGGAGGTGCTGGAGGCACTCCTCCCCCCATTCCTCGTAGGCATGGAGAATGACCTCGGAATCCGCCTGACTGGCGAAACGGTGGCCCTTGTTCAGCAGGGATTCCCGCAATTCAAGAAAATTATAGATCTCTCCGTTAAAAACCAACTGGAGGGAGCCGTCTTCGTTGGTCATGGGCTGCCGGCCCTGCTCGGAGAGGTCGATGATGGAGAGACGGCGATGCCCCAGGGTGATCCCCTCGGCAGCGAAAATTCCGCTTTGATCCGGTCCCCGGTGTTTAATGACCTGATTGCATTTTTCGGCGATCGCGGTATCCGGCCAGGTAAAACCACAAATTCCGCACATAGGTTTGAAAACTCCTTATTTAGAGCAGGTCCATACTCCGAGTCTCTTGATGCCTCCCAGGCTGGCCCTGCCTCCTGGAAGATTTGAAAACACGGGGGCCGGGTTAGAACCTAAA
>Ga0315283_10002560_pt1 | contig 15258 bp, 18 predicted proteins | sample YL17G09_0_MG_FD_204541 | JGI IMG/M metagenome (GOLD analysis project Ga0315283, IMG submission 204541) | Sediment microbial communities from Yellowstone Lake, YNP, Wyoming, USA - YL17G09_0 | ecosystem: Environmental > Aquatic > Freshwater > Lake > Sediment | place: USA: Wyoming | collected... | reverse complement strand
AAGGGGAATAAGGTTCTTAAAAGCCAAAAGATTGAAAGCAAAATGTCAAATTAATTTGGGTCACGAAAGGTATAAATTCGCGAAAATATTGGGTGCTCACTACGGGGATCATAAACGGCAATTGCTTTGAGGTTAAACCAGGACAAGTTTGTGACCAGAGCCCAGACCCTCAGGTTTTTTTACATTAAAGCCGTTCACATTCAGGTCTCTTCGCCACCCGGAATTCTGCAGGAGAGTGAGGGAAAATAATCCATGTGGTTCGAAAAGTTCTCCAGACGGGGAGCGAAGTTTCTCGGTGTCCCCTATCCAATTATTTCGGGGGGGATGACCTGGATAAGTAATTATGAACTGGTGAAATCCGTGAGCGAGAACGGCGCCTTTCCCGTTTTTGCAGGCGGGAATCTTCCCCCGGACGTTTTTGAAAATGAATTGGATCGTTGTATCCAAAACCTGGGAAAACCCTTTGGGGTAAACCTGGTAACGATTGCCCCGAATTACAAGGTCCAGTATGAAATCCTCAAATCCAAGCGGATCGGTTTTGTCATCTTTGCCGGTAGTTTTCCGAGAAAAGCGGATATTCAGGGAATGAAAAGTGCGGGTAAAAAGACCATGTCTTTTGCTTCCACCGATTCTATCGCCGCTCAGCAGATTCGCTTCGGCATCGACGCCCTGGTGTTGGAAGGGAGCGAGGCCGGGGGGCATATCGGGCATGTGTCTTTGATTGTTTTGCTGCAGCAGGTCCTTTTCCACTTTGATCAGGTGCCCATTTTTGTAGCCGGCGGAATCGCCACCGGAAGAATGATAGCGCATTTGCTCCTGATGGGGGCGGCGGGTTGCCAACTGGGAACGCGGTTTGCCATGAGCCAGGAATGCACCGCGCACGAACATTTCAAGACTGCCCTTCTGCGGGCGAGGGCCCGACAGGCAGTGGCGACACCCCAATACGATTCTCGCCTTCCAGTCGTTGCCGTCAGGGCTATCAAGAATAAAGGGACTGAAGAGTTTGGCCAGCTTCAGTTGGATTTGATCAAGGAGTTGAACGCCGGCAGGGTTACCAGGGAAAAAGCCCAATTTCAAGTGGAAAGCTTTTGGATGGGTGGTTTGCGCCGAGCAGTTTTGGAAGGAGACATAGAATATGGCTCGTTGATGGCAGGACAAAGCGTTGGGTTGATCGATGAAATTCTGCCGATGAACACCATAATCCGGATCTTGATTCGGGAAGCAGAAGAAGAATTCGAGAGAATCAAGGGGAAAATAGGCAGGTAGAAATCTTCTCTTCCTTTTTTCCTTGGGAGCTCATAATTGAATTGTCCGAGGTGCCTGGTGTTGCGAGACGTCAGGGCGGTTATTTCCTATAATTTTCGCAAGGATCTCCTCGGACACTTTATTCATGGTTGGCTCCTTTTCTTTCAGAATCGTGCCATACCCGTAACTGCCTAATTTCCTTGCCTTATTGCACAAATGGTTTGTATCTCACAACTTTTTTGGGTTTCAAATTTTCCACCAATATAGCAGTTAACGAAAAGGTGTTATCCCCACTAATCAAAAGCCCAAGCCATTCGACCTGGGCTTTTTCCCGCTCTCATACTAAAGATCATTTTGGGGGTAAAGTGTATTTGATGGTCATTTCCTGAATTGCCGTTTTTTGTTGATCTATGAGCTGCTTTCCAGATATTGAAATTCGTCCTTGGATCCCTTCAAATCGACCACTTCCTTTGGTAATTTCAGCTGTATAATCCCAAAGCCATTGAACCCTTCTTTCCGGATCTGGTCTTGAGGGTTGATTGTGTTTAACAAGAATTTTGGACGAATCCTTAAAAGTCAAGACTGTAATTCCTTGAGAAAAGCCACCTTTTTCGATTGTCAAAATATAATTGCCGCAATTCCAATACGTTGCAGTTTCTCCATTATCACAGGTGACCGACCCATTCCTTATATGATAGCCATAATAAATATCCCCAATTTGTTGCACGGGGGTACCATCATGGGCCGATTGGGACTTACACTTGAGAGTAGTCTCTGCTAACACCGGCGTATCGAATCCCCAAGCCAAAATAATAATGACGAAAAAGCTCAATGGGAAAAGTAATTTTCTTGTTCTCATAAATCCTCCTCCTTTCGCAAGATAAATGCTGTTTTCTTAAATTTGCCATTCAAGAACGGAAGAGAAAAAGGCTCCAAAGGGAAGATCTGGATCCCCTTGGAGCCTTCACATGAGATCGTTCTGGAAAACCAGGTACATAAATCCTCCAGAAGTGCAAGGCAAGTTGTTAATGAATCAAAAACGGTGAGATTACGATGGCTGAAATTTAGACAAATATTGCGACCCTGTCAAGGCCAATTTTTGGTCTACTTCCAGTAGCGGAGATCGTGCCATACCCGTAACTACCTAATTTCCTTGCGTTATTGCATAAATGGTTTGCATCTCGCAACTTCTTTGGCCTTCAAATTTTCCACCAACATAGCAGATAGCAATACCCCAAGTTTCATAAAAAGCAGGGCCATTTCTGACCCTGCTTTTAGGTCCAGCCTTTTCTTGCCTATTTCGGCAATTCAATCCACCCTACCTGCTTTTGGCAAAATTGAGCGGTGGCTGGGACAATTGGTTTTCCAGCCGTGATTATTTGACTCTTTCGTTCGCCCTTTACACCCTTCCATTTTCCAGTCCCGTAAATCGGCTTCGCAGTTGTTCCACTTGCGGAGTCTCCATAATACTCCCAGATGATGAATTCGCCGTCTGGCCCCATTTCTTTGGAAAGCCCATTCCAGCTCCATTTGCCATCCACCATCTTGTGGATACCGACTAAATGCAAGGTCCAATTATCGAAAAGTTTGCTCTCGTGAGTGCTCTGGATGATACTCTTTTGATCAACGCTCAAAATAGCAACTTCTGGGCTATTATGAACCACATTAAAGGTTTGTGTGGAGCATTGTCTCGTTTCGAAATCTTGTCGCTGGGCTTGGGCATCCGGCATACGCCTTGAGATAAACCTCTTCATACTTGACGCTCTTCCACAGCCTTTCGATAAAAACCTTGTCCATCAAGCGGCCTTTGCCGTCCATGCTGATCCGGATCCCACGAGCAGATAAAATGCCGGTAAAGGCCTCCGAAGTAAACTGGCTGCCCTGGTTTCGATATTGAAGATCTCAGGAGTCCCATAGTTCTGCAGGGCTTCTTCCAGGGCGTCCGTGCAAAAGGAAAGGTCCAGCGTGTTGGATAACCACCAAGCCAGCACCCGACGGCTCGCCCAGTCCATAATGGCCACAAGATAACAAAATCCCCTCACCATGGGCAGGTAACAGATATCCGTCACCCACACGTGGTTGGCCCGGGTAATTTCCAACCCCCGCAGCAAATAGGGATATACTTTGTGCCCGGGATGCGGCTCAGAAAGCCGGGGCTTCTGATATAAGGCATGGATGTCCATCTTCTGCATGAGCGTGCGCACATGGCCCCGACCCACCTGATAACCCCGGTCCCGGAGCTCACCCCGGATCTTGCGGCTGCCGTAAAAGGGCCCTTGGAACGCGCCTCCAAGACAGATAGCTTTCAATTCCCGTGCTTTAACAAATGGGAACCTCCTTCAAACGTCAGCTGGATTAAAAAGGATATCCGCGCACCGACTGCAAGCCCTTCAGACAGGAAATTTCTCCGCAGTGGGTAAGGGCATTTCCCAAAATTCCATTGATCAGAACATACCGCAAACTGGATTGCCCAAGGCCTAAAACGGAAAGATCGACCGGGCGATTCATATCGCCGTCCCCGAGAGAAAGGAGGTATGCCTCCGAGACGGCGTAAACGGCTTTCGCATACGGTCTAAGTTTTTCCATATCCACGCGAACCCGCCGTCCCCATTCCCTCCAGTCCGGAAACCCCGGTTTTTGGGGATCCAGCATCGGCGGAAGCTCACTAACGCCGGTCTTGCCAGCCCACCCGCTGGCAAAAAGGGGCGCCTGCCCCTTGAACATCCCGTTTATGGTGGCATCTTCCGAAAGAATCACATGGGCGTATGTGGCGCCCACGGGGTGAGCAATTCCGGGAGGATGCCAGTGGGCCTGCTCCTGAGTCACCCCGATGATGGTTCCTTCTAAAGTTTGATGGGCGGCCTGTAGTTCCTCAAGGAAAAAGGCTACGACTTTGTTCTCTGATTGCATTTAATCCTCCTTTTTTCTGGCGGGGATTTATAAATTTTCGAAAACGCTCATTCTCGAAAAGCCTTCTATAAAAAAAGCGAGGGGCCTAACCTTCAAAATTCAAAATGGCGAGCTTAAATATGAGTTCAGCATGCCAGTAACAAAGCCTACCCAATCCCACCCAATTATTCAATAACTGGTTTGTAGATCATAGCTTTTTAAGGCCCCGAAAACTCAGGGAAAACAGCAGAATAAGAAATGCAATAAGAAAGGCAGGACCATTTCTGGCCGTGCCTTTTCATTATGCCAACCTATACCTGGGCTATAAGAAATTAAAAACTCCGAGAACGCCCATTCTGGGAAATCATTTTTAAAAATCCCCCACCCCCCACGCCAAATGGGGAGCAGGGGAATGAATCCAATTCCAACGGCACGAACCGGATAGTTGGAGTTACTTGTCGCCGTGGTACTTGAAGGAGATCGAAAGCCTGGTTCGGTAGACGGTAACTTTGTTTTCATCGATGGTTAAATCCAATTTGATAACCTCTGCAACCCGCAGATCCTCCAAAGTCTTGGCGGCGGTTTCCACAGCAGTTTTGGCAGCATCCTCCCAGGAAGTCTTACTCGTCCCAACGATTTCGATGATCTTATAAATGCTCCCGCTCATAATTTGATCCTCCCTTTCTCTAAAATTTCCAAGAAGGTTCATTCTCGGAATTCACTTTTTACGAGTTCAAACGCCCATGTTTCAAAATGAAAAAGCTCCAAGGAGAAATAGAATCTCTTTGGAGCCATAATATGGGTACCTTCCGAAAACCCCTTCTCATATGACCCTCCAGAAGGTTAGGGTTTGGTTGTAGGGTTTACTCTAATCCGGGTAGGATTACGACGAACCTAAAGTAGCAAAAAGATCCAGTTAGGTCAATAAGAAAATACGGAGTACGGTACCCCTTCAGTGAAGGGTGGTTACTCGCTTTGGACAAAGACTCGGCGTAAAGGCAAAGAGCCTCCATGGCCTGAGGGTCCGGTCCCGCCAAGGCGGGATTGGACCCATGAGGCGCTGATTTCTCCGTGGACGGGGCGGGGGCCAAGGCCTCCCGCCTCCTTTGGCGGAAGCTCAGTCCGTTCACCGGGGCTATGGGCCTCCCGGCCGATGCTTCCGTCGCGTTCCGGCCTGGCCCCCGGGCCCAAACAAAGGCGTTCCCGCCATTTCTTCAAAACTCTAAACTGATACCATTTAACTAAAGTTATCCGCCATCCAATCCGAATAAAATTGAGTAAGGAAAACGAAAGGTTCAAGGGAGGAGCCATGGAGCCCGCAAAGGGATTGGCGGATCATGTGGAGAAATGGATTTCCTGGGTTCCCGGGGTCGGAACTTATCGGGACCGGGAGAAGCGCCGGGAGACCGACAAAAAGATTCGCGAGCATGTTGCCGAACAGCTTCAGATCGTGCGGGGGCATTTGAAACGCGTTATGCTCGATTTTAGCCGGAATGGTAAGGCAGATCTTCTGATCGACCTCGATCACCTTTCGGGCCAGATTCAACAGATGGCTGATACCATCCGCTACGCGAGTTATGGGTATGGCGGGATCTTCGATTTAGATAAAATCCGGGAGGAAGAAATTCACCGGCTTTGCTCCTTCGACCTTTCCCTGAAAGAAGACGCGGAAAAGCTGCAAGGGAAAATCGGGGAGATTACCCCGGCTCTCTCCGCCGATGAATTGAGAAGAAAGATTCTTGAGGCCGGCGCGGTGGTGGTCAGTCTGCAGGAAAAATACCGGAGACGAAAAGACTTCATGGGCCGCAAGGCCTGAGGGATTCAGGAGGAGCGCGATGAGTCAGTTTCTGGAGGTCATTGAGTGGTTCGACGAGAGCGGGCGGGAGATGGTCCACCGGATCCCGGAATCCGGTTCCGCCGAAATCAAGTTCGGCGCCCAGTTGATCGTTCGGGAAAACCAAGCGGCGGTTTTTTTCCGGGACGGAAAGGGGTATGATATCCTTGGACCCGGCCGCCACACGCTCTCCACCCTCAACATTCCGCTTCTGACCAAGGTTCTGAGTTTTCCTTTTGGCTTCAAAAGCCCTTTTCGGGTGGAGATTCTCTTCGTCAACCTGAAGGTCTTCACCCACCTGAAATGGGGAACGCAGGACCCGGTCGCCTTCAAAGACCGGGAATTGGGCGTGGTGCGGCTAAGAGGTTTCGGGAACTATACCATCCGGATTACTCAGCCCCTGCTTTTCATCAACACCCTGATCGGCACCCAGGGGATCTTTACCACCGAGGAAATCGCGGATTATCTTCGGGATGTGATCGTCTCCCGCCTGAACGACCTTTTAGGGGAGACCCTGAAAGGCATTTTCGAACTCCCGAACCATTATGAAGAGATTGCGGTCTCCCTGAAGGTCCGAGTCAGCCAGGATTTTGAGAAGTACGGCCTGGAATTGGTAGATTTTTACATCAACCGGATTACTCCCCCCGACGATGTGCAGAAAATGATCGATGAAAAGAGCGGCATGCAGGCGGTAGGGAACCTGGATTCGTTCCTCAAGTTCAAGGCCGCCAAGGCTTTGGGCGATGCGGCCAAAGCCGAAGGCGGCGCAGGAAGCACGGCCGCCTCAGGCATGGGGCTCGGCATGGGGGCCGGGGTGGGGGTGCTGCTTCCAGGAATGCTAATGAAGGGGATGAAAGAAGGAGGAGGCGGAGCCCCTGCGGTGTCTCCCTCCCCCTGCCCGAAATGCCACGGGCCGGTGCCGCTCGAAGCGCGTTTTTGCCCTTCGTGCGGGACCCAGATCGTAAAGGTGAACAAGTGTCTGCATTGCGGGAAAGACCTGCCCCTGGAGGCGAATTTCTGCATGGTCTGCGGGACCAAGGTGGAAAAGCCCAACCTCAGCTGCGGCAAATGCGGCACCAAAGCTTTGCCGGGAGCGACCTTCTGCAATCAATGCGGGGAAAGACTGATGGTCTCGTAAAAAATCCATCTGCTGCGTTGCGCTGCAACTTCGTCGTTGCGGCGCACCCGGAAGTGCGCCTCCCTCCTCAGTTTTTGCGCGCCTTGCATCTGGAGCTTTTTACGAAACCATCCTTCGGTTGCTTTTTTCAGTGACTTCAAGATTGAAATAGGACGCTGATTTTCGCAGAAAAACGCAGATCATAAAAAAGGGAGAATGAAAATAATGGCCCTTGGTTCATTTCATGTTTTCGCTTATGCAATCTGCGTACATCGGCGTTCATCTGCGTCCCCATAAATTTATCAATGCAATCCTTACCTGAATCCCAAGCGCAAATTCTTATCAACTGTCCCCAATGTGGGGGGGACCTCGGGTTTCTGGAAGAATCGCGGGAAATCCGCTGCGAATTCTGCGGGACCTCGCTCCTTGTCGCCGGGCGCGAAGGGATTCTCCGTTACCGGCTCCCCCTTCATCTTCAAAATCCGGCCGAAGCTCAGGCGGTGGCCCTGGAATATCTGCGGGGTCTCGGGGAACCGGCTGCGGATTTCGGCGAGACGTTTCTTTTCTATGCCCCGTTCTGGCGCCTGCAAGGGCAGGTCTACCGCTGGATCTTCGGAGCAAAACCCATGAAGGTCGAGATCGAAGAAGGAGTGCCCCCGCCTCTGGAGAGAATGAAGATCCTTCTGACCCGGCTCATGGACCACACCCTGCCGGGGTTTGGAAACCTGGATTTGGGTCTCGGGTCCCTGGGGATCCGCTCTCAGGCCCTTCAGCTCCGACCTTTCAACCCGGGAAAAGAAGACCGAAAAGATCCTTTCTTGCCCCTGGAAGTCCCCCTGGCGCAGGTAGAGAAGGAAGCGCAGCGATTGTCCGATATTTTCTTTGAGGCCGAGGACCTACATAGCGAGGTCAAGCTGCAAAGCTTTGTGGGCAAGGTCTTTTCGGTGATCTATTTCCCCGTGTGGTTTGTGGAGTGCCGCCTTTCCCAAGGCGCAACGAACGTCCTTGTCGACGGCATCAGCAAAAAGCCCCTTCGCTTCCTGCCCGATGGCGCAGGCATTCTGCCCAAACTGAAAAGAGACGAGAACGGCGCCGGGGAAGAATTCGGCCAGCTCCAATTTCTTCCCCTCAAATGCCCAAATTGCGGGTGGGATTTTTCCTTTCAGCCGTTCAACACCCTCCATTTTTGCGCGACTTGCCGTCGCCTGTGGCGAGTTCACGGAGATAGACTGGTTGAAACCGAATATCAAGCCGTTTCGGTGCCCCCGGGCAGAGAAAGGGTAGAACCCACTTGGATCCCCTTTTGGCGGTGCCGGACTTCGTTGGAATCCGAGGGAATTCGGCTGACAACCATGGCGGATCTCTACCGGCTCGCCCCCCCGCCGCGGGTGGTCGATCTCCAAAGGGAGTCCCGGCGCCCGATTTATTTTTATATCCCCGCCGTAAAGTTTCCAAACCCCCAGGTTATCCACACCCTGGGAAGCCGGCTTACGTTCCTCCAGCCCGATTTCAAAACCGGGGCTTTTGCCGACGGCTCCAATCCGGCGGCTGCCGGGGGGAGTCTCTCCGAGAAGGATGCCCGCGACTTGGGGGCGGTGATCCTGGGTTCAATGATCCCGCAGAGCAATCGCAAAGCCCGCACCTGGCTGAAAACCTGCAAAATCGATCTGCAGGAAGCCCAAATTCATTATTTCCCTTTCGCCCGCACCGACCTTTTCTGGAAAGAGCTCAACACCGGCATCGCTTTCCAGCACAACGCCTTCCCCGGCGACCTCCCGCCCAGCCGCGGATAGCTTTTTCTCATTCCCGCAAGCGTAGACTTGTTCCTAATTAAATTTGAGGGGGGAAACGGATCGCCGGAGGAGGGAGGGCGAAGACCTCCGGGCGGGATGATTCGCAAGGGGGTGACTATGAAGAGCACTGAGCCAGCAAAAAACAGCTTTACTTTTTTCCACTACACAGGTACTGTAATTATATGAAAGTAGCGGAAAAAGACAAAGCCGTCAGCGGCCTACTCAAAGAGGAATACGAGCGAAGCCGAGACGTTCTGGGTGCCCTTTCGAAGAAGCTCGCCCGGTATCCAAAGGGGTCTCTCAATGTCCGCAAGAAGGCGTACAAGGGGAAAGAGTACGTCTACCATTATCTCGTTGCTCGGGAACAAGGGCGGGTCATTAACCAACATATCCCAAAAGGCGATTTGCCTGATTTAGAGCGCAAACTGGAGCAGCGTGACAAATGTCGGAAAGAGATGCGAACATACCGGAAGCGAATCGCCTACCTGGAAAAACTCCTCCAATTGCCGCGCCGGAGAGGAAAGCTCGACGGATGAACGTCCTCCGAAAAGTCCGCTTCCCTTTGCCGATCGGCGGCCTGTTGCGCGCCCTGAGCGAGGTTGGCTTTTTTGATCGTTCTTCCCTCATCGGCAGCTGGGTCATGCCGATTTACCAAGAACTGTATGGAGTCGGCTATTTGCTGAGAACGCTCGATGTCGATTTCGCCGTCCATCTTGCCCACCCACAGAAGCAGATGAGGCTGACCTTGAAGGATTAATCACCAATCTCGGTTTTATAGATTTCGTTGCCGCCGAAGGAGTGCAAAAATTTACGGCGGGTGGCTATGAGGTCGAATTTATCGCCCATCGCCCGGGAGGAAAAGAGATCGGAGCCTTGGCCGTCCGGGAGTGGAATATCAACGCGCTGCCGCTTCCTTTCATCAGAATTCTGATCGATTTCTCCGAGACCGCTTTGCTTGAGAATGTCTCCATTCGTTTCCCTATCCCCGAAGCCTTCTTTGTCCACAAGGTGATTGTCGCCCCCAAAAGACTGACAGTTGAGAAGCGCGAGAAAGACCTTGAACAGTGCACCGCACTTATCCCGGTGCTCAATGATGAACGGCTGCGACAAGTGGCGAAATCACAGCGCTTTGGCAAGGAAACTCGGCGACGTATATCGCAATCATGTACGGCTATCGGTTTTCCACTACAAAGATTTGGTTTTGAATAAGAGGTAGTGGAAATCCCGTTTTTAAATCCCTTTCCGAAAAACTTTATCCCTCCAAATTTTTGGGGGTAACTGATGGCGCAAATTTCTATGCGGTCAACTTTGCCTGTCTCAGGGAATGGTGCCTATCCCCTTTGCCCTTTTATCCATTCCCCTGTTTCTTTTCCCCTTGCCCCTTGCGACTTGCCCCCTCACGGCCTCTAACCTTTTGACATGAATATTCGTTTTTGTTATCATGCGCTTACGCTTGGACATTTTCTCTAATCTTTTCCATGGATTTCAACCCAGATTCCTTTGCCGGGCATAAGTCAATGAGGTGTATTCCGGCCTACCGGGTGGACTTCCTCATGACACTGGGCGGGAACGGCAAGGGGAAGTCGCTCATCATCGAATACGACGGGGTCGAATTCCACACCCGCAACCCGGATGTCGTCACCGCGCACAATTTCGACCAGGAGTACCTGGAATACGACGTTCAGCGCCAACTGGAACTGGAGAGCTTCGGCTACACGTTCCTACGGATCAACAAGTTCAGCCTGCTGCCGCGCCGGGAGAGCGAGACGCCGGCAGACGTGCTGAGCGGATTGTTGGAAAGGGCGTTTGCATGACCAAGAGCGAACTCCTTGATCTCATGCGGTTGGGCGAAGGACTCACCCTGGAGTTCAAACGCTCGGTCTCCGCCGAGCTGGGACGTGAGATTTCCGCTTTTGCCAACGCCATCGGGGGGCGCATCGTTGTCGGTGCGGATGACCATGGTAACCTTTTGGGTGTGGGCAATATCAACCGGGCCAAGTCGGAAATCCAGTCCATTGCCAGGAATGTGGATCCTCCCATCGCAATCGAGATTGAACCGATCGAAAATGTTCTTCTGGTGACGGTCCCCTCAGGCCCGGCCAAGCCTCATATGGTCGGCGGAAAGTTTTATATGCGGGAAGGCGCATCCACGCAGCAGTTAAACCGCGAAGAGATCCGGGAGTTCTTTTACAAAGAAGGACTAATCCGCTTTGATGAACAAGTCTGCCGCGGATTTGGCCTGCAGAAGGATTTCGATAACCGCAAGTACGCCGCCTTTCTGCGCGCCTCCCGCATTCCCAAGGGTCTGAAAAGAGAGGACGTTCTCCGTAATCTGCACCTTCTCGCGGACGACGGGGTCCGTAATGCCGGAGTTCTGTTGTTCGCCAAGGATCCCGCCAAGTTCTTCCTCCAGGCCGTTGTCGTTTGCGCGGTATTCCAGGGGAAGGGGAAGGCCAAGATCATCGACAAGCGTACGGTCGGCGGAACGATTGTGGAGTGTTACACCGGCACAATGGCGTACCTTCGGGAGCACTTGAATACGGAGTATGTAATCCGCGGCGGCCCCCGCAAGGAAATACTCGAACTACCTGAGGAAGCCCTCCGCGAGGCCATTCTGAACGCCCTGGCCCACCGGGATTATAGACTCACCGGCGCGATCCAGGTGCATGTATTCTTTGACCGCGTAGAGATATTAAATCCCGGCAGCCTCGTCTCGGGCCTCAAGATCGAAGACCTCGGTCATGTCAGCCGTCCCCGCAACCCTCTGCTTTTCGGGCTTATGGACAGGATGGAATTGGTCGAGAACGTCGGTTCTGGAATCAAGCGCATTCGCGACGCCATGAATGAATATGGGCTTCGGCCGCCTTTGATACGGACGGCTGAAACCTGGTTTTCAATTACCTTCCGTCGCAAGAAATCGGATGAGGCAATCGAGTCTCTGTCCCGCAAAGGCATTGGTGAACCGGCCCGACGTGGTTCACCGATAACCAGAGAGTGTATCCTTGCGGCGATGTCGCGAAATCCGCGTATCACCATTGCTGGGGTTGCCGCAGAGCTGGGTATATCAGGGACGGCAGTGAAGAAACACATACATGCATTGAAGGAATCCGGCAAAATTCAGCGCATGGGATCTGACCGGGAGGGTCTCTGGAAAGTCATAAAATAAACACGAGACAGGTTAATGGGAGGAACATGGATCGGTTGCCAGATAGTTGCCAGAAGGTTGCCAGATAGTTGCCAGAAGGTTGCCAGAAAAGATGATTGCTAAGCCACAATCGGAGAAGGCAGAAATTGGAATGCAGAAGGCCGCATTGCGCCTGGCTCCGCTTCCTGCATTCGTCATTCTGAATTGAGGGGAACCCCATGCCTGACATCGACCTGACCGAGCAGGAAGTCATACAGGTTCCGGGATACAGGTTCCGGGACGTTGTTGTTTTAGTTGCGTTATGGAAAATTATTGCCAAGGTGAGCGTGGAGTTTTAAATTCCGAGAACCCCGTGGCCTTCCGGCTCATCATTGGATTACTTCTTTGCCCCACGCACACTGGTTGCTCTTGCCTGTTCTTGATCCATGACCAGTTTTACCATCCATTCCCGGGCATCTTTAGGAGGGTCCTGAATCTCTGTACGAGGTTCAAGGAATAGGGATTGGGTCGAACATTTGTAGACACACACCCCGCAGCCCAAACACCGGTCAGGATGGATAAGCTTTGCTGCTTTACGCCGCTTGTTTTTGGCCAGAGGAGAATCCCCGATTCTCAGTGCCCGGACCGGGCAGCGCTGCGCACCGGCCAAGCCTCCAGACCACAAGAAAACTTGCCCCGGGCTTCTCGTTACCGCCTGGTTGCTTTTCCGCCTTCTTTTCCCTTGACAAGACCTTTTTTTTTGAAATGATAAGAAACTGATTAGGTTGGACTTCAGCGAATCCTGTGGAGGCCATCAATCATGAAGTTTCCCCCAAAAGTTTCCATTGTCGAAGTCGGTCCGCGGGACGGTTTCCAAAACGAGAAACAGTTTATCCCTACCGCCCGGAAGATCGAGATTATCAACGCCTTGTCCCGGACGGGCCTGAAAAATATCCAGGCCACATCCTTTGTCCATCCGAAGGCCGTTCCCCAGTTGGCCGATGCCGAGGGAGTCATGGCCCGCATCGATCGAGTTCCCGGAATTTCCTACCGCATCCTGACCCCCAACCTGAAGGGGGTTCAAAGGGCGATTCCTTTCAAACCCGACAAAATCAACTTGATGATGTCGGTCAGCGAGTCCCATAACCGGGCCAACGGGAACCGGTCCATTGAAGAATCGCTGGCCGACTTTGAAAAGATCGTTCCGATGATCCAGGAGGCGGGGATCACGCCGGTCGGCGGAATGGCCTGCACCTTCGGGTGTCCGTTCGAGGGGAAGATCTCCACGGCGCAGATCGAGCGGGTGGTGAAGCGCTATGTAGCCATCGGCATCCGCAGCATAACCCTTTCCGATACGATCGGCTCGGCCAATCCCAAACAGGTTTACGACCTTGCCGCCCATTTGCAAGATCATTATCCCGAAGTCGAATGGCCCATGCATTTTCACAACACCCGCGACCTCGCTCTGGCGAACATCCTGGCGGCCATGCAGGCCGGAATGAGGGAATTCGACGCGGCGGTGGGGGGATTGGGAGGATGTCCCTACGCTCCCAACGCTTCGGGCAACATCGCCACCGAAGATCTGGTGAACCTGATGGAGGAGTTGGGGATTGAAACGGGAGTGGATCTGGAGGCCGTCCTCCGGGCAGCCGAAATGCTGAAAGAGGTCATCCCGCACCCTTTGCACAGTTCCTTGTTGAAGGCGGGCAAACCCTGGAGGCTGCTGAAGGCGCCGGAGCAGCAGATGAAAATCGGATAAAAAGATCAATTTTCACCACAGAGGACACAGAGCGGCGTAGCCGCAACCAAAAACCATTAGCCACAGAGGGCACAGAGATCACAGAGCAACAAATAGAATCCTCATTTATCCCTCTCCCCCGTCCACGGGGGAGAGGGAAGGGTGAGGGGGCGTTCCCAGAGAAAAAAAGTTAACAAAATTTAAAGATTCTGAACATTAGTAGTACAGAGAGCACAGAGAATTGCTTGTATTCATTGAGGATGGGGTTCTGTGGTCTCTATACTACTAAGGGGTAAAGTCTAAGAATTTTGTTAAGATTTTTTCTGTAATAATTTTAGGCGCTTTAGCGCACTTTAGGCATTTTCCAAAGGAGGTTGCCATGATTCGAAAGAAACACTGGGGTAAAAACGTAGGGATGAGATCTTTGTTGATGCTCTCTATTCTTATCAGCGGCGTCATAATGAGCTGGAGCATCAACCCCGCCTCTGCCGCCGATTATCCCACCAAACCGGTCTTGTTCATCGCTCCTTCCAAGCCGGGCAGCGGGTTTGACACCACCGCGCGTGCCGTTACGGCGACCCTGGGAAAAGAAAAATTGGTGCCCGTGGCCATGCCCGTTGAAAACGCCAGCAGCTCCATTCCCGGAACGGCCACGATCGTGACCCGGCACAAAAACAATCCCTATATGATCGCGGTCCAATCCTTGGCGGGGATGCTGAATTTCTCCACGGGCATGTCGCCCTATTCCCATAAGGACTACACCCCGATTGCGCGGCTCATCTCCGCCTACTACGGGATCATCGTGCGCTACGATTCTCCCTACAAGACCCTGAGCGACTTGGTCAAGGACCTCAAGGCAACGCCCAGCAAGATCCCCTTCTCCGGGGGGGTGAGCGATGACCGAATTTGCTATGGGGCCGTTTTTTCCAAAGCCGGGGTGGACATCACCAAGATCAATTACGCGGCCTACGGCGGGGGGACCGAGGCCAGCACGGTCATTCTCGAAGGAAGCGGGAAGGTCTTGATTTCCTCGATCGATGACGTCATGGGGCTCATCGAGGCGAAGAGACTTCGCCCCTTGGCCATAACTTCCCCCAAAAGAATGGGGGAAGAATTGAAAGAGTACCCCACCTTAAGGGAAGCCGGAATCGATATGGAATGGGAGAATTTCCGATACATCCTCGCCGGGCCTGCCGCCCCGGATTATGCCGTGAAATACTGGCAGGACGTCTTGGCCAAGATGGTGAAGACGCCCACCTGGCAGGAGATGATGCAAAAGTACCGCTGGGGGGACACCTTCCTGGTGGAAGGGCTGGGGGAATTCTTGGATTCCCGGCAGGCGACCGTTACGGACATTGTGAATAAATTGGGAATGGGCAAAGGCAAAAAATGATGGCTTCGTAAAAGATCTTCGGTGCTGCTTCAAAGAGCGCATAGGGCATGGAGCAGAGAAGAGAGGAAGCCGAGGTGGAATATAAAATTTGAAAAAAATTCCTCTCCCAAGATTGGGAGAGGAAT
>Ga0315283_10002558_pt1 | contig 15262 bp, 19 predicted proteins | sample YL17G09_0_MG_FD_204541 | JGI IMG/M metagenome (GOLD analysis project Ga0315283, IMG submission 204541) | Sediment microbial communities from Yellowstone Lake, YNP, Wyoming, USA - YL17G09_0 | ecosystem: Environmental > Aquatic > Freshwater > Lake > Sediment | place: USA: Wyoming | collected... | reverse complement strand
GCATGAAGATTCTCCAGATCCCGGATCGGCGTGACGTGATGCCCGATCGTCTGGCCGAAGATATCCGCCAGATTCGGTGCCGGATCGGTCGTCACCAGAAGGGTTTTATATCCCGCCTTCGCCAGCCAAACCGCAGTGGCGCAGCTCATCGTGCTTTTGCCGACGCCGCCCTTGCCGCTGAAAAAAATGAATTTTACCTCTTTCCCCTCGGGGATGATTTGTTTTTTAAGCATTGATGGTCTCCTTATCCAGAATGTCCTTGATCTGTTCATAGGTCATGTATTTTTGCCTGGCCACAATGGTCCCATTCACGGTGGTAATGGGCAGAATGGCCGGGCCGTTTTCTTTCACCAACCGAGCAATTTCCGCGTGGGCCATGAAAATGAAACTGTCGAAGGCCAGGCTGGCGCGCATGATCTTCAGATTGCCGTTGTATTCGCTCGTCAGTCGTCTCAGCGTCTCATTGAACTCAATGAGTTCCCGATCCGGTTCGGGGCCGCAGACGCCGGTGGCGCAGCACATGGCGCCCTCATAAATGATCAATTCCTGATTCGTCATATATCTCTCCTTTTTTTGGTTGATTTGTTTTCATCGATATCATTCTGTTGATAATGAGTTTTGATGGTCTCGCAAAAAGTCATGAATCACCCTCCCCCTTGAGGGGGGAGGGTTAGGGTGGGGGTGAACCATGCTGAATTTGTTAATCTTTTATTCACCCTCCCCTTAATCCCCTCCCCTCAAGGGAGGGGAAACGGACTTTTTACGAAGCCGTCAGTTTTCGCATAGCGTTTCTACTCTGCTGTTTTATGGTCGGTTCGAATAGCAATATTTTCCTGCAACTCCACCGCAGCGCGGGTGGCCATTGTAAGAACAGGACACCAGACGGGCGGAATGTCCGGGTCTTTTTCACCAGATGCCAGCCGCTCGAATCCGGGACGTAGTTTTTTCAGGTTCACCGCGCTGGCGCCGAACATGATGCCCATTCCCGCCATAACCGAAATGAGCGACCAGATGAGCGCAACGCCCCAGCCGATGTTACCGCCGGCAGCGAACCGGATACCAGCCGCGGCTAAAAGGGATATAATGATCCAGAGTCCCATGACCGCGGCATAGGCGGGGACATTTCTTAAGGAAAGCAGCGGGTATTTTTGTTGCATAGCAATATCTCCTTAGCATTATACTCGAACAGGAGAGGTATCTGTCTCTCACACGTTCGGGGGTACGCAAAAAACGCGGCGTTATGTGTCCTCTTTTTCCAGAGCACACAATGCCCTCGTCCATTTTTCACTTCTCAGACCGTCTACGCATCTATCACCGTCCCGGAGACCAAGCCGCAAAGTCAACTTCCTGGCAACTCCGGAAAAATAGCCATCGGGAACCCTTGATACCGCCTGTAGAAGGCAATCGTGGAATGGATCATGCGGCGCAATCAGGCGTACATAGACCCATTTGCCGTCTTTCCTTTCCCTGACCAGTTTCGCGGTTTTCAAGATCTTGAGCTGGCGCGAGATGTTGCTGTGGCTGTCCTCGATGACATCCATAATCTCGCAAATGCAAAGCTCAGTTTGTGCTTTGTTGAGGAGCCACAGGATCTTCAAACGGGTCTTATCGCTCATTGCCTTGATCTGATCGATGTAGTCATCCATAATGCTCATCCTCATATATTCAAGTATGTGCATATATTATCTACGAAGAGTACTCTTGTCAAGATTTTTTGTGACATGAAATATTGACCACAAGATGTGGGGTGCCTTTCAGATAACGGTGGGAGGGGGGTAGCGAGGAATGTGGTGTTCTTGAGGAATCGGTGCACTGTGGGCGGAGTGACGCGAAACATGCCCTTGCTACCGTAGAAGCAGCCATCGGTTACCAGGATATGGCAGTGGGGATTGATTGGGGACAGATTTCAAATCTGTCCCTAATCGCCGAAGGTTTGGACGGCGATGACTGCGCCGGGGATGGGATTCTTCTGCGGTACTGCCTCCTGGAGGAAGACCTTCAGGGATTCCCAGGCGCAACGGCTAAGATCGGCAAGGTCCGCCAGTTGTCGGGCGTGACTCAGGTCTTCCTCACGCTCGAAGCCTCTGCCGACGCCAATAACCACCCTGGCTTCGGTGATGTCGATGTCCGTTGCCTGCCGCGGTTTCGGCGTCACTGGAAGGGACTCATCGCCTGATGCAAAAAGGGGCGGCCGCCCGTCCGCCCCTTTCCTCTACATGATCCGGTTCGTCAGGAAACGGGGAAGGGAGGACAAACAGAAACACCGGAAGACTCCCCCTTACTTTTCCCACTGTGAAGCAGCGTCTTTGTTCGGATCAATTCCGTACGTTGGCGGCATTAAGGCCGGTTCCCTCGTCATACCGAGTCTCTGAAAATACTTCTCCGGAATATCCTGCGGATCCTTGTAAATATGATAAATACAAGGATCGCCGGGTTTTTGGGGGAAGGGCGTGACATGAACCCAAAGGGGCTCTCCAGTATAGAAGAGGGGGAATATCTCATGGGCCCAAGGGCAATGGCCACAGTAGATGGGAATTTACTTGTGATGCTGGATAAAACCCTCCACGGGATTGGTGGCATCCAGATGTGACTTGAGTCTGCCCTGCTGGGAATGCAAAATACGGTCGTAGATATACTTCTTCAAATAACTTAATGCTTCTTTTTCATCCGCATCAGTGACTATTCTCTCCAGTTCCATAAGGTCTCTCTCGTCAAAAGAAACAGCGGTTTTTTTTATTTCCAGCATATTGCGGCTCCTTTATGGGCTTCTTTTTGTCAGAATAGATAGGTGACAAGGTATATACCAACGCCTATTAAAATTAAACCAGCTACCTTTTTAGAGTAATTGGAGAAATTAGCGATTCCTTTTGACTGGACGACCCGCTGCGCAAAGCCAACGGATATACCGGCACCAAGCACCAGTACCCAATGTCCCAGTGCATACGATAGAAGCAGGCCACTGCTGTAGGCAATTTCCTTCTTGGTAGCCGCAAAGGTGAGTACCGCCGCCCGCACGGGCGTGGCGCAGGGAGATGCTACTATCCCGAAGAATAAGCCTATAAGAAAAGCGCTAATGAGTGCCTTTCGCCTAGGCAGAAACCGCTACGATACGCTATTATTGAAGTTTACTTGATAAGAACTTCCTTTTTTGTGGAGGGAGTATAGGACAAGCGGACTTGTGTGTCAATGAAATATTGACATGAAATATTGACAGAATTTTTGTGATATGTTTATGCGACCATATAAAACATTGGGATCGCGTGGCTTCGACGGTCCTGGATTCTAAAAATACCTCCGAAATATGCCCTTGCTTTTAATTTCGAGCCACACTTCCCAAAACCTCACGACACGCCCTCATTTATTATCACGTTCTTAATGACAGGAAATAAGGTGATAGTTATCTCAAATCATCTCTTCAACTTGTTATAAAGTCCGGTGAGCTTCTCGCGATAGATCCGCCGGATATCCTCCTCAGCCTCTCCTATGGGTTTGACGGGAATAAGGTCCATGACCCCTGCAGGCGAAAGACCGGATCTTGTCATCGTCTTCAAACTACCCATCACCATCCTCTCGATGCCACGTCGGGCTTCTTTGGCCGACAGGCCAAAGGATTGTGCGAGATCCTCCAGTTCGTACAGTTGGAACCACAGGTAGGTCGGTCCCATGGCCGTAAGCATGGCGTATGCCTCAAGCTTGACCTCCTCTACTTCCGGGCACTTTCCAAGCACTTCCAGAAAGTTGAGGAGGTCTTTCTTCTCAGAGGGGGAGAAAGCCGTTGAGAAAGCAAGAGGATTGTAACCTTCATTGACCGCCGAGGGGGCATTGGGGATCATCCGGACGACTTTTGCCAGACCCGACAGCGCGGACAGGTCGCGGAGAGAAATACGGGGCGCCAGGGATACGAGGACCGTATTCGGCTTCAGCGACGGTTTCACCGCAGTAAGGGTTTCTTTGAGCACCGGCGGGTGAAGGGCGACAAAAACGATCCCCTGCGAAGCCGCCAGGCTGTTTTTATTGGGGATTACTTTGATCTCCGGAAATTGGGCCTTCAATGCCTTCAGAACTTCAGCGTTCGTATCGCTGACGACCACCTTTGCCGGCAACCGCCCCTTGCGGCGCCAACCGTTCAGGATAATCCGCGCGACGCGCCCGCCACCGATAAAGCCTACCGTTTGGTTCTTCATCTTGTCCTCCTTTTCATTTGCTATGACAGCATCTTCTTGATTTTTTCACCAGGATAGGCATGGCTTGATGCACTCTCAAAAGTAATACCCCGCCCGGAATTCAAAACGGCAGTCATTCTGCTTCTCTCCGAATTCCGTATCCCGGCTCCCCTGGATAAAACCGGCCCGGAAGCGGAGCTCCAGGTTGGTAATGCCTGTATATAGCACTTCCGGTGTGACGGTATGGCTCCGGTCGTTCAGGTTGAACATGACCGTCAGGGAAGGAGTAAAGTACAGGATGTCAAAGGGTTCTTTTTGACTCAGTCTCAGGTAGAAATAATCTTCCATGGGGTTGTTGCGTCCATAGCCGCCTTGGGTCAGGGTTTGCGCGCTGGTGAGCATCTTTGTGTTCCCCGTCGTGCTATAGAGCTGATAACCTTTGCGGATGAAGAGGAAGTAATTTCTCATGTCGTCGGCACTGTAACCCATGCCATTGTGGTAATATTCGAAGAGGGTCGTCAGATCAAAAGCGGTGAGATGCCGGATGCCTAAAAGTCCGCTGACGACATCATGGTTCTTCGATTGAACGATGCCGTTGGCATCCAGAAACGGCTGCCGGTCGTCGCGGATATAGGCAAGTTCGCCATGTATTTCAAGATTGGTCGTGACATTCCGCGAAAAATCCAGCCCCATGCGGGCCGTGCGGCTGCCGTCAGCGACATAGATAAAATCCAGATCCGTATCGTAGAGGAGCAGATAGACTTTCCCTGCTATATTGAGACGGTTCTTGATTCCGAAATCATCGTTTATATGATCGTAAACGGGGAAAACAACCGGCGTGAAAGAGAAAGTCTTCAGAGGCCCGTCGAAACTCCGGATATAATCCATCGTGGCCATGATATACCCTTCCATCGGCAGATCCGGGTCATTGGGATCCTTGACACGGTCAAGGAAATTGACAGGGTTCCAGGCATAACCCTTCCCCCATTTCAAAACCTTCCTGCCCAGTTCCATCTTCCAGGACGGAGATGGTTTCAGGGTGCCATAGCCCTCGAAGATGGCCGTCCGTTCGTCACCGCCCAGATAAGACGAATATCGGTAGTCCGTATCGGTTTTAACATACAGGCGGCTCATTCCCTTTTCGTAACTACCCTCCAATTGCAGCCGTCCGTTCCATTCCATCAGGGTCGATCCCCGGTCCTGGTTGTAGTATTGAAGCTGGTAGTTGGCGGAATCTTTATCCAGAACATACAGGACGGGGCGAAATTCGACGTAACCACCGAAATGATAGGGTTTCTTTTCAATCTCGGAGACATTGAAGGTGTAGGAATCGTCGGCAAAAACTGCCATGGGAAGAAACAGCAGGAGGATGACGACCAGGCTGCAACCTCGAATGAAGGACCGCATAGAAGATACCTTGCTTTACCAATCGCAGAGAGCCTGAATGACCGTCATCAACGCAACGATTCCAGATTGGCCATGTAGGTCAGGGTAAAAACCTCGTCCTTGAAGCTCCGTTTTTTGATCTTGGCAAAAATCATGATGGACTTATATCCCTTGTAAAGGGGGCTGTCCGTTTCAATGAAGGCGGGCCGGACGATCCCGCCGCCGAAATCCTTGTGATCCTTGAAGTAGATGGTCTTGATGAGCATTTTCGCCGCTGTGAGGCATTCGATCTTCGTCGGCAGCTTCTTTCCCTTGTCCACCCACATCTTGAGCTGATCGTAGGCCACGTTTCTGTTTTTGGCCTTCAGATGCAGCAGATATTCATTCCCCGTCTCCTCCAGGCGGACGACATCGTATTCTGCGGCATAATCAAGGCTGAGGATATCGGCGTTGTTGAAGACCCCTCCCACTACGGACTGGAGGCTTGTGATGCGGATCGGTTTGCCCACGCTGGGGATGTACAGCCACATGTTATCACCGAGACGCAGGGTGCTGCGGCCCTTTTCACTGGCCGGGGCAAGGAACAAGGCGGCGACCTTGTCCGTTCCCTTTTTCACCGAAAACAGGGTGAATTCCTTCTTCTTCCCATCGGGTTCCACATTGATGAGCTTTCGATAGGTCTCGTATGATTCGGGGTTGAGGTTCCGGTCCACCTGACTCAGCAAAACCGAGGCGTCCAGGGCAAAGGCCGGCGCCGCCAAGAGCAGGAGCGCCAATGAAAATATGATTTTATGAACTCGCATGTTTCCTCCTCTTACCTACACGTGCCGGAGGGCGACAATGGGCTCCATCCGGGAAGCTTTGAAGGCCGGTTCCAAACTCGCCAGGACGGCGACGATAATGACAATCACGGAAATTGCCAGCAGATCCCCGGGACTGATCGCTGCATAAAGCAGAAGGCCCTTCTGCTGGCCAAAATCAAAGGTAATGTGGGAGATGTTCAGAATAAAAAGGAGTATCCATCCGACACCGACACCGGTAAGCGTTCCCAGGACGCCCAGGGAGAGGCCCTCCAGCATGAACAACGACAGGATCTTGGCGGGCGCGGTGCCGATGGCCGCCATCGTCCCGATTTCCCGGATACGTTCGTAAACGGCCATGATCATCACGTTCAGGACGCTGATCAGGACCAGGGCCACCAGCATCAGTTTGATGAAGAAGGTCATGACATCGAGCATCCGGGCAATATTGGAGAAGGGCGACAATCCCTCCCAGGTATGGGTCTCGATCGGGAATTTGCCATTGTTACGGAATTCCTCCTCCAGATGCTTCTTGATTTCCTGTGTCGAGGATTGCAACCGGTCGAAATCTTTCAAGCGGATTGCAACCTCGCTGATTTCCAGGGCCGGCGACCGGAGGACCTCCGCTGCGTCCTCGATGTGGATGTAACCATCACGTCCCCCGGGTCCCGTCACACTTTCCAGAATGCCCGCAACGACGAATTGCTTTCCATTGACGGAGCCGTCCTTGTTCGTGGCTACGATGACGATCGGGTCGCCTACCTTCACCGTCATCCCCTTGGCGAGGAGAGCCGGGATGAAGATCTCTCCTTTGGCGAGGGTCTTCCTGCCCTGGGAGATTCGGGAGAGCAATAGGGGAACGGTTTTGAATTCCCGGTCGGGATAGATGCCGTTGAGGCGGATATTCGTCGATTCGGCAAAGTTGCTGAAGAGACCTCCGAATTTGAGACGGGGCGAGAAGGCCTCGATACCCTTTTCATTTCCGAGTACCCTCTCGATTCGGGCGTAGGTTTGCATATCCAGATTCAGGTTGAGAGGGAGATTGTCGATGGAGGCGACATAGCCCTTCTTGTGGATCTGAATATGACCCAGCATGGCATCGGTGATCTCGCCGATCATCATGGCCTTGAAAGAGCCGGAAACAGCCACGAAGACGATGACAAAAACCACACCGACGGTAATGAGGGAGGCCGTGAGCAAGGTCCTGCGTTTGTAACGCATCAGGTTCCGCAGGGCTATTTTATAAAGATCTGCCATGTCTGATCACCCCCCGTTCCTTCGGTATCGGAGAAGACCATCTTCCAACTCGAAGAGAACCTCCACCTCGCCGACGAGCTTCTGATCGTGGGTAGAGAAAATAAAGGTGGTTTGACGTTCATCCCGCATCTTTTTCATCAATTCAATAACGGTATGAGCCGTCCGGGAATCGAGGTTCGCCGTGGGTTCATCGGCCAGCACAACTTTGGGATTCGTCGCCAAGGCCCGGGCGATAGCCACCCGCTGCTTTTGTCCCCCCGAGAGCTGGTCCGGTCTCTTACCCGCTTGATCGGCCATGCCGACGGCTTCCATCAGTGCCGTAACGCGTTGCCGCCGTTCTTCCTGTGGGACGTTCTGGACCATACGAAGAGGATATTCGATGTTTTCATAGGCGGTCAGAACCGGCAGGAGATTGAAATCCTGGAAGATGAAGCCGATGTTGGCGCCCCGGAAGGCGGCGCCCTGTCGGCGGTCCAGCGTCCCCACGTCCATGCCGGCCACGGTGAGCCGACCCGATGTGGGCGCATCCAGGCAGCCGATGAGGTTCAGGAGGGTCGTCTTACCGCTCCCCGAAGGTCCGATAAAGGAGACAAAAGCGGCGGGATCGATTGAGAAGCTGATCCCCCGGAGGGCGGGTATGACGATTTCTCCCACTTGATAATCCTTGGTAATGTTTTCGGCGATAACGAGGCTCATGACTTACGTCCTATCCAGGTGATTCTATCCATGCGAATAATTTGTATCCAGCATGAAAAATACTTAAAGCAACACAGAAATTGCCGTCCCCACGAGAACGACCCATAAAATGTCAACCTTGAGATACAAGGCGATGAAGGTCGCGGTAAAGAGTATCAGACGCATCGCATCCCAATGAACGTTAGCCGAAAAATATCCCACGACACTGATCAGTAATCCCACAAATGAGCATAGTATGCCATGGATAGCCTTATTAAAATAAGGCGATGAACGCAAGCGTTCAAAGTACGGAGTAATTCCCACCAGTATTAGAAAAGACGGCAAAAAGACGCCGACCGTGGCAACTATTCCACCCGGTATGCCGTATAAAATATACCCCACGAAGGTTGCCGTAATGACGATCGGCCCCGGGGTGAGCTGACCCAAGATAATGCCATGCATGAACGTCCGGGTATCCATCCAGTGGCGAACATCAACGATTTCATGGAGCATGAGAGGAATGGAAGCGAATCCACCCCCAAAAGCAAATAGATCGATTTTGGACATCAGGACCGCCAAATCGAAAAAATCCCGCCGGAGTAAAAAAAGCAGAAGAAAAAATCCCGCAACGATGACGATCATCAAGAGAAGGTGGGTTTTTGTTGAATGATTGCGCAATGGCATGGCAACCGAACGTGGAGCCGCTTGTGTGGTGTTCCTGAGCAGAAGTCCGGCGAGCGCGGCCAACACGATAACTAGAATCGGACTCACATGCAGGGCAAACAGGACAGCCGCCGGCCCGGCGATGAGCGTGTGCTTCCATTCTTTCAGCGCGGTTTTGCCGAAAGATAGGGCGGCATGGGCAACGATTCCGACGATGATCGCCTGAAGCCCCACAAATGCGGATACGACGACGGGCAAATCATGCATGCGAACATAAAGCATTGAAAGAACCATCATGGTGAGAAACTGCCGGAAGCCCGAAGCCCACAAAAGAGGAGATTGCCCCCGACACCCCCCTCACTCTCAGACCGACGTAAGCGGCTGCCTGCATGACCGTTGCACCGGGGATTGTCTGGCACAGCGCGACGGCGGCGTTGAATGACTCCACATCGAGCCAGCGGTTTTTCTCGACGGCCAGTTTGCGAAGGTGGACGATCATAGCAGGTCCGCCGAAGGCGGTAACCCCCAAACGCAAAAAGGAGAGGAACAACTGTACTATCGTCGGTGTTGAACTATGCATAAAATGAGGCGACCCATCGGTAGCATGTTTATCAGGGGGACGGGCATTCTTCGGGTTTGATGTCCAGGATCGGGGTTTGATCGAACATGTCCAACCCCCTCACATGAATGCAATTGTCAGAGACATCCAACACCTCCAGGATTGAAAGCCCAATCGGGTTGCGCCTGAACGGCGAATGCGTGCTGAATACTCCGATCTTCTTATCGCGGACAGGCGGATTGATCCGCAGGAACCGATCGTTAAACGGAGGGCTCCTGTGGAAATGGAACAGGACATAGATGCGTTGTCCCGGCTGAATATCCCTCATGCCCTCCCGGAATCGTTCATCGATGATCAGGTCTCCTTCGACATCCGATATGCTCCAACTCCGTGGGATATCCCTGGCACTGGTGGACACGAACCCGATGGGCTCCATCTCAATAGCCATCGCGGGCCCCTATTCCGTCCATGCATTGATCGAAACCTGTCCCTGCCATGCTTCCTATTTGTCCTTCGTCTCACAAGGATGATCTTTTGTGTCCCCATGGCACTCCTTGATCTGTTGGGGAGTGCATTCCCTTGGCGCATTCTTGAGCCGTTCAGGTCTTTCACAACAATCTTTGCACATATCTCCGGTCCTCCTTTCTTTGGAATCCCTGCTTGCGGGGAGCGATCTCAGGCAAATGCATTCGGGACTAACACCTTGGTCGGCCATATCCCCAAGCATGCCCGCGATTTCTCTCAATTTGTCACGTTCCACGGAATAATGCGTCCAGTATCCGCGTTTCTCCCCCTTCACCAGCCCGGCGCGTCTCAAGACCTGCAGGTGTTGAGAGATTGCCGCATCTGAGACATCGAGTCTGTGAGCCAGAGCCCGCACACACAGGTCGTGGGTCAATAGAAGCTGGACGATGCTGTACCGTGTCCCATCGGCCAATGCTTTCAGAAGGGGCACAGAAGGATGTATAGGGTACCTTAAAATCAATTAAGTAAATTCTTATCTATAATTTATTCTGCTTAATTATTGGTGTCAAGCAAAAAAATGAAGGCCAGGGATATCCCTGAGATTAGGGATTATGGTCATGTCAATCTCCTTGTCCTAGATACCTTCCGTGTTGCTCTGGGGCCGTTTCATGCCGGGATTAACGCTCGATCAATACCGATTTCTCATAGCCGGAGCAGGGAATACATAACGGCTGTCCGTCCTTCATGCGCACGTACCGATCAAAGACATACTCGCCGCAGGCGCTGCACTTCGTCTTATTGAACGATCCCTTGACCGGCGCGAACTTGAAGTCGGGCTTCGCCTCCACATCAAAAAGGAAATCATCCAGCTGGTTATACACCCAATTGATGATTTCATCGGTGACTCCCACCGGGATCCACGAGGGTTCGACCCCTTTCTTCCGATAGGTAAAGAATTCAAACTGCCCCATGGCGTCAATAAAATCCGGACTGAGGGCGCAGCGAACGGCGCCCTTCTGGGGATGATAGAACGTTGCCGCCAGCTTACCGTAAAAGGTCTTGGCCATCAGAAGCTTTCCGTAGGTGGCGCCCGTCGCCACTTGTAAACCGTCCATCATGCACGCCTGGGGGTGTCCCTCGCCGATTTCCGGGAAGATGAAAAAGCCGTGATCCGGTTCGCGTTCAATGCCCAGGTAGGCAAGAGCTAACTTCCCCATCCGGTAGCCGATGGGCATGAAGGGACATCTGTGGCCGTGAAACTCAAAGGCCCATTCGGGGGGAACATTTTGTGTTGTCATAATCAATACCTCCTTTTTAGTTTGTTCATTTGATGATATCAAAAACCATCTTGGCGGCGATTACCATGAGCAGCACGCCGATGATCTTCTTCAATTGGGAACTGGAAATGCTGGTTTTCATCATCTGCGACCCGACGATGGAGCCGACGGCGCTCATCACAGCCATGATACCCAGAAACACAGGGCTTAGTCCGCCCAGCGTGATATGGCCCAGGAATCCCGACAAAGAGGCGAACACCACCACCATCGCCGTGGTTCCGGCGGCAACCTTGGCATCCATGCCGATCCAGTTAAGAACCGGCACAATGAAATTCCCGCCACCCACACCCAGCAGGCCACCGAGAAATCCAGCCACGGAGCCAACTGCTGTTCCTGCGGCGGATTCAGCGGCACGGCCCAATTCCTGCAATCGCGGCTTTGCCTTGTAGAAGAGCATCATCATTCCCGCAAAAACCAGAAAGCCTGCAAAAAGGCCGAGAAAAAGGCGTTTGTCGACAAAGGGCGTCGTGTGAGCCCCCAGCGGCGCAAGCAAAACCGCTGTGATCATAATCGGCAGGCCGATACGCCAGTTGATCAATCCGCCGCGATAATAATTCACGGCTGCGAACATCAGACTGACGACATTGAGCAAAAGTGCCGTCGGCACGGCTTCGGCCAGCGGCACCCCAAGGTAATAGAACAGGGGCACAAAAATGAAAGCCGCACCCAGCCCGGCCATGGCCAGAAGACCCGAAAAGAAAAAGACCGAAACAGCGCTGATAATGTAGATGGTCAAGGACATGTCGAACCTCTAAATAAATACATCCGCAAGATTTCGCTGCTTATTGTCACGGGAGGAAAGGCTCCGTTTTTATACGAAGCCTTTCCCGGAAAAATTATCTTCGCCAATTCCAGCCGGCCCACACGGGAACACCGGCGGCATCTCGAAGGACAAGCACATTATCGCCCTTTTTGACCTCGGCGGCGAGCATGATGGGTTTACCCGCCAGGGTCGTGCGTGCGCCCTTGATTTCTACCCGGTCGCCCTTTACGATTTTCGCATCAAGGCGTTCCAGATACCAGGTGGGACCAAGATGCACCATTACCGTTTCTTTTTCCGTTTTGACCACAAGCGCAAGTCCCTCATTCATCCTTCGCATGGGAACGGTTTTTTCTATATTGATGACTTCCCCAGCAATGGCTTCAAGAGTGGCGGGATTATAAACCCCCTGATATGGTGTTCCCATACCCCAGCCGCCGCTTCCGCGGCCTCCCCAGCGCCCAGGACCGGCAAAGGCCAAGGATGCGGTTAAAATAAATATTGTGACGATCATTAACCCTGCCATTTGTTTTGTTTTCATTATTTTTCTCCTTTCATTCGACAATTTTATTGTTCTTCAACAATCAATGATGAACTCGTAAAAAGTAGTCATTCCCGCGCAGGCGGGAATCCATGATTCATGTAACATATTGTAAACACTGGATTCCCGTTTTCACGGGAATGACAAAATAGGACGAATTTTGACTTTTTACGAAGCCGTCAACAATGATTAGTAACCCCGCATACCCATGCGTCGGTTCATACCGGAACTATAACCACGTCCTTGTCCGTAGGTCTGCATCTTTGCCTGTTGCTCAGGCGTCAAAATCTTTAAAACCGTCAGACGATGACTGGTCATTTTGTCCTCGATCTGATCCCGCAGGGTGCGGATATCCCGATTTGCCGCTTCGATCTTACCTTGGTCGGGCTTTTGCTGCAGCCAAAGCAGTCTGAGGTCATTATGCTTGTTGTAGAGTTTTGTCTGAAGAGGTTGGATTTCTTTCAACTGCGTTTCTCGAAATTCTCTGATCTGCGCTGTCTGTTCGGCCGTCAGGTTCAGATTAGCGGCCATTCTGCCTTCGAATTCATTCCCATAACCTGCACCCGGTCCCATGCTCCTGTTGCCCCGATATGCCTGGGCGTTCACAGAAACTACGGCTGTCAGTAAAACAACGCCTAAAACAACACCTATTTTTTTCATAATCATTTGCTCCTTTCTTGATTTTATTCTTAAAGAGCAATATATATGCCGTCACGAAATTAACGACAGAAGGAGTTGAAAAGACTCAATATATTCAGTTTATGACCATTCTATACGTACTTATATGCCATGTAACTGGTTAAGAAGTATCCGATTATGGTATCCAATTGTATATAAATTATTCATGTTGCAGAATATGAAGGTATGAATGCGCTGTCTTCCTTTCCTTCTCACATAGCATATTTATGCCGGAACAATATTTTCCTCCTTTGGTTTTTCTACGATAATCGTTCTGTCGGCAAACAACCGACATTGGCGCAATACAATGAGATCATCCAAAGTTGAACAAGCGATCCCACCGTCAACCTGGACAAGGAGAAGCTCCGGGGCTGTGAGAAAATGAGGGGATACCCGCTTTTCAAAAAACGGCATGTCCACCTTAGAACAACGGACGGCCACCGTTAAGCTTTTCATAGACCTTAACGTATTCGTCCACCATCGTGTTCAAATCATATTTCTTCCGGGCTTCTCTCATTATCCTCTTGATTTGTCTCTCCTGTACATCCAACGGCATCCGACAGAACTGCACGCCTTTCGATAGTCCGTACCACAATCCGCCGGGATCATAATCACGGAAGAGAAATCCGTTGCCCTCGTCTCGCGGAGAGCCGTCTATTGCCAATTCTAAATCGATGATCTTGTCGTGATAGCCCCCCGTGTCGCGGTTTACCGCTATAGCACCGAAAAGATTACCGATCTGATCTATTTGGCCGCATGGTTCATACAGGGATGCGCCGAAGACAACATTTGCGGCGGCATATCCAAGCATGGAAAGAGGCTCGGTGAAACGCTGATATGTGATCTTGCCTCCGGAGGCGCATGCAATCCGCCCCAGGATTTCTTCGTGCGTCCGATCTTGACCGACGCCGTTCCCCACGAACGCGATCTGAACGTCTCCGTGTTCGATAACAAATCTCTGCGCGATGTCTTGTATCATCTCGACACCCTTTTGTGCGGGATCCAATCGGGAAGGCCAATAGAGAAGAATCGCGTCCGGGTTGACCATGAGACCCGTTCGTCTTTGAAATTCTGCGCGATTTTCTCTCTCGGCAGCGGCAATATCGTCATCGGGGCCGTATTTTCTCACTAAAGATTCGCATCGTTCAGGATACATCCTGAGAGACGGGGCGTTCGTAATCGTCAGAGTCGCACCATGGTCATATTTCACTTTCACTTCCTGTCTTACGTTGGGTGAAATAATGGCCCTGTCGAGAAAGTTATCTTCGATGATCTCCCCGAGAAATCTGTCTCCCACAAAATTGACTATGGAGGCACTTTTGATGGCTGTTGACAGGGAATCGATGCATCTCCTTCCGTTATCTTCCGAAAAAAAGATATCCCAGGCCATACTGTCAATATCGATGCCGAACAACATATCCAGGGGAATATTACCATTATGGATATTGTGAATCGTATGCAGGATCGGGCACCCTCTCGATTTGGCATAGGCCGTGATGGCTCCGCCGGCCATCCAGTCATGGCTGTGGAGAATCAGCCTTCCCTCGCATTTGGCGCTCACATTCCTGATAATGTTGTTGACGATCTGCTTTTGGAACTCGGCGGCATTCAGGAGAAGATTTCCCGAATAGGCGCTGTCCAGGTCGGCAAAAATAGACGAACAGACCAGATGGATTTTATCGGGGTCGATGGTAAATCGTATTTTTCTCCAGCCTTTTTCATCGAGATGGCGTTCAGTCTGGAATCTTTTCTTCAGATCAAAGGTCGCTATATGACAATCAATGCCCCGCGCTACAATGCCCTCGCACAGCGCTGCAACGACATCTCCAAGACCTCCAGTCTTTCCGGATATATATGGAGCAAAATCCCCCATTTCGGCGGGTAACATACCGGTCTCCGGAGAAACCATCATAATAGCGGTTCGCTTTGCCTTTTTTAAAATCTCCGGTCCGTTCATCTTTTTTTCACCCTCAAACGG
>Ga0315283_10002556_pt1 | contig 15265 bp, 10 predicted proteins | sample YL17G09_0_MG_FD_204541 | JGI IMG/M metagenome (GOLD analysis project Ga0315283, IMG submission 204541) | Sediment microbial communities from Yellowstone Lake, YNP, Wyoming, USA - YL17G09_0 | ecosystem: Environmental > Aquatic > Freshwater > Lake > Sediment | place: USA: Wyoming | collected... | reverse complement strand
GAGGGTCTTTTTTCTTTGCTGTCTTCTTTCGCGATGAAACACCCAGTATCTGTATCGTTGCTTGCCGCCCTGTCCCTGCTGGCACTGGCTGGCTGCGCGCGCCACCCCGCCACCGAAAAGTCGGCAACCACACCCAGTCCGGCGCCGTTGCCGGCGTCGGGCGCGACCGCGTCCAGGCTGAACGAGATCGCGGAACAGTACTGGGATGACTACCTGGCGCTGCATCCACTGACCGCGACCGAGTTGGGAGATCATCGCTTCGACGGCCGCTTCGGCGACTATGCCAGCCCGGGTTGGATGGCCGACGGTCTTGCCATCGAGCAGGAGACGCTCGCGAAGCTCGACCAGCTCGACCCGAGGCAGCTGACGCCGGACGAGCGTACGACGTACGAGGCTCTGCGCGCGGGCCGCGAGATCAACGCCGAGGGATTCCGCTATCCCAGCGAACTCCTGCCCGTCGACACCGTGCACGACCTGCCGCTGCGCTTCGCCGTTCTCGGCTCGGGCCAGGATGTGCAGCCGTTCCGCACGGCGGCCGACTACGACAGATTCCTCTCGCGCATGGACGGTTTCGTCGCGTGGGTGGACCAGGCCATCAACAACCTGCGCTCCGGCGCGGCGCAGGGGGTCGTGTATCCGCGCACCGTCGTCGAGCGCACGCTGCCGCCGCTCGCGGAGGTTGGCGTCCTCGACCCTGAGCAGAGCCTCTTCTGGCAGCCGATCCTCAATTTTCCGGCGGGGCTCTCGGTGGCCGAGCGGCAGCGGCTGATCGGCGCCTATCGGCGGCGCCTCGGCCAGCACGTGCTGCCGGCGTACCGCCGCCTGCACGACTACCTGAAAAACGAGTACCTGGCGCAGGCGCGCACGCGGGCCGGCATGGATGCGTTGCCGAGTGGCGACTCGTGGTATGCGTATCTTCTGCGCTACCACACCGGGTCGAAGCTGACGCCGGCCGAGGTGCATGAACTGGGGCTGCGCGAGGTGACGCGCCTGCGCGCCGAGACGGAGCAGGTGATGCGCCAGACCGGCTCGTCCGCCGATCTGCGCAGCTTCTTCGAGGCCATGCGCGCGGACGCCACTGCGTACGACCCGGATGCGGCGGCCCTGGTCGCCGGCTATACGGCGATCCACGAGCGCGTGAGACATGCGCTGCCGCTGCTCTTTGCCGACCTGCCGAAGACACCGCTCGAGATCCGGGCCGTCGAACCATTGCGGGCGAAGTATGCGTCCGCGGTCTCGTACCGGCCTCCGGGCGCAGACGACCCCGGGGCGGGCGTGTTGTACGTGAACACCACGGATCTCGCCTCGCGCCCGAAGTACCTGATGGAGGCCGAGTATCTCCGGCAAGCGATGCCGGGGCGCCACTTGCAGGCGTCGCTGGCACTGGAGAATCCGCGCTGGCCGCGCGTGCGCCGAATCGGCGACGACATTGCGTACCGCGAAGGCTGGGCGCTCTATGCGCAATCCCTTGGACGTGACCTCGGCCTGTACTCCGATGCCTACAGCCTTGCCGGCGGCCTCATGACCGATCTGTGGATGTCCGCGAGGCTGGTCGTCGACACCGGGCTGCATTCGCAGGGGTGGACACGCCAGCAGGCGCTCGATTACCTGCGCGCCAATAGCGGATTGACCGAGGCAGCGATTGCGGCGGACGTCGATCGCAGCCTCGCCGCACCCGGCCAGCTGCTTGCGTACAAGATGGGACAACTCAGGATTCTCGAACTGCGCCGACGCGCGCAGCAGCAACTCGGTCCGCGCTTCGATATCCGCGAGTTCCACTCGCAAGTGGTTGCCGGTGGCTCGCTGCCGCTCGCGGTGCTCGAAAAGAAAATCGACCGCTGGATTGCTGCGAACAAGTGACGGTTCCTATCTGTTCGTCCCGTACTCCAGGGTCTCGATCGAATCGACCTTGCCCGCGATCATGCGCACGCGCATCATCAATTTGTTCGGCCCGAAATCGTAGGTCCACAGGTCGACCGGCACTTCTTCCTCGCCCGGGAACGAATATTCCTGGCCGCCGCGCTCGAAGCGCGGCCGACGCACGATGTACGTGCGCGTCTGTTCCGTCGGCTCGCCGCAGTACTGCAGTACTTTTTCGATTGAGTCGCCTTCGCCGATCAAGCGGCTGCCGCAACGCATCGCGTCGGCGCACGCGACCGTGGAAAGCAGTAGCAGGGCGAGGCAGGCGGTGAGTCCGCCCCCCCTCGCGCGCTTGCGTGGGAGAGGGCCGGGGTGAGGGCCCTGACGGCGCTCAGTACCCATAGCCTTCCGTCCTGATTTCCACGAGTTCATCACCGATGAAGCGCAGTTTCCGCAGCAACTTGCTGGACCCGAGGTTGTAGGTCCACAGCTCGACGGGAAGCTCGGTCCATGCCGGCCCGAAGTACGAGTAGTCGTAGGTCCCGTAACCGTATCCGCCTGTGCGCACTATTCCTGTCAGGCTCACGCTCGTCGGTTCGCCGCAGAGCGTGCGAACCTTGTCCTTGCCGTCGCCCGTGCTGACGAGCCGGCTGCCGCAGCGCATCGAGTCGTCGGCGCGCGCCTGTCCCCATGCGCCAAGACACGTCAGAGCAGTGACTGCCAGGCAAAAACAGCGCAATGCGCGGGTCTGCATGCAGCCAAGAATATCGTGCCCGGCGCTCATGTGACGGCAGCCGTGGCATTTGTTGCCGGGAAAGCGACCCGGTCGCCGTGGGGCGTTGCATTCGCCGCAACTGCCATCGCGAGCGCAGCCGTCGCCGGACCTGCGGGACCGCCAGACGTCCGCGCCACGAGCATGAGTTAACTTGTTGATTAGAATATTTTTTTTCGATCCGGCACGCGCTCACCCCGGCCCCTCCGAAAGGCCGATCCTGAAGACTCTGCTACCCTTACGCTCCCTCCGGTCCACCGCCAATCCCATGCCACTCGACCGAGTTTTCGAGAAGCGCCTTGCCGGGCTGGTCAACAGCCGGGTCAACGGCGCCTTGCAGGGCGGCCTGAAAGGGGTCGAGAAAGAGTCGCTGCGGGTGACCCCGAAGGGCCTGATCGTCAGGACGCCGCACCCGCAGGCGCTGGGATCCGCGCTGACCAACGAGCACATCACCACCGACTATTCCGAGGCGCTGATCGAGCTGGTCACGCCACCGTTCCCGCACACCTGGGAATTGGTGCAGTACCTGTGCGACCTGCACCGGTTCGTCTACCAGCACCTCGAAGACGAACTGCTGTGGGCGACGAGCATGCCGTGCGCCATCGAGGGCGACGAGAGCATCCCGATCGCGCAATTCGGCACGTCCAACGTCGGCCGGATGAAGACTGTGTATCGCCAGGGGCTGGGCCACCGCTACGGGCGCGTCATGCAGGCCATCTCCGGCGTGCATTTCAACTACTCGTTCCCCGAGCACCTGTGGCCGCTGCTGGGGGAGATCCTTACGACCAGCGATACCGGCCAGGGCTTCCGCTCGGATTTGTATTTCGCGCTGCTGCGCAACTACCGCCGGCACGGCTGGATCGTGCTCTACCTGTTCGGCAATTCGCCGGCGCTGTGCTCTTCCTTCCTGCAGGGACGCAAGGTGGACGGTCTGCGCGAGTTCATGCCCGGCACCCTGTACGCGCCTTACGCCACGTCATTGCGCATGAGCGATCTCGGCTACCGCAACAAGAGCCAGGCGGGACTCAACGTCTCGGTGAACAGCCTCGATCACTACATCCGCGACCTGACCCGCGCCATCAGCACGCCGCATCCGCCGTACGAAAAGCTGGGCGTCAGGGTGGACGGCGAGTACCGGCAGCTGAACGCCAACCTGCTGCAGATCGAGAATGAGTACTACAGTTTCATCCGCCCGAAGCGCGTCACGCAGTCCGGCGAGCGCCCGACGAAAGCGCTGCGCCGCGGCGGCGTGCAGTACGTCGAGATGCGCTCGCTCGATGTGAGCGCGTTCGACCCCGTCGGCGTCAACCAGAACAAACTGCGGTTCCTCGAGGCATTTGCCGCTTACTGCGCGCTCAGCGACAGCCTGCCCATCGAGAACTCCGAGCAGGCCGAGCTCGACGGCAACCACGCGCTGGTGGCGCGCGAGGGCCGCAAACCCGGGTTAGTCCTGCGCCGCGACGGGCGCGATGCGCCGCTCAAGGACTGGGCGCTCGAGATCGTGGACGCCATGCGTGGCGTGTGCGCGTTGCTGGACGAGGGTGACGCGCAGCGGCCGTACACCACCGCGCTCGAGGCGCAGGAGGCGAAGGTGCGCAATGTCGCGTTGACGCCTGCGGCCCGCACCCTCGAGGAGATGCGGACCAACGAGGAGTCGTTCTTCAACCTCGCGCTGCGCATGTCGAAGCTGCACAAGGCCTACTTCCTGGATCTCTACTCGCCGAACGAATCGCGCCAGGACGAGTTCGCGGCCGAGGCGCAGCAGTCGATCGAGGCGCAGGCGCGCATCGAAGCATCGGACAGACTTTCGTTCGACGCGTACCTCGCGAACTATTTCGCGTGACGAGAGGGTCGGCCGCGGCCAGGGTCCCGCTCTAGTCCCGCAGCAACCCGGTCACCAGCAACCCGCGCGAGTCCATCGCGCCGCGCAGCATGCCGGCTGAATTGAACGGCATTGCGATGCTGCCGTCGCGGCCGACGGCGATTACCCCGCCTGATCCTCCCATCCTCACCAGCTGACCCATCACGACCTCGTCCGCCGCTGCGGCGACGCTGAGGCCGCGATAGCGCATCAGGGAGGCGATCTCGTGCGCCACGGCAGCGCGGATGAAGAACTCGCCGTGACCTGTCGCCGAGACTGCGCAGCAATCATTTGCAGCGTACGTGCCGGCGCCGATGATGGGCGAGTCTCCCACGCGACCCCAGCGCTTGCCCGTCATGCCGCCCGTGGACGTGGCTGCCGCCAGGTTGCCCCGGCCATCGCAGGCCACGGCGCCGACCGTGCCCATCAGGGATTCGTCGCCGGATGCGGCCTGGCCCTGCAGGTGGCGCTCGAGTTCCCGCCGCCGCCGCTCGGTCGAAAAATGGCTGTTCGGCACCGGGAGCATGCCCTGTTCCAGTGCAAACTCCTCGGCCCCGGGACCGGCAAGCATGACGTGCGGTGAGTGCTCCATGACCCGCCGCGCCAGCTCGATGGGACTGCGGACGTGGCGCACCCCGGTGACGGCGCCCGCGCGCAGGTCGCGCCCGTCCATCAGCGATGCGTCGAGCTCGGCCGTCCCGCTGGCGCTGAGGACGGCTCCATGGCCCGCGTTGAAGAGCGGGTCGTCTTCGAGCACCTGCACGGCTGCGACGACCGCTTCCAGGCTTGGCCCTTCCTTGCCAAGAACGCCAAAGCCCGCGCGCAGAGCTCGCTCGAGCCCGCTCCGATACGCCCGTTCACTGTCTGGAGTCAGGTCGGCCGCCGCCAGGGCGCCGGCGCCGCCGTGTACCGCGATCGCGAACATCGATGGGTCCTCATGCAGTTTCCGCCGGCGCGGGACTTCTTCGACAGGTATGCGATTATCATCCCCGGTGCCGACTCCTGCACGGCTCTCTCCCGCCCCAGCCCGACATGCGCCAACCCCGCAAGATCAAGACGCTGCTCGTCGCCAACCGCGGCGAAATCTCCATCCGCGTCATGCGCGCCTCCCACGAGCTCGGCATCAAGACGGTGTCGATCTACTCGCAGGAGGATCGCTTCTCGCTGCACCGCATGAAGGCGGACGAGAGCTACCTGGTCGGCGAGGGCAAGGGGCCAGTGGAGGCCTACCTCGACATCGAGGACATCGTCCGCGTCGCAATCGAGGCCGGCGCCGACGCGATTCATCCGGGCTATGGTTTCCTGTCGGAGAACCCTGATTTCGCGGAAGCCTGCGAAGCCGCGGGCATCCTCTTCATCGGCCCGACGGCCGAGATCATGCGCCGCCTGGGCAACAAGGTGACGGCGCGCGAGCTGGCCGCCACCGCGGGCGTGCCGGTCATGCCGGCGACACCCGCGCTGCCGCGCGACGATGCCGAGGCCGCGAAGCTGGCGCAGGTGATCGGTTACCCGGTCATGCTCAAGGCGAGCTGGGGCGGCGGCGGACGCGGCATGCGCGTCATCGAAGCCCCCGAGCAGTTGCCCGAGCTGGTCGCCGCGGCGCGCCGCGAGGCCAAAGCCGCCTTCGGCAACGACGAGGTCTATCTCGAAAAGCTGGTGCGCCGCGCACGCCACGTCGAGGTGCAGATCCTCGGCGACCGCCACGGCAACCTGGTGCATCTCTTCGAGCGCGACTGCACGGTGCAGCGCCGCAACCAGAAGGTCGTCGAGCGTGCTCCGGCGGTGTTCCTCGACCGGGACCAGCGCGAGGCGCTGTGCGCGCTCGGCCTGCGCATCGGTCGCGCGGTCAACTACCTCAATGCCGGCACCGTCGAATTCCTGCAGGACGCCGACACCGGGCACTTCTACTTCATCGAGGTCAACCCCCGCATCCAGGTCGAGCACACGGTCACCGAAGTCGTCACCGGCATCGACATCGTCAAGGCGCAGATCCGCGTGGCAGAAGGCGCAGTGATCGGGACGCCCGCGAGCGGCGTGCCGCCGCAGGGCGAGATCCGCATGTCCGGGCACGCCATGCAGTGCCGGGTAACGTCGGAGGACCCGGAGAACAACTTCATTCCCGACTACGGACGCATCACCGCCTATCGCAGCCCGGCCGGTTTCGGCATCCGTCTCGATGCCGGCACCGCGTACACCGGCGCCTTCATCACGCGCTCGTACGACTCGCTGCTGGTCAAGGTGACTGCCTGGGCACCGACGCCGGACGAGACCATCGCGCGCATGCATCGCGCGCTGTGGGAGTTCCGCGTGCGCGGCGTCGTGACGAACCTGCGCTTCCTCGACCAGGTGATCGGTCACCCGCGGTTCGAGAGCGGCGAGTACACGACCAAGTTCATCGACCAGACGCCGGAGCTGTTTCGCTTTCCGCGCAAGCGTGACCGCGCGACGCGCCTCCTGCGCTTCATGGGCGACGTCATCGTCAACGGTAATCCGGAGGTGACGGGGCGCGTGCGGCCGGCGCGTATCGTCGATGCCCGTCCGCCGAAGCTCCCGCTGATGGCGCCGCCTGCCGGCACGAAGCAGAAGCTCGACGAACTGGGCACGGAGCAATTCACGCAGTGGATGCTGGCCCAGAAGCAGGTGCTGCTGACGGACACCACGTTCCGCGACGCGCACCAGTCGCTGCTGGCGACGCGTTTTCGTACCCGCGACCTGGTGGCGATCGCGCCGGCGTACGCGCGTCTGGCGCCTGGACTCTTCTCCGTCGAGTGCTGGGGCGGCGCCACTTTCGACGTCGCCATGCGCTTCCTCAAGGAGTGCCCGTGGGAGCGCCTGATCGCCTTCCGCGAGGCAATGCCGAACCTGCTGCTGCAAATGCTGCTGCGCTCCGCCAATGCCGTCGGCTACACCAACTATCCCGACAACGTGGTGCGCTACTTCGTGCAGCAGGCGGCCAGCCACGGCGTCGACCTGTTCCGGGTCTTCGACTCGCTGAACTGGGTCGAGAACATGCGCGTCGCGCTGGATGCCGTACGCGAGACGGGCAGGCTCTGCGAGGCCGCGATCTGCTACACGGGTAACCTCAACGATCCGCGGCAGACCAAGTACGACCTCAAGTACTACGTCCGCATGGCGCGGGAACTCGAGAAGGCCGGTGCTCACATTCTCGGCATCAAGGACATGGCCGGGCTTTGTCAGCCACGCGCGGCCTACACGCTGGTGAAGGCGCTGAAGGAAGAGATCGGCATCCCGGTGCATTTCCACACGCACGACACGAGCGGCATCGCCGCGGCGAGCGTACTGATGGCGATCGAAGCGGGGTGCGACGCCGTCGATGGCGCCCTCGACGCCATGAGTGGTCTCACTTCGCAGCCGAACCTCGGGTCGATCGTGGAGTCGCTGCGGTTCGGTCCGCGTGATTCGGGACTCAATCCCGACAACCTGCGCGTGCTTTCCAATTACTGGGAGCAGGTGCGCCATGGCTACGCGGCGTTCGAGAGCGACATGCGCTCCGGCGCCTCCGAGGTGTACGTGCACGGCATGCCGGGCGGCCAGTACACCAACCTCCGCGAGCAGGCGCGCGCGCTCGGCATCGACGAGACGCGCTGGCATGAAGTGGCCCGCGCGTACGCGCAGGTCAACGAGATGTTCGGCGACATCATCAAGGTGACGCCGTCGTCGAAAGTTGTCGGCGACATGGCGATCATGATGGTGACGAGCGGGCTCACGGCAGGCGACGTCATGGACCCGAACGTCGAAGTCGCATTCCCGGAATCGGTGGTGTCGCTGTTCCGCGGCGACATCGGGCAGCCGTACGGCGGCTTCCCGCGCGAGCTGCAGAAGAAGATCCTGGGCACGCAGCAGGCGCCGGAATCGCGGCCCGGCGAGCGGTTGCCGCCGGTGGACCTGGTCGGCACGCGCGAAGAACTGCAGGCCAAGATGCCGCGCGCGATCACGGACTATGAGTTCGCGTCGTGGCTGATGTACCCGAAGGTATTCACGGACTACATGGCGGACCGCGTCCACTTCGGCGACACCAGCGTGCTGCCGACGCGGGCGTTTTTCTACGGTCTCGAGACCGGCGAGGAAATCACGGTCGACCTCGAGAAGGGCAAGCACCTCATCATCCGCTACGTGGCCACGAGCGACGCGCATGACGACGGCACGCGCACGGTGTTCTTCGAGCTGAATGGCCAGCCCCGCTCAGTGAAAGTGCCGGATCGCGGCAAGGTGGCGACGCGGCCGCCGCGGCGCAAGGCGGAGGCGGATCATCCCGACGAGATCGGTGCCCCGATGCCTGGCACCATCGCGACGGTCAACGTGATTGCGGGACACAAGGCAACTCGCGGCGAGGTGCTGGTCACCATCGAGGCGATGAAAATGGAGACGAGCGTGCGCGCCGAGCGCGACGGCGTCGTGAAGGAAGTGGTGGCGCGTCCAGGGCAGCAGGTCGATGCCAAGGACCTGCTGGTCGTCTTCGAGGACGCGACGCCGCCGTAGGAGCCGTCATCGAGGTGCTCGACGCGAAGCCGATGGCCGGGCCGCTCGGTATTGTCCCCGGCTGGTTGGGCGGATAGTCATCGTCCGGATCCACCAGCGTAATCGTCGGAGCCTCCGTATGCGATACGCCGCCCTTTCGCTCGTCGGCCTGCTGACTGGACTGGTCGGCACGATTGCGTTGGCGGGCCCGCAGCAAGCGGGCCGGGTTACGGATGCAGAGGAGGCCTTCCTTGAATTCCTGGACGCCAACGGCGCCGTCGCGCTCATCGAATCGGGGAAGGTCGATCGCTTCGAAGACAAGGGGCTTGCCGACTGGAAGCGCCTGTCGGGAGAGCGGCGACTGGCGCTCCGCGCGGCTCTCTCTCGCGTCGGCACTGTCGGCGTTTCGGGCGCCGATGCGCAGGCCGTCGCGGCGATGCAGAAGTCCCTGGCGTCGCGCGAGACCGACGATTCGACCGCCGGTGTCCGCGAGCAGGCTTGCAAGGATGCCCAGCGCCGCGACCTGGACTTTGCGGGCATGCGTGCCGCGCTCGTCAGCTGCTACGTCGAGTTTGGCGACCGGCTGCAGTTCGAGGGCGCCGTCGTCGATCGCGGATCGGCATTGCAGTTGCTGCACGTGCTGGACGAACCCGCGCGGCGCAAGGCGTTGTTCGACGCGTTCGTGCCGCTGTGGGCCGCGCTCAACGGTCGCAACGAAGCCGACAGTCCCTATCGCCGCATGATCGCGATGGCCGCCGCGGATGGAGCGAAAGGCGGGTCGGAGATCGATGCGGCGGCGCGGGCGATCGGAGTCGAGAGTGCCGAGATCGAGCGCTGGCTGGTACAGGTGCTCGAAGCGTGGCGCGATGCCAGCGGTCCGCAGATGGTCGAGCCGTGGGACTATCGCTATCGGAACAGCGTGGCGAATCGTGAGGTGGCCGCGCGAATCCCGGCCGATGGGCTGCTGCCGGCGAACGAGCGCTTCTATCGCGACCTTGGCGCGGATCTCGGCAGGATGGGCGTGGTGTTCGACCTCGCGCCGCGGCAGGACAAGTCGCCGTTCGCGTACACGGAGTTCCTGACGCGGGGGCGAACGGTGGCGGGGCAGTGGCGCATGTCCGTCGCACGTGTCGTCGCGACGTACCCGACCGGCGGGATCGACTCGCTCAACGAGCTGGTACACGAGAACGCCCACGCAGTGCACGTGAGCGCCATCCGCAATCGCCCGGCGTACATGGACTGGCCGGATTCCGTGTTCACCGAGGCGTTTGCCGACGTGCCGTCCTGGAGCGTGTTCGAGCCCGCGTGGCAGCGGCGATATCTCGGTACCGTGGTGCGCGAGGCGGTGTCGCTGCGTTCGCTGTTCAGCGACGTGATGCTGGACGTGGCGTGGGCGCTGTTCGAGATGCGCATGCTGCGCGAGCCGTCCGCCGACCCGAACGCGGTGTGGACGGAGATCACGAGCCGGTACCTGCACATCGTTCCCCATCCGGAAGTGCCGTGGTGGGCGATGCGCGTGCAGCTCGCCGATAGTCCCGGCTACATGGTGAACTACGGGCTGGGAGCGGTGCTGACGGCCGAGATGCGTGCGCGCACGATCGAGTCGCTGGGGCCGTTCGATGCCGGAAATCCCGCGTGGTACGGGTGGCTGAGTGATCGATTGCTGCACTACGGCTCGCAGCGCGATACGCGCTCACTGATGCAGGAGCTGCTCGGTCGTCCCCTGTCTCCCGCTGCGCTGCTGCGGCAGATCGAGAGGTGCCGGGTTCCAGACTGAACCGGCGCCGCCGGGCGTCAGCCGCCGCAATGAGTGCTGCGCGCGTAACAGCGGCAGGCCGCACGTTGCGAGCATCTGGCGCGTAGCCCTCCTCGACGGCTCGGTGGAACCGTCCTCAATCCTTTGGTCTGGCAGGGGATTCGGTTTGAAAAGCAGGCATTCGGGGACCGCCGAGTTCGGCCACTTGCGGATGTCGCGGATGGCCGCGCCTGATTGGCGCGCAATCCGGTCTTACCAGATAACGACCAGATTCTCGCCGCTGTGCACCATCGGATCGCCGGCCTTGCACCCGAAGGCTGCAGCGAAGGCTGGCACGTTCGTCGGGGGACCGTTCGCACCGATGCGGGGCGGCGAGTGCTCATCGGAGGCCATGTGCACTTTCAATCGCTCTGGCGTGAGTTGCTTGCGCCAGACGGTCGCCCATCCGATAAAGAAGCGCTGATCCCGGCTGAGACCGTCGATCCTGGGATCAGGCTTGTCGCCGACAGCGCGCAGCATGGCATCGTAGGCGACATTCAGACCGCCGAGGTCGGCGATATTCTCGCCAAGCGTGAGACTGCCATTGACCCTCAGGCCAGGCGCCGCCTCGTAGCTGTTGTATTGCTTGACCAGCTTTTCGGTAAGCGCCTTGAACTTGGCGGCATCAGCGTCCGTCCACCACTGCTCGAAGTTGCCCGTCGGGCCGAACCGCGAGCCCTGGTCGTCGTAGCCATGGGTCAGTTCGTGGCCGATCAGCGCGCCAATGGCGCCGTAGACAAGCGGGGCGTCGGCCTGCGCGTCGAAGAATGGCGGCTGCAGGATTGCGGCCGGGAATACGATCTCGTTTTGCAGCGGGTCGTAGTAGCCAGAGACTGTCTGGGGCGTAACGTTCCATTCGGTCTTGTCCACGGGCTGGCCGATCTTGCCGAGCTCCCGGCGATAGGCGAATTCCCGGGCGGCATACACGTTCCGGATATAGCTGTCGCGCTGAGTGGCGAGGCCGCTCCAGTCGCGCCATTTGTCCGGATATCCAATCTTCGGCGTGAACGTCGCCCACTTCTCGAGGGCCTTTCGCTTCGTCTCGTCGCTCATCCAGCCCAGGTTCTCAATGCGGACCTTCAGGGCCTCGCGGAGATTGGCAAAGAGTTGCTCCATCCGGGCCTTGGAAGAAACCGGAAACGCGACTTCGACGTAGAGCTGGCCCATCGGCTCGCCGGCTGCGTCGTTGACGGCGCCAAGCACACGTTTCCAGCGAGGCTGAAGTTCCTCCTGCCCCTCGAGCGACTTGCCGTGAAAATCGAAGTGCTCCGTGACGAAGGCATCGCTCAGGTACGGAGAGGCGTCGTCGACGAGGTGATAGCGAAGATAGCTCTGCCACTGCGCGACAGGAACGTCGGCGAGCATCCGGCTCACTTCCTGATGGAAGGCCGGCATCGAAAGCGAAAATATCTTCGGCGCGGCGACGCCCTGCGCCGCGAAGAAGACGGTCCAAGGGAAATTCGGCGTCAGCTTGTCCGCGGCGGCCGGTGTGGTCGGGTTGTAGTACAGGGACAGGTCGCCAGACAGTTCTTCGGCCGAACTGGAAAAGTGCGCGAGGCGTGTTTCAAATGCCAGCACCGTTCTTGCCTGCAATGCTACCTGCTCTGCCGGTACGCCCGTCAGTTGCAGCACCTTGGAGATGTGCCGTTCGTAGGCTTCGCGAAGCGGCTGTTTGTCTGCATCGAAATAATAGGTCTTATCGGGGAGTCCAAGCCCGCCCTGAATGGCATATGCGATGTTCATTGCCGAATCTTTGAAATCAGCGCCAGAACCGAACCCGAACAGCGGGTTCTCGCCCTTTGCCGCAACCTTGCGCAGGTACTCGGACACCGAGCGTCCGCCGCTCAGCTCGTCGATCGCAGCGAGGCGATCCCTGAGGGGGTCCAACCCCTGAGCGTTGACGCGCGCTTCGTCCATGCCGGTGCGCCAGAAGTCGGCCACGATCTTTTCGCCGCCGCTCGCCGCCGGCAGGTCGGCGGCACGCTCGGCGAGCTGTCGCTGGATCCCAAGCGAGCGCTGCCGCAGCACGTCACCAACACCCCAACTGGTCTGATCGGATGGGATTGGGTTGGCGGTCAGCCACTTGTCGTTGACGTATCCAGCCAAGTCCTTGCACGGGCTGGTGGAGGGATCGAGATCGGCTTCGTTGAATCGAATGGGCTGGATCAGCTTGCTTTCGTCCAGGCTCCACGCCGGCAACGCCTGAGCTTGGGCAGCCACGGGCTCATCGCCGGTGCGTTTGCATCCAGCCTGACTCAGCAGCACCACAGCAGCAATCGGCAGGACGACGAAGTGTAGTCTTGTTGCAGGCATTGAGATCCCAGAGCGCTGCAGGCGCTGAGGATCGACTAACTATAGCGAGTCGTCGCGCCCGAAGTCAGGCCCGATCGATCAGACCCAAGGTCCCGGGCGCCCGTGGCTGCCGTAGGTTGTCTTTCGGCGCCGCACACCCGCTAGACTCAGCCCGTGACGGAGCGCAAATAAGTGACCGACACGCCGACAGAGCACGAGGGAGAAGGCCCGTGGGCCAAACTGACCCGCCGCAAGGTGGTGCAATGGGGTATTGCCTTACATGGCCGGCGCCTGGACGCTGCTGCAGGTACTCGAGTACTTCGGCGAGACCTATGCCTGGCCACGTGCCGTTCGACAGATTGCAGGGCTGGCACTCCCGCTGGGCTTGCTCTTCGTGCTCGTCCTCGCCTGGTACCACGGCGACAAGGGCGATCAGAGAGTATCGCGACCCGAGGTCGCGATCCTCGCGACACTCGTCGCGTTCGTCGGCGGCACGCTGTGGTGGTACGTGCCGCGCATCGACGAGAGCGCCGGGGTCGCCGACACCGGCGTGCTGAACACAAGGCACGCCTTGACACCTGACGCCGCCTCCATCGCGGTGCTGCCGTTCCTGGACATGAGTCCCGGCAAGGACCAGGAGTACCTTGCCGACGGCATGTCCGAGGAGGTGCTCAACCTCCTCTCGCAGCTGCCGCAGCTGCACGTGATTGCCCGAACGTCGTCATTCTCGTTCATGGGCAAGGAGGTGGATATCGCGACGATCGCGACCAGACTGAATGTCGCACACGTGCTCGAAGGCAGCGTGCGCAAGTCAGGCGACACTGTGCGGGTCACGGCGCAGCTCATCCGCGCGTCGGACAGCACGCACCTGTGGTCGCAGACCTACGACCGCAAGCTGACCGACGTGTTCATCGTGCAGGACGAGATCGCGCGGGCCCACCTCGGACTCGCCCTGCTCTGGGTGGGGCGCCAACAAATGGGATTCGTGCCGCCAGTCGAGGCGGCACCCAAGGCCAAGGCGGCGGCGCTGAGAGCCGTGGAGTTTGACGACACGCTTGCCGACGCGCATTACGTCCTGGCCATCGTTTACGCCTGGGCCGACTGGAACTGGCCGTCTGCCGAGCGGGAATTCAGGCGGGCCATCGAACTCAACCCCCGTTTTCCCGATGCTCGCGCCTTCTACGCTGACTTCCTGGTCATCATGCGTCGCCCGGACGAAGCCATGGTGGAGATCGGGCGCGCACTGGAACTGGACCCGAACAACGGGCTTTTTGGGACCTTTCACGGCGATTACCTGGCTCGCCTTCACGAGTACGACGCCGCGATTGCCGAGTTCAACAGAGTTTTCGCGACGGACCCGACTTCCGCGGCGACGCTCTGGAGCCTGTTTGCTGCACATCATGACAGGGTGAGCACCGCCAGGCGCTCGATGCGCTCAAGCGCTACGCACGCGCGACGGGCTACAGCGAGGTGACGAGCCTGCTGGTTGAAGCCCCGGCCGAGGCGGACTACAGCGCCACGATTCGCAGGGTCGCTGAGGCGCTCGTCACGCGGTCCCGAGAGACGTACCTGCCCCCGGCTGACGTCGCCTGGTTCTTTGCACTCGCGGGCGACAAGGATCGTTGCCTCGAGTGGCTCGAACGCGCATCGGAAATTGAGGATGAATCTGATGCCCGGAAGCGGCCGCTCGCGACCGCCTCAGAAGGGTCGTTCTCGGGCCTGGACGGTCCGCTTTCACGTGAGTGAATCGACCGAGGGGGATGCACTCTAGCCGTTGATCGAGGTGGCGGGGGAGTTGGGGGGGTGTCGAAGGCATGGCGGCCGCATAGTCACGCTTGCCGTTAATCACGCGTGGCGTTACTATCGGGCATGATCCGATCGTTCAAGTGCCCGGACACCGAGACGCTCTCGAAAGGAGTCCGGGTCAAGCGGTTCGTGAACATCGAGGCGGTCGCCCGGCGCAAGCTGAGGCAGCTCGAGATCGCTGCCCGCCTGGACGATCTGAAAATTCCTCCGGGCAATCGACTCGAAGCCTTGAAAGGCCGACGAGCCGGTCAGTACAGCATCCGGATCAACGATCAGTGGAGAGTCTGCTTTCGCTGGACGCAGGCCGGTGCGCTCGATGTCGAGATCATCGATTATCACTAGGGTGAAGTCATCATGAGCAACCTGAACGCAATTACGCCCGGTGAGCTCCTGCTGGAGG
>Ga0315283_10002553_pt1 | contig 15270 bp, 9 predicted proteins | sample YL17G09_0_MG_FD_204541 | JGI IMG/M metagenome (GOLD analysis project Ga0315283, IMG submission 204541) | Sediment microbial communities from Yellowstone Lake, YNP, Wyoming, USA - YL17G09_0 | ecosystem: Environmental > Aquatic > Freshwater > Lake > Sediment | place: USA: Wyoming | collected... | reverse complement strand
GACTGGCCATTGAAACCGAACGGGCCGCCCTTCGCGACAAGCGCATCACCAATTCCTACGGGGCGACCTTCGCTTCGAACGAGATCCGCTCGGTTCTGACCATGTCGAACGGCTTCGTCGGCGAGTATGCGCAGACCTATTGCGGATTGGGCGTCGGCCTCCAGGCCGGCGACACCGACAACCGGGTCGAGGATTCCTGGTCTTCGTCGAAACGCCACTTCAAGGACCTCGAGAGCCCTGAGGCGATCGCCCGCAAGGCCGTCGAGCGGACTGTCCGCCAACTCAAGCCGCGGAGGGTCAAGACCCAGAACGTGCCGGTCATCTTCGAACCGACCCAGACGGCGTGGCTGATGGGGTTTTTATTCGGCTGTGTCACGGGGACGGCCGTCTATCAGAAAGCCACGTTCCTCGAGGGCAAGCTCGGCCAGCTCGTCGGGAACGAGCGTCTCACGGTCGTCGACGACGGGCTCCTGCCGGGAGAGCTCGGCACGCACCCCTTCGACTCGGACGGCCTGCCCTCTCGGCGGACCGTCGTCATCGAGCGCGGCGTCCTCAAAAACTACCTCTGCAACTATTACGCGGCTCGAAAGCTCCGGCTGAAGTCGACCGGAAATGCCGACGGCAACGGCGTCGGGCCGAACAACTTCTATCTCGAAGCCGGGACCGTATCGCCCAAAGACATCATCGCCGGGACGAAGAGGGGCCTCATCCTCATCCGGACTCTCGGCCATGGCCTGAACTCCGTGACCGGCGACATCTCGCGCGGGGCGTTCGGATTGTGGGTGGAAGACGGCGAGATCGCCTATCCCGTCTCCGAGGTCACGATCTCCGGGAACCTGGGAAAAATCCTCGAAGGCATCGAGGCCGTCGGAACCGACCTCGAGTTTCACAGCCCGGTCACCGGCCCGACCGTTAAGGTCGCCGAGATGACCGTCGCCGGCGAGTGAATAAAACGGGGATATAAAACGGGGACATGTACCAAGGGTACGTGTCCCCGTTCTTTCTTGACGGAACCCTCGTTTATTGTTACGCTTGGCTCAATTAATGAAATTCACGGAGGGGGAAATATGCCATGAAAATTCCGGCTTGCGTGGCCTTGCTGCTGCTGGTTTTCGTTTCGAGTCCAGCGGTCTCACAAGATAGCCAGACTCTAGATAGCCAGACTCTTATCCTGGAACACGCCAATGTCATCAACCCACAGAGCGCTGCCCCGGTACTCAACCAAACGATCGTGTTGCGCGACGGGAAAATCCAAAGCATCTCCTCTGCCCCCACAACGATGCCAGGCGAGAGGATAGACCTGCGGGGCGCCTGGGTATTGCCGGGCCTCATCGATGCGCACGTTCATTTGGAGAGCATTGCCGCGGCCCAGCGTATGCTGTCCCTCGGAATTACCACAGGGCGCAGCATGTTCACCCGGGGCTATGCCGATATCGGCTTGCGCGCGCTGCACGGCCACGGCGACGCGGACATCCCGACCATCCTTGCCGCGGGCTATCCGGTGTTGGCCTATCCGATCAGGTTCAAGCCCGACATGTCGGCGATTTTCCTCGATCACCCGGCTCTAGATGACCTTAGGAGCCCTGACCGTATCGGTCCCGATGGCGCCCGCCGTATAGTCCAGGCTATTGCCAGTCACCATGTGGATTGGATCAAGGTCTTCGCAAATGAGCGTGCCGGCGTCCTGGAAACAGATCCGAGCACGCGCAGCCTCAACGACGAGGAACTGAGAGCGGCGGTCGAGGAGGCCACGCGGCTGGGTCTGCCGGCGGCGGCCCATGCTTACTCGGATGAGGGCGTTATGGCGGCCGTCAAGGCCGGCGTGCGCACCATCGAACACGGGTCTTTGATAACAGAACCGACGCTGAAGGCGATGCGAGACAGGGACGTATGCTTCGTTCCAACACTGTATGGGTTCGCTATCAGCCCAGGGCCCAATGCTCCGCCCGAAGAGCGCGTCCTCATACCGAGGCTTAAGCTGTTGCTCGACAGCGGCCGCCGGGCGATTGCGATAGCCAAACGGCTTGGGGTCCCCATTGTCGCCGGAGCAGACTCGGGGTACGTGGGAGATGAACCCTCGGTCATCGACGAGATCATTCAGCTGGCGTCTTCGGGCCTCTCGAACTTGGAAGCGATCCGGTCGGCCACATCACTTTCTGCGGAGTGCTTGAAAATATTGTCCGCCAAGGGCGCGCTCAAACCGGGTTTGGATGCCGATCTGGTCGCCTACGCGGACAATCCGGTCAAGGATTTGGCCGTCCTGCGCCAGCCCATTCTGGTCATCAACGGGGGAAAAGTCTTTCTGCGTAAGTCGCCGTTCTGAATGGACTCCTCTTTCGAATTAAAAGGGGGACACAATACCCTGTCCCTCTTTACCAATCCCCGTCTTTCCGGTAAATTCGGAAATAGGTATTGTGTCCCCGATTTGTCACCCGGTATGTCAGACACGGAAGCCGCGTCGGCGGCCGGTCCCGGCCATGTTGCCCGAAGCCTCGGCCTCGGCGACGCTGAAGAAGGCCATGTGGACGACCTTCTCGTCGACGGCCAGGGCCGATCCGACGATCCCGGCCCCGGAGAACCGATACGACCAGCCCATTCCAACCGCGGCGTACTTTTTCTCCTCGCACGCCGCAGCCCGTTTCAGGAATTCCCGGGCGTCGTCCGCGCCAGGCTTGACTGAGGCCTTGGCGGCGTCGCCCTTGCCTCTCCCCGCCTTCCGGCGCTCGCGGAGGAGCATCGCCTCCATGGCATAGCTCTTGACAAGCTTGGGGAAGAGCGTCCCGAACGCTTTGTCCCGCGAAACGAAATCCATCCCGGCCGGCTTGCCATCGATGAACACGAGGATCCCCTTCAGGCCTTCCGCCGCCTTGAAGTTCTTAAGATAGCCGTCGAGGTCGGCGCCCCTGGCCTCGTAAACGTCCCGCATGGCCCCGGTCTTCGACGGGACCTGCATGTCGCAGTGCAGCTCGGCGACCTTGTCCCAGATCTCGCCTTGGTTCGAGCGGAATTCCTTGGACGCCACGAGGTTCAAGTTGACTTCTTGGACGTTGACCGCCCGCATCGACTTGTGCATGACGTTGCCCGACTCGGCGAATTGCCTGGATTCGTAGCTCCAACGGCCGTGCTCGACGCAGCTGACCGGGACCTTCGTCGCGGACTTCGGGCCGACGAGGATCGACGTGTTGAGCACCCTGTTCTGTTTCGCGCCCATCAACTCCTCGCCGTCGAGGAGGAGCACCGCGATGTCGCCCACGTTTTCGACCTTGAGCTCAGGCACGGAGCCGCCCTCGCTCACTTCGCCGACTTTGAAGACGCCCTTCTCGAGCGCTTCCTTGAGTGTGATGTACTCCGGCCCTCCGTTGAGCGATGTCAGGAGCCCGAAAACCGTCATGTTCTCGAAGCTCTGCGCCGCGCCGAGCTCCAGGCCCAAGAGATAAGAATCGACAGACTTGCTCATTTGTTTTTTCCTTCCTTTTTGATTTGAGATTAATACGTCCTGGCCGTCAGCGCCGCGGCCCGCGCGGCCCGCGCCTCCCGCTAGGTGTAACCGGCTTCGAAGCGTCCCATCATCGACCTCCCTCTTCCTTTGTCATTCTTATCAGAAGATCTCTCCGATCTCTTTCTTCAGCTCTTCGGCGGGAACTCCGGCCATCCCCGCCGCCCGCTCCGCGTCCAGGATGTCCGCGGCGACCGCGTAATGGAGGAGCCTGCGGAACCTCGCCGCGCGCTCCCTGCCCGCGTATTCTACGGGCTCGGTCGTCGTCCAGCCCTTGGCCTTGACCGTCTCGCGGAACGCCCGCAGCTGCCGGTCACTCGCGAACCCAAGGGCGTGGGCCCTGTACATGATCGCCTGGAGCGAGATGCCGAAGGCCTCCTTGACCTCCCCGAGCTCGCCGAGGCCGATCTTACGCCGCGACGGCGCGAACGCCTTCTCGAGAGCGGCCTGGGGAAGCAGGAAAGCGGCTGCGAATCCGTGGCACATGCCCTCGGGGCTCTCGTTCCCCGAGAATTCGCACAGGATATGGGCCAGTTCGTGGGCGGCCGTGAAACGGACCCGGTCAGCGGGGAGATCCCGGCTGACCGCTACGAAGGGGGCCGTCCCGAACCTCCCCGAAAGGCCGTCGAACCCGTCGATGCCTCTCGTCTCGTAAACCACGACGCCCTTGTCCTCGAGCAGGCCCAGGAGGTTGACGATGGGGCCGGAGCCGAGCTCCCAGCGGCGGCGAACTTCGGAGGCAGCCGTCTCGACCTCGCCGCCCGTCCGGACCGGCAGGTTCGCGATAGGGTTCTCGAAGGCGGCCCGAAGCCCCAGGATCGATTCGAGCTCCAGATATTTTTGAAGATGATCGGCGGCCTGGTACTCCAGGGCCGACTTCATCTTGGCAGGCAGCCTCTCTCCTTCGCGGAACCGGATCTTATCCAAGGCGGCATCGGAACGCCACGCGGCAGTAAGGCGCGCCCGCCTCTCGGAGAGCGAGGCATAGCTGCCATCGGGCGGGAGTGGCACGGTATTCGCGAAACTCACCGAATCTTCAGATCTGGAGCTCTCCCCCTGCGGACTCGGCGACTGCGGGCTTTCCATTAAGAAGCACGCCCGCATCTGAGTGTCATCGTCATCGGCCGCGCCCTGACTCTTACTTAGAAGCCGCAGCGAGCCGTGTCTCCTGAGAAGCGGGTGTTCGCGGCTCTTCAGCATCATCAGGGGTTCTGCGTCCATGAGGCAAAACTCAGACGCTTCGATGTCTTTGGCCCGCAGGGGCGCGGCACCCCAGGTCGCGATTTGGAGGACTTTTATCAATTGCTCCATTACCCCAGGGGTCGGCATCATCCGGCCCTTCTCGTACTTCCCGATGGCCTGCTTCGTGACCATTCCCCCGAGCTTCTTGGCCAGATCCTCCATGCTCAGACCGGCCATCTTCCGGGCGGCCTTAAGCCGGACTCCGAATGGGGTTTCGGGAAGCTTGTTGTTTGGGTCGGTTGTCATATCTTTCCCCTGTAGGTTGACAATATACAATATATAATGACGTTTGTCAACTATTATTTTTTATCATGAACACCCCAAATTCAATTGAAATCCAGGAGTTGTTCTGGTATTAGTCAATAATTGGCGGATAACCGTGGACGGCTCACCCAAGACTATCTTCACCACCAGGCCGGTCGGCGACGTCGTCGTCCTCGACATCGAAGGAGAGTTCTCCGTCACCACCAGCCCGGTCCCCACTCTCCACGAGTACGTCAAAACCCACTTGGAGATGGGCAAGCGGAGCATCCTTTTCAATTTTGATAAGGTCGGTTTCGTCGACTCGTTTGGTGTGGGTCAAATGATCGCCAGCTACAAATCGACGCACGATCTCGGAGGGCGATTCAAGCTCTGCCGGGTTCCCGAAAAACTCATCCTGCTTTTTCACATTACCAGGCTGATCAAGGTCTTCGACGTCTACTCGACCGAAGAAGCCGCCCTGGATAGTTTCGCCAAGCCGCCCAAGCCCGAAGCCTGATATCCCAGGAGATAGATATTCATGAAAGCCATGGTTTACACAAAGTTTGGCCCGCCTGATGTTCTTCAGCTTCAAGAGGTGGAAAAGCCCTGTCCCAAAGACAACGAAATATTGATCAAAGTCCATGTCGCGTCCGCGAACGCCTATGATTGGCGTCACCTGAGAGCTGACCCGTTCTTGATGAGACTGATGGGCGCCGGGCTTCTCAAACCAACGCACAAGATACTTGGAGCCGACATGGCGGGTCGGGTTGAAGCGGTTGGTGCCAATGTCAAACAGTTCCAGCCCGGAGAAGAAGTTTTCGGAGACGGCGGCTACGGAGGATTTGCCGAGTATGCATGTGTCGATGAAAATAGATTTGTGCGGAAACCGGCAAATCTATCTTTTGAAGAAGCGGCGGCCGTGCCCATGGCGGCACTCACCGCTTTGCAGGCTCTCCGCGATAAGGGACTGATAAAGGCGGGGCAAAAGGTCTTGATCAACGGTGCCTCCGGCGGCGTGGGTACTTTTGCGGTACAGATCGCCAAATCATTCGACACCGAGGTGACCGGCGTTTGCGGCACGACGAAAATGGACCTCGTGCGCTCGATCGGCGCCGACCATGTCATCGATTACACGCAAGAAGATGTCACCAAAAATGGGAAGCTGTATGACCTCATCTTTGATGTCGCGGCATACCGTTCGATCTCGGAGTATAAACGGATATTGAGCTCCGGCGGGATCTATGTCTTGGCGGGAGGGTCCATGCCTCGAATACTCCAGCTCATGCTCAAATCAATGACTGGAGCTAAGAATATGCGGCTCGTGGTCGCGAATGCAAACCAAAAGGATCTGCTATCCATTATAGAGCTCATGAATGCGGGCAAAGTTAAGTCGATCATAGATAAACGTTACCCATTAAGCGAGGCTGCGGAGGCCCTGCGGTACCTCGAAGAAGGCCACGCCCGTGGAAAAGTCGTAATATCAGTTTCCTCGCCTTGACCTCCGCTCCGGGGCGGGAGTATCATTCGCCGCTACGGGTCCTACCCATTCCGATTTTGAGTAAGGAGTGCCCGCAATGAACCGTCATCTCGCCTCAACGGATAAAGCCAAGGCGTTTTTCTTCGTCATCGCCCTCTTCGCCGTATGCGCGACCGCCGCAGCCCAGACGGCCCCGTCCTGGCTGCGCTACCCGGTCATCTCGCCGGACGGCAAGACGATCGTTTTCACCTATAAGGGCGACCTCTACCGCGTCCCCTCCGGCGGCGGCACGGCCGTCCCTCTGACCCTTCACGAAGCCCACGACTACATGCCGGTCTGGAGCCACGACGGCAAGACGATCGCCTTCGCCAGCGACCGCTTCGGCAACTTCGACATCTTCGTCATGCCCGCCGCGGGCGGCCAGCCCCGACGCCTAACCTTCCATTCCGCGTCCGAACTGCCCTTCTCCTTCTCGCCGGACGACAAGGACGTCCTCTTCGGCGCCGCACGTTCCGACACGGCCGCCAACCGCCTCTTCCCCACCGGTTCCCAGCCCGAGCTCTACAAGGTCCCCGTCGCCGGCGGCAGGGCGGTCCAGATCCTGGCCACGCCCGCCGAGGACGCCCGCTACAGCCGAGACGGCCGCTTCCTCATCTACCACGACAAGAAGGGCGGCGAGAACGAGTGGCGCAAGCACCACACCTCGGCCATCGCCCGCGACATCTGGGTCTACGATACCCAGTCCGCCCGCCACCACAAGATCACGACCTTCGCCGGCGAGGACCGCTCGCCCGTCTACACCGACGACGAAAAGGCCTTCTACTACCTGAGCGAGGAGAGCGGCTCCTTCAACGTCCACCGGATGGGCGCCGGCGGCGGCGCCTCGACCCAGGTCACCCGTTTCAAGACCCACCCCGTCCGCTTCCTCTCTCTCGCGGCCGACGGCACCCTCTGCTTCGGCTACGATGGCGCGATCTACACCCAGCCCCCGGCTGCCGGCGCCTCCCCCCGCCTGGTGCCCGTCGCCCTCGCCTCCGACTCGCGCGCCAACAACGAGATCGTCGTCCCCGTCAGCGGCGGCGCCCGCGAGTTCGCCGTCTCGCCGAACGGCAAGGAGATCGCCGTCGTCGCCCGCGGCGGCATCTTCGCCTCGAACGTCGACGGCGGCGTGACCAAGCGCGTCACCTCATCCCTCGGCCAAGAATCCAGCGTCTCCTTTTCCCCCGACGCGAACGCTCTCGTTTACGCCTCGGAGCGCGACGGCCGCTGGGGCATCTACGAGACGCGCCGCACCCGCGCCGAGGAACCCTACTTCTACGCCTCGACGGTCCTCAAGGAGACGCCGCTCATCGTCAATTCCCGCCAAAACACCCAGCCCGCCTATTCGCCCGACGGCAAGGAGCTCGCCTTCGTCGAGGACCGCATGATCCTCAAGGTCCTCAACCTCGCCTCCAAGCAGACGCGCATCCTGCTCACCGACAAGGAGCTCGCCCCGTCGGCCGACGGCGGCCAGTACTACCAGTGGAGCCCCGACGGGCGCTGGATCCTCTTCGACTATGCCGTTCCCGGCTTCGCTCCGGGAGAGGTCGGTCTCATCATGGCCGACGGCTCCGGGAAGGCAGTCAACCTGACCGAGAGCGGCTTCGACGATGGCCGGGCCAAGTGGATCCTCGGCGGCCAAGCCATGATCTGGGCCAGCAACCGCGACGGCCTCAAGGCCGCGGCTCAGAGCGGCGGCTCGCAGAACGATGTCTATGCCCTGTTCTTCACCCGCGACGCCTGGGACCGCTTCCGCCTGACCAAAGAAGAGGCCGCGCTCCTCAAGGACATCGAAGAGAAGAAGACCAAGCCCGAAACGCCCAAGGACAAAAAGGACCCCGCGGAAAAAGAAAAAAAAGAAGAGGTCAAGGAGCTGGTCATCGATTGGAACGGTTTGCCCCTGCGCAAGGCCCGCCTGACCATCCACTCGTCGTCGCTCGGCGACGCCCTGGTCAACAAGGACGGCGACACGCTCTACTACTTGTCGCGCTTCGAGAAGGGCATGAACCTCTGGACGACCAACCTCAGGACCCGCGAGACCAAGATGCTCGTCGCCCTCAACGCCAACGGCGGCGGCATGGCCTGGGATAAGGATCAGAAGTCGATCTTCCTCCTCTCCGACGGCTCCCTCGCCAAGATCGATCCGTCGAGCGGCAAGCGCGACTCGATCGGCATCAAGGGCGAAATGACCGTCGACCTGGCCGCCGAACGCAACGCCCAGTTCGAGCACGTCTGGCGCCGGACGCTCGAGACCTTCTACACGGCGGGCTACCACGGCGCCGACTGGAACGCCCTCAAGCCGGTCTACCAGAAACACCTGCCCGGGATCGGCAACAATTACGAGTTCGCCGAGCTCCTATCCGAGATGCTCGGCGAGCTCAACGTCAGCCACAGCGGAGCGCGCTACGGCCGGCCCATGGACAACGCCGATGAGACGGCCTCGCTCGGCGCGTTCTACGACCAGACCTATACCGGCCCCGGCGTCAAGATCGTCGAGGTCATGGCCGGCGGACCGCTCGACAAGGCCGGCCTCAACGTCGCGGCCGGCACGATCGTCGAAGCCATCGACGGCGAGGCGATCGCCGACGACAAGGACCTCGACCGCTACCTCAACCGCAAGGCCGGGCAGAACGTCCTGCTGGCCGTGTCGAACGAAACGGTGAAGCGGGATATCGCTGTCAAGCCCGTTTCGACGCGCGAAGAAAGCGGCCTGCTCTACCGGCGCTGGGTCCTGCGCAATCAGGAGGAGGTCGATCGCCTGAGCGGCGGCCGCCTCGGCTACATCCACGTCCCGGGCATGAGCGACAGCGCTTACCGCTCGGCCTACGAAGAGATCATGGGCAAGTTCGCCGGCAAGGCCGGGATCGTCGTCGACACCCGCTTCAACGGCGGCGGCGACCTCGTCGCCGACCTGGCCATGTTCCTCAGCGGCAAGAAATTCTTCGACTACACGACCGACAAGCGAAGCAACGGCTACGAGCCCAACTTCCGCTGGACGAAGCCCAGCATTTCGATCGTCGGCGAGGCCCAATACAGCGACGGCCACTGCTACGCCTTCGCCTACCAGTTCCTCAAGCTGGGCAAGCTCGTCGGCATGCCCGTGCCCGGCACATGCTCGTTCGCCGGCTGGGAGATGCTCGGCGATTCGGGCGTCCGCTGGGGAGTCGTTCCTCTCGGGGTCAAGGTCGACGGTGTCGGCTACCTGGATAACCACCAGACCGAGCCCGACATCAAGGTCATGAATACCTACGAAGCGGTGGTTAAGGGCCGGGACGAACAGCTCGAAGCGGCCGTCGCGGCACTACTTAAGGAGATCAAGTAAAGAGGGACTGTCCCCATTGGGGATACCGTCCCCCAATGGCGGCTGTCCCTCTTTGAGTAATTATCGCACACGCCGTCACGAGGAGGAAATCCATGACCGATAATCTTAGCCGCCGCAGAAACTCGGGGAGAGGCTCGGGGACATGTACCTCCGGTACGTGTCCCCCTTCTTGGAAATCCGCTCTAACCCTATTCGCCCTCGCCGCTCTTCTGCCGCTCCTCTCGACACTCTTCGCCCCTCCCCTTTCGGCCCAGCCGGTCGACCAGCGCCTGTTCTCCGAAATGCGCTGGCGTTCGATCGGTCCCTACCGCGGCGGACGCACCCGGGCCGTGGCCGGCGTCCCGTCCCAGCCCAACGTCTTCTACATGGGCGTCTGCAACGGCGGCGTCTGGAAGACGACCGACTACGGCCGCACCTGGCTCCCCATCTTCGACGACCAGCCGACGGGCTCGATCGGGGCCATCGCCGTCTCGCCCTCGAGTCCAAATATCGTCTACGTCGCGTCGGGCGAAGGACTTCAGCGCCCCGACCTCTCGGTCGGCGACGGCATCTACAAATCGATCGACGCCGGCGCAACCTGGACCCATCTGGGCCTCCGCGACGGACAGCAGATCCCCCAGATCATCGTCGACCCCCGAAACCCCGACCGCGTCTTCGCCGCCGTCCTCGGCCATCCCTACGGCCCGAACGAGGAACGCGGCATCTACCGCTCCCTCGACGGCGGCCGGACCTTCGAGCGTGTCCTCTATGTCGACGAAAACACGGGCGGCTCGGAGCTCGCTTTTGAACCCTCGAACCCCTCCATCGTCTACGCCGGTCTCTGCGAATCGCGGCAGGGCCCCTGGGAAAACGCCGCGTGGAACGGCACGAACGGCGGCCTCTTCAAATCGACCAACGGCGGCACGACCTGGCACAAGCTCGAGCTCTTCGCGCCGGCCGGCGCCGAATCAAGGGCACCCGCCGCGCCCGACGCCGTCGTCCAGATCAACCTCGGCCTCGCCCCGTCGAGCCCTCGCCGCATTTACGCCGCAGTGGCCTTCGCCCGCGGCACGGCACTCTTCCGCTCGGACGACGCCGGCGCGTTCTGGACCAAGCTTCCCGACACGCGCCCGGCCGGGCGCATCGGCGGCGGCGACCTCCCCCGTATAGCCGTCCATCCGTCCGACCCCGACACGGTCTTCGTCGTCTCGACCGTCTCCTGGAAATCGACCGACGGAGGACGCACATTCCGGGCCTTCAAGGGCGCCCCGGGCGGCGACGACTACCAGAATGTCTGGATCAACCCCTCGAACGGCGACGTCATCCTTTACGCGAGCGACCAGGGCGCGGTCATCACCGTCAACGGCGGCGAGACCTGGAGCTCCTGGTACAACCAGCCGACAGCCCAGCTCTACCACGCCGCGGCCGACAATGCGTTCCCCTACCGCGTCTACAGCGGCCAGCAGGAGAGCGGCTCGGCCGGCGTCTCGAGCCGGGGCGACGACGGCCGGATCACCTTCCGGGACTGGCGCACCGTCGGCGTCGACGAGTATGGCTACGCCGCCCCCGACCCGCTCGATCCGGACATCGTTTACGGAGGCCGCGGCGTGACGCGCTGGGACCGGCGCACCAGCCAGGTCCAGACGGTCGGCCCGAGGGTCTCCCGCGCCGCCGACTGGCGGACCGTTCGCACCCAGCCCGTCCTCTTCTCGCCCGTCGACCCCCGGACGCTCTATTTCGCGGCCAACACCCTCTGGAAGACCCGGAACGGCGGCGACAGCTGGACGCAGATCAGTCCCGACCTCACCCGCAAGACTTGGGACGTGCCAGCGGGCGTCGGGAAGTATAAAGGCGAGCCGTCGGCCCAACCCAGCCAAAGGGGCGTCATCTACACCATAGCGCCCTCCTACGTCGACATCAACCGAATCTGGGTCGGAACAGACGACGGCCTCATCCACATGACGGCCGACGGCGGCCGCACCTGGACCGACGTCACTCCGCCCCAGCTTACCCCCTGGGCCAAGGTCTCGGTCATGGACGCCGGGCGTTTCGACGCCAAGACCGCCTACGCAGCGGTCAATACCCTGCGCCTCGACGATATGCGGCCGCACCTCTACCGCACCCACGACGGCGGCAAAACTTGGGCCGAGATCACAAACGGCATCCCCGACGGCGCGCCGACGAACGCCGTCCGCGAGGACCCCGTGCGGAGGGGCCTTCTTTTCGCGGCGACCGAGCGCGAAGTCTTTGTCTCCTTCGACGACGGCGACCACTGGCAGACGCTCCGCCTGAACATGGCCCCGAGCTCGGTGCGCGATATCATCATCAAGGACGACGATCTGGTTGCGGCCACCCACGGCCGGGGCTTCTGGATCCTCGACGACATCACCCCTCTGCGCCAGCTCGACGAGAACTCCGCCGCGTCCGAAGCGACTCTCTTCAAGCCCCAGGTCGCCACGCACGTTCGCTGGAACCAAAACACGGACACGCCGCTTCCGCCCGACGAGCCCGGCGGCGAGAACCCGCCCGACGGCGCGGTCATCGATTACGCCCTTAAGGCCGACGCCTCCGGCCCGGTGACGATCGAGATCGTCGACGGCACCGGGCGCGTCATCCGCCGCTATTCGAGCGAGGACAAGGGCGAATACCCGACCCCCGAGAGCGCGCCCGTGCCCCTCTACTGGTACCGCAAGCCCCTGACGCTCAAGACGGCGGCGGGCATGCACCGCTTCCTCTGGGACATACACTACCAGCCCCTCGTGGGAGGCGGACGCGGGCGAGGCGGCCTGCCCATCTCGGCCACCCCGTATAACACCGTGCCGACGCCCAATTCGATCTGGGCGCCCCCCGGCCTCTACACCGTCAAACTCATGGTCGACGGCCAAACCCTCAAACAGCCGCTTAGGCTCAGGATGGATCCGCGGGTCAAGACCCCGGCGTCGGGACTGGCCCGGCAGTTCGAGATGTCCCGAGCGATGTACGACGGGATCCTGGATGCGCAAGCCGCCCTCCAGAAGATGCGCGCCCTGCGCGGACAGATCAAAAAGGCACAGGAAGCGGCCGGCCAGGCGCAGAGCCCGGCGGGGCTCACGGTGGCGCTGGCCGCGTTCGATAAAAAAGCGGCGTCGATCGAAGCAGGAGCAGCAGGCGGCTCCGGCGGGCCCGGCGGCGGCACGGGCAGCCAGATGGCCCCCGGCGGACCGGGAGGCGCAGGCGCCCAGGACACGCTCATGGGCATCGGCAGCTCTCTCCATTCGCTGATGAACATGCTCCAGGCGGCCGACGTCGCCCCGACGAGCCAGCTCGTCGCCGCGGTCTCGGAAAGACGCCAAGCCCTGCGCGCGCTCCTGGACAAATGGGAATCGCTCAAGACGAGCGAACTCGCCGCGATCAACGCGGCGCTCAAAGAGGCGAAGCTAGAGGAGATCGCGCTCGAGCGGTAGCCCTCGTTTAAAAGCATACTTTGATCCCGTTCTACTGAGAAAACAGCCGGTACGAATTCGTCTTTTTGATTGTCAAATTTCAAAAGACCCTCTTGACAAAATAGTATCATTATTGATATTAATATGGCTGACTCAATTGATAAGACCCTCTGGTGGATGAGGGAGAGCCCAAGAAATGTTCGCTTCAACGACCTGTGCAAAGTCTGTGGCCGGTATTTTGGCACACCGCGACAGAAGGGAAGCAGCCATAGGATCTACAGGATGCCCTGGACAGGAGATCCGAGGATCAATATTCAGAAGGGCAATAATGGTATGGCGAAAGCCTATCAGGTTAAACAGGTACTCGCAGCTATAAACCGGTTGGAGAGAGAACATGAGCCTGCAAAATGACCGATACACCTACCGGGTCACTTGGTCAGAGGATGATCAGGAACACGTCGGGCTTTGCGTCGAATTCCCAAGTCTCAGCTGGCTTGCCAAGAGCCCCGAGGCTGCGCTCCAAGGGATCCGGAAAATCATAAACGACGCTATCACGGATATGCGGAACAACGGAGAAACACCGCCGTCTCCTCTTTCCGGGAAGAGCTTTAGTGGGAGATTCATTGTCCGGCTCCCGCCTGAAGTGCATAGAGACCTTGCTATAAAAGCGGCGGAAGAAGGCATCAGCCTCAACCGCCTGATCAGCTCAAAGTTGAGCAACCTTTGACGATCGAGATCAACCCCGGCTTCCGCCGCGCCCTCGACATCATGGAGGGCACGAACCGCCACGTCTTCATCACCGGGAAAGCCGGGACCGGCAAATCGACCCTCCTCGAGCTTTTTCGCTCGCAGACGCCCAAGCGCATCGCCGTCCTGGCCCCGACCGGGGTCGCCGCCCTCAACGTCCGCGGCCAGACGGTCCATTCCTTCTTCGGCTTCAAGCCCGATATCACGCCCGACGCGGTCCGGAAGCTCCCCAAGGCCAAGGGCGCCGCCGCCGACCGTGCCGCCCTCTACCGCAACCTCGACGCCGTCATCATCGACGAAGTGTCCATGGTCCGGGCCGACCTCATGGACTGCGTCGAGAAATTCCTCCGCCTCAACGGCCCGCGGCCCAAGGACTGGTTCGGCGGCCTGCAGATGATCTTCATCGGCGACCTCTACCAGCTGCCGCCCGTCGTCACGAGCCGCGAAAAGGGGCTTTTCGCCGCCGGCCCCTCCCCCTTCTTCGGCGCCCACGGCTCGGGCGGCGCTTCCGACCCCGACCTCGACGCCCCCACGGCCCGCTACGATTCGCCCTATTTCTTCTCGGCCAAGATCTTCGGCGAGCTGACCTTCGACATGGACTTCGTCGAGCTCGAAAAGGTCTACCGCCAGACGGACCCCGCGTTCATCGGCCTCCTCAACGCCATCCGCAACCGCTCCGTCGACGACGACCAGATCGTCCACCTCAACAGCCGCCTGCGCCCCGGCTACTCCCCGCCCGACGGCGAGTTCACCATCACCTTGACCAGCACGAACGACCTGGCCGCGGCCCGGAACCGCGAGAAACTGGCCTCGCTCCCCGGCCGGGCCCGCGCCTACGAAGCCATGATCGACGGCAAATTCGACCGCTCCTCCCTCCCGACCGAACAGACGCTCGAGCTCAAGCCCGGGGCCCAGGTCATGCTCCTGACGAACGACCGCAAGGGCCGTTTCGTCAACGGCACGATCGGCCGCGTCGCCGAGATCGTCAAGGTCCCGGACGAGGACGACGTCATCGTCGTTGACCTGCCCGACGGCAAAGAGGTCGAGCTCTCGCCCAACACCTGGGAGCTCTTCCATTTCCGCTACGAGGCCGAGACCGACCGCATCGAGTCGGAGTCCGTGGGCGCGTTCACCCAGTATCCGCTTCGCCTGGCCTGGGCCGTGACCATCCATAAAAGCCAGGGCAAGACCTTCGACCGCGTCGTCATCGACATCGGCCGCGGCGCCTTCGCCCACGGCCAGGTCTACGTCGCCCTCAGCCGCTGCACGTCGTTCGAGGGCATCGTCCTCAAGACGCCCATCC
>Ga0315283_10002552_pt1 | contig 15272 bp, 17 predicted proteins | sample YL17G09_0_MG_FD_204541 | JGI IMG/M metagenome (GOLD analysis project Ga0315283, IMG submission 204541) | Sediment microbial communities from Yellowstone Lake, YNP, Wyoming, USA - YL17G09_0 | ecosystem: Environmental > Aquatic > Freshwater > Lake > Sediment | place: USA: Wyoming | collected... | reverse complement strand
AGCGTAGAGCGCGCGGCCATCCGACCATTCGTAGGCCTGCTGCGCCGTGCATTCGGCCTTCGACGTCGGGTTCGACAGCGCAAAGATGATCGGCCGCTCGTTGATGCGCGACATCTCGCGCACCACTTCTTCGTTGAACGTGCCCGGCACGGCGCCAACGCCGATGATGGCCGTCGGTTGCAGCGCCTTCACGGCGCCGATGAAGTCGCTGACCGGAGCGTGCACGTGCGCATATGGGCGCTTGTGCTCGGCGAGTTCGCCGCGGTTCGCCACCACCAGGCCTTTCGAATCGACCATCCAGCAGCGTCCGCGCGCGGCGGCTTCGTCGACTCCTTCTTCGACCATCGCGTTCACGAGCAGGTCGGAGATGCCCGTTGCCGCTTCGCCGGCGCCGAGGCACAGGAACGTCTGTTCCGACATCGGCTTGCCCGTCACGCGCAGCGCCGAGAGGATGCCGGCGACGGCGACGGAGGCCGTGCCCTGGATGTCGTCGTTGAAGCAGCTCACCCGGTCGCGATAGCGGCGCAGCAGGCGGAACGCGTTGTGATTCGCGAAGTCCTCGAACTGCACGATCACGCCGGGAAACACTTCCTGCGTGGCGTCGATGAATTCCTCGACCAGTTCGTCGTAGGCGTCGCCGGTGATGCGGCGCTGGCGCAGGCCGAGGTACAGCGGGTCCTCGAGCAGGGATTCGTTGTTGGTGCCGACGTCGAACATGATCGGCAGGCACTTCCACGGGTGCAGGCCCGCGCAGGCCGTGTACAACGAGAGCTTGCCGATGGGGATGCCCATGCCGTTCGCGCCGAGGTCGCCGAGCCCCAGGATGCGCTCGCCGTCGGTGACGACGATCATCGCCGTCTCGCGGTGCGGCCAGTTGCGCATGACCTGCGACATGCGTCCGCGATCGGCGGCGGTGATGAACAGCCCGCGCGGCCGCCGGTAGATGTGGCCGAAATGCTGGCACGCGAGGCCGACCGTCGGCGTGTAGATGATCGGCATCATCGTGTCGGCGTGGTCCATCACGACGCGGAAGAAGAGCGCTTCGTTGCGGTCGAGCAGGCTCGACAACATGATGTACTTCGACAGCGGCGTCTTCAGCCGGTCGAAGTTCTCGAGCACGCGGGCGAGCTGATCGTCCTGGGTGGCGACGTGGGGCGGCAGCAAGCCGCGCAGGCCGAGGACGTCGCGCTCCTGGTCGCTGAAGGCGGTGCCCTTGTTCAGCGTCGGGTCGCGCAACAGCGCGGTCCCGCGCGGGTACCATTCGGGCATCGGAGGCAATGAGCGTTTGGGCATCGGCGTGTCCCTGGTTCAGACACGCGCGATGCTAGAGCGCGCGGTGCGCGCGTCAACGCGGAAAAGTCCTTAGAAGGCCCGCCTCAGGACGGGGTCTTCATCTGCGACTGGCAGTAATTCGGCAGCCCGACGCGGTCGATAAGCTGCAGTTGCGTCTCGAGGAAGTCGATGTGCTCCTCCTCGGATTCGAGGATGTCCTCGAGCAGTTCGCGGCTTACGTAGTCACCGATCTGCTCGCAATGGGCGATCGCGGCCTTGAGGTCGGGGTGGGCGATCTGCTCGAGCTTGAGATCGCAAGCGAGCACTTCGCGCACGTCCTCGCCGATCATCAGCTTGCCGAGGCTCTGCAGGTTCGGCAGTCCCTCGAGGAACAGGATGCGTTCGATGAGCTGGTCGGCGTGCTTCATCTCGTCGATCGACTCGTGGTGCGTGTGCTCGCCGAGGCGGTCGAGCCCCCAGTTCTGCAGCATGCGCGCATGCAGGAAATACTGGTTGATCGCCGTCAGTTCGTTCTTGAGGATCTTGTTCAGGTGCGCAATGACTTCGACGTCGCCCTTCATGGCAATGGCTCCGGCAGCAGGCTAAGGGGTGCCGCGTGCGCGGCGTTCAGGTCAGGAAGCCTGCGGGGCAGGGGCGCGACAATCAAGTCTCTCGGCACCTTGCTGCGCCCGTGGCCGGGCCAGCGTCTCGGTGTCGAGCATCTCCCGCGCGCAGGGCTCGCAGGCGCCGCAGCACGTGGCCACTCCGGTGCACGACTGCAGTTGCTCGAACGAGCGCGCGCCTTCGTGGATGGCCTGTTGCAGGCGGGTTTCCGAGATTCCGTGGCAGAGACAGACGTACATGGAACAGCACCTCTCTGTGGGCAGCATCCTAGGGCAGGCGCCACCCCAATGCAAATGATTCGCATTTAGGTACATACCGAAACGGGCAATGGGCGAACCGTCGGTGAGCGCCAGCCACAATGCGGCAGTTGACGTGACCCGCCCGGTTTGCCTTCCTTGGGGAATGAGCTTTGGCGCCGTCTACCGCTAAACTGACCGGATGAGTGAGCAGGGTTCCGGCGGGCCAACCGCTTTCGACGACGGCGGTCGCGATGACGAGCGGCGCAACATGGCGCCACCGTTGCAGCGTGCCTTCATGGATCGCGCGCGCCGTGCAGTCGAGCGTGACCAGGAAAGGCCGCCGCGTCGCCTGGGCCAGCATCTCCTGGCGCTGGTCGCAGCGTTCGGGCTGACGTTCGGCATCGTCTATGTCTTCGACGCCTTCCTCACTGCCATGCAGAAAGTGATGGGCTTGATGGATGCGCAGGAGGAGCGCCAGCAGCAGGAGGAGGCGGAGCGGAAAAAGAAGGAACCGATCCCCGCTTACGTGGTGCCTCCTGCGGACTGACGCGCGGCTATGCTAAAAAGCGGCACTTAATGCAACTCGACGAGCGTTGATGCAGATCTTCCGCAAGGCCTGCCTTGGCCTGCTCCGGCTCTTTGGCTGGAGTACCTCGCTGACCTGGCCGCCGGAACCCCGGGGCATGATCATGGTGTATCCGCACACCTCCAACTGGGACTTCCCGATCGGGGTGCTGTTCAGGCTGGGTCACGCTCTTCCGGCCCACTGGATGGGCAAGGACTCCATGTTCCGGTGGCCATTCCGGCGCCTGCTGATCGCGATCGGCGGCCTGCCGATCAATCGCCGCGAACGGACGGGCTTCGTGGCGTCTATGGTCGAGGAAATGCGCCGGCGCGACTGGCTGTGGATCGCGGTGGCTCCCGAGGGCACGCGCGCGCATGGCGAATACCTGAAGTCTGGTTTCTATCAGCTGGCCCTGGCGGCGAACGTGCCGATCGGGTTGGGCTACATCGACTACAGGCGCAAGCAGGTCGGCATCGACCGCTATGTGCGCATGACGGGCAACCAGGAGCAGGACCTGCAGGTGCTGCGTGATTTCTACGCTACGATCACGCCCAGGAAACCAGGGGACGCTGGCGACATCCGGTTTCGCGAGCGCGATTCCTAGGGAGCATTACGAATGGGCGGCGTGGCGCGACGGCCCGACAATGCAGTCCCAAGGGTCAGGGATCCGCGGCGTGACCGCGACTGGGAAAAAGCCGGCGAGGGCAACCGTTGACGCGAAGAGCGCCAACCGGTTCGCGTTCGTCCTCCATCCCCTGACCATCGATTACCTCGCACATCACCCGCGCCTTCGCTGGACTCGATACCTGCCTCGCGCGCTGGTGGAGGCGACCGCCGCGCACATGCCAGCCTCGTGCGTCGGTCGCGTCGAAGGCGGCGTCTCGCCGGCCACGGGCCAATCGGTCAAGGGATTCATCTACGCGCTAGGCGCAACGCCGCGCCAGATGCTGAGCCGTCCGCCCGAGTTCACGTATCGCAGGCTCGATCAAGCCGTGCGCGACGCGGCCGCACGGGGCGCGCAGATCGTCGGCCTCGGCGCGTTCACGAAAGTGGTCGGAGATGCCGGCGTCACGGTGGCGCGGCGTGCTTCGATCCCGGTCACGACCGGCAACAGTCTCACGATCGCGGCCACGCTCGAGACGGCCAAGCTCACGGCGCGACGGATGGGGTGGGCCGACCTGTCGCACGCCAAGGCCATGGTCGTCGGCGCGACGGGCTCGATCGGCTCGGTCTGCTCGCGCCTGCTGGCGGCAGCCGTGCACGACGTGGTGCTGGTGTCGATCGAGCCGGACCGGCTCGTTGCGCTCAAGCAGAAGATCCTGGCCGAGACGCCGGGCACCCACGTCGAACTCGATACAACTACACAGCGCTGGGTGGGCGAATGCGACCTGATCGTGACGGCGACGTCGGCGTTCGGCCAACGCGTGCTCGACGTCAGCCAGTGCAAACCCGGCGCCGTCATCCTCGACGTGGCACTGCCGCCGGACATCTCGGCCGAGGAAGCGGCAACGCGGCCGGACGTGCTCGTGGTCGAGAGCGGCGAGGTGCTGATTCCCGGTCCCGTGGATATCAGCTTCGACATCGGCCTGCCGCCGGGGGTCGCCTACGCGTGCCTCGCCGAAGCCGCGTTGCTGGCGATGGAAGGACGCTTCGAATCTTTCACGCTCGGGCGCGACGTGCCGCCCGACAAGGTCAAGGAAATCTATCGGCTGTTCCGCAAGCACCGATTCCAGATCGCACCCCTGCGCACGTTCGGTGCGCCGCTGACCGATGCCCTCGTGGCCGAAAAGAATGCACGCGCCGAGGAGTTGCGGCGCGATCCCGCACTGTTGCAGCGGGTCAAGGCCGAGGCCGCCGCCCGCATCGCAAAGATTCCTCCGCGCGCGAAAGGCGTAGCCGCACCACCGACTCCGTAAGCCTGAGCCGCGCGAAGGGGTGGCATGCCGGGTCCGGCATGTGTATACAAATCCATTGCAATGCAGGTAGCCATGTTCATGCGCGCACTTTTTCATGCCCGGGTCCTCGTGTTCGTCGCCATCGCGTTCAGCGCGGGTTGCGTCGGCGTGCCGGAGGGCATCCAGCCCGTGACGGGGTTCCAGGTGGAGCGGTACATGGGCCGCTGGTACGAGGTTGCCCGGTTAGATCACAGCTTCGAGCGCGGGATGGAGCAGGTCACCGCGACCTACGAGCTGCGACCAGACGGCACCGTGGCGGTCCTGAACCGCGGCTACCGCGCCGACAAAGGCGAGTGGGACGAGGCCAGCGGCAAGGCAAAGTTCCTCGGCAAGCCGGATGTGGCCGCGCTCAAGGTATCTTTCTTCGGCCCGTTCTACGGGGGCTACAACGTCGTCGACCTCGATCCGGGCTACCAGCACGCGCTGATCGCGGGCCCGAACCGTTCCTACCTGTGGATCCTTTCGCGCACGCCGACACCACCCAGGGCAGAAGTCGAGCGGCTGATGGCCAAGGCGAAGGCGCTCGGCTACGACACCTCGCAATTGATCTTCGTGAAGCACTGACGTCGTGACCGACATTCAACCGCGCGAGAGGACGTCCTGCCCGTGAGCATCGCAATGCTGATTTTCATCACGACGATCGTCGTGAGCCTCGTGGCGCTTTATGCCGCGCCGCAAGTGATGGGACGGCTCATGTTCCGGCCCTACGACACGCAGCGCCGGGGCGTCTATTACACGGTCATCACGCACGGCTTCGTGCATGGCGACCTGATGCACCTCATCTTCAACATGATGACGTTCTGGTTTTTCGCCTTCCTGCTCGAACGCCGGATCGGCGGCGCCGCGTTCGGCGTGCTGTATTTCGGCAGCCTGGTGCTGGCAGTGAGCACGACGTACTTCAAGCATCGCAACGATCCGCAATACGCCACGCTCGGCGCGTCAGGTGCCATCGCGGCCGTGCTGTTCGCGGCGATCGTGTACTTCCCGTCGATGAAGCTGTTCATCCTGCCGATACCGGTGCCGATTCCCGCGCCGCTGTTCGCCGTCGCTTACGTCGCCTATTCCTGGTACGCAAAGGAAGGCGGCCGTTTCTCGAGCGGCATGGCGGGGCAGAAGATCAATCACGATGCGCACCTCATCGGTGCCCTGGTCGGCCTGTTGTTCGTCCTGGTGACGGATCCGGGCGCCTATGCTCAATTGCTGCGCACTGTCCTTGGCTGAACGCCGAATCGAGAGCCGTGTCGCAGAGCTTCGCTTGATCTCGGTTGCGCAATTCGCCGGCGGTCCGGTTTAGACTTCGCCCATGACGCTGCGTGAGCGAGTCGAGGAACTCTTTCCGGACTGGGCCCACTGGTACCCGAGCCTGTTCGATGCGGCCGTGGACCTGGGAGTCATCCGCGCGCGCGTCTGCGATCCCTCGTCGTTGCTGCTGTCGAATCGTCATGCGGGCGTCCGCGCCGCCGCTGAACACGAGCACCGCAAGCGCTGGAGCGCCGAAGAAAACGAACCGGAGGAGTGAGTCCCGCGGCGGTAACGGGCGACTTACTCGGCCGCGGCGGCGATACCGCTGGCCACCTGCGGTCGGCGCGTGAGCCAGACGAGCGGCACGAGCGCGAGCGCCATCCACGTCGACGCCCAGAACACGTCCAGCGACGACAGCATGTATGACTGCTCGACCATGCCGCGGGTGAGCACACCCACCGCCTGGTCACTGCTGAGACCCGCTCCCTGCAGCGTGCCCATGAAATGCTGGAGCGTCGGGTTGTAGATATCGGAGGCTTCCGCCAGCCGGCTCTGGTGCAGGGCCGCGCGGTTGTCCCAGGTCGTGGTCGCGATCGAGGTTGCAAACGCCGCCGCCGTGATGCGCAGGAAGTTCGAGATGCTGGTTGCCGCGGGAATGCGCTGCGGCGGGATGCCGTCGAGCTGCAGCGTGATCACCGCGACGAAGAAGAACGCCATCGCGATCCCCTGCACGATCATCGGGATCATGAAGTCGACGAACGCCGCCTGCGAATTGAGCTGTGCGCGCAGGTACACACCGAGTCCCATCGCGAGAAACGCGATGGACGCGAACCAGCGTGCGTCGTAGCGATTGACCAGGCGTCCGATGAAAGGCGACAACAGCAGCGCCATCACGCCGGCCGGCGCCTGCACGAGGCCCGCCCACGTTGCCGTGTACCCGAGCTGCGTCTGCAGCCACAACGGCAGGATCACGACGTTGGCGAAGAAAACCGCGTACCCCACGCAGGTCAGGAACACGCCGACGGTGAAGTTGCGGTTGCGGAAGAAGCTCAGGTCGACGATCGGGTGTTCTTCGTAGTACTGCCAGATCATGAAGGCGATGAAGCCGACCAGCGAGACGAGCGACAGCACGATGATCTGCGTCGAGTCGAACCAGCCCTCGTCCTTGCCCGTGTCGAGCATGATCTGCAGCGCGCCGACCCACACGACGAGCATGGCGAGGCCGATGCCGTCGACCGGGATCGCGCGGGTCGCCGTCTCCTGCTTGTGCAGCGAGCGCCAGCAGACGAAGGCGGTAAGCAGCCCGAACGGCACGTTGATCAGGAATATCCACGGCCACGAGTATTCGTCGGAAATGTAGCCGCCCAGCAGCGGACCCATGATCGGCGCGACCAGCGTCGTCATCGACCAGATTGCGAGCGCCATGCCGCGCCGCGAGGCCGGGAAGATCGACATCAGCAGCGTCTGCGAGCCGGGGATCATCGGGCCCGAGGCAGCGCCCTGCAGCACGCGAAAAGCAATCAGCGATTCGAAGCTCCACGCCATGCCGCACAGGAACGAGGCCAGCGTGAACAGCAGGACGCTGACCACGAACGTGCGGACCACCCCGAAGCGCTGCATCAGCCAGCCCGTGAGCGGCACCGAGATGCCGTTGGCCACCGCGAACGACGTGATGATCCACGTTCCCTGGTTCGGGCTCACGCCCAGCGAGCCCGCGATCGTCGGCAGCGACACGTTGGCGATGGTCGTGTCGAGCACCTGCATGAACGTGCCGAGCGCGAGCGCAAACGCAGTCAACCCCCGCGTGCCGGTCGGTAGCGTGATCAGCGCACGGTTGGCTGCTGCGTTCGGCATGCCGGCTCGGCGCTCAGCGGCCGGAGTTCTCGGCGATGACGCGCACGATCATCGCTTCGACCTGCTCGTCGCGTTCTGGCCGGTCGGCCATGGTCGCTGCGACCGCGCTGCTCGGTTCAGCCAGCACCGGGCCGCTCTGGTCGTGCAGGTCGACCTGTGCGTGCATCGAGAGTCCCACTCGCAGCGGGTGCGCGGCGAGTTCTTTCGGGTCGAGCTGGATGCGGACAGGCACGCGCTGCACGATCTTGATCCAGTTGCCCGACGCGTTCTGCGCGGGCAGCAGCGCGAACGCGGCTCCGGTGCCGGGCGAGAAGCCCTTGATGCGTCCGTGATAGACGACGTCGTTGCCGTAGAGGTCGGACTTGAGCTCGACCGGCTGGCCGATGCGCATGCGCTGCAGCTGGACTTCCTTGAAGTTAGCGTCGACCCACGCATCGTCGAGTTCGACGATCGCCAGCAGTGGCGTGCCGGCGTTCACGCGCTGCCCGAGCTGCACGCCCTTGCGTGCGACGACTCCATCCACCGGGGCGGTAATCCGCGTCCTTTCGAGCGCGAGGGCCGCTTCCCGCACCTTGGCGACAGCCCGCATCACCAGTGGGTGGCGCGATGCCTCGATGCCGCCCGTCTGCGCCAGCGCAACGTTCAGATCCTCGCGCGCTGAGCGCAGGGACGCTTCGGCTCCAGCGACCACTTCACGCGCGTGCGCCAGCTCTTCCGTCGAGACGGCGCCACCTGCGGCAATCGACTGCCGACGGCGCAGGTCGTCACGCGCGCGGGCGAGATCGGTTTCGCGCGCCGAAATCTGCGCCTGCAATCGGCCCGTCTGCGGGTAGGTGCCGCGCACCTGTCGGACGGTCGCGCCTAGGTCGGCGACTGCGGCTTCCATGGCGATCCGGGCATCGGCCGGATCGAACTCGATGAGCGGTTGACCGGCAGTCACCGATTCCGTTTCGCGCGGGTGCACGGTGCGCACTGTTCCTGCGATTTCGGAAGTCACCTGCACGATCGTCGCGCCCGCGTATGCGTCCTGCGTCGAAACGTACCAGCGTGCATGGGTGTACCACCAGGCGAACCACGCGGCGCTGGCGATCAGCACGACTGCGGCGAGCAGCAGCAGCCCGCGCTTGCGCTTGCCGTTGGGGGTGTCGGCCGCGGCGACCGCGGAATCGGGCGAATTCATCGGGCAGGCTCCTGCGAAAAATGGCCGCCGAGCGCGACCAGCAGCGCGATGCGCGCGGATGTGCGGTCGGCCAGCATCTGGGTGCGTTGCCGGCGTGCGGCAAGCACCTGGGTCTCGGCGTTGAGGACGGCGACCTGGCTGGTCAGGCCCGCGGAATACCGCTGTGCAGCCAGGTCATAGGACTGCTCGGCGGCGTCCAGCGAGCGCAGCTGCGCGTCCAGCTGGAGTTCGAACGAACGCAGTCGCGCGGACTGGTCGGCGGCTTCGCGCACGGAGCGCACGACCGTGTCGTTGTAGCTGGCGATGGCTGCGTCGAGTTCGGCCCCGGCGCGGCGGTACTCTGCCTGCAGCCGGCCTGCGTCGAAGATGGGCAAGTGAATGGCGGGACCGACGCCCCACATGCGCGAGCTGCCCTGCAGCATTTCGTCGAGGCCAATGGCCGACAGTCCGGCGTAGGCCACGAGATCGATGTTCGGATAGAAACTTGCATGCGCGGCCGCGCGCCCTGCGGTCGCAGCCTCGATGCGAAGTTGCGCGGCACGGACGTCCGGCCGCCATGCGAGCAGGTCAGCGGGCAACGCGGCGGGTAGCGGCAGTGCCAGGTCGAAGTCGATCGTCGGTGGCGACAACGCGGGCGCTGCGGCCACGCTTGTTCCGGTCAGTGCCGCGAGCGCGTTGCGCGCCATCGTCGCGGCCAGTCGCGCCTGCTCGATGTCGACTGCGCTTTGTTCCAGGTTGCTTTCGGCCGCCCGCATCTCTGCCTTCGACTCGAGCCCTGCGCCAAACCGTTGCGTCGTGAGGTCAAGCAGCGCGCGGCGCTGCGTCTGCGCCTGGATGGCGACTCGTTCCAGGCGTTGCGCCCGCGCAAGTTCGAGATACGCCTGCGCAATCGCGCTCGACAGCATGAGTTCGGCCGTGGCTGCGTCGAGAGCTGCGGCGTCGGCGACGCGGCCGTACTGTTCGACCAGCGCGGCCTGTCGGCCCCAGAAGTCGAGATGCCAGTTGAGGTTGAAGGCCAGCCGGCCTTCCCAGAACGTGCCGCCGCCGTAGGGCGGGGGGAAGATGTAATTCTCGCTGAAGCGCTGGCGGTACTCGTAGCCATCGAACGTCACCTGCGGCTTTTCGGCCGCACCCGCCACATTCGCCTGCTCGCGGGCAATGCGTACGCGAGCCAGCGAACCGGCAAGGCTTGGGTTACGGGCGAGCGCCGTCGCGATCAACTGGTCCAGTTGCGGGTCGTGCAGCGCGTGCCACCACGCATCGTCGGGCCTCGGCGTCATGGCGGGACCCGACAGGCCGATGTCGCTCGCCGCCAGCGGTTTCTCGTGCGCGCTGGTGACCGGGTCACTGACGCAAGCCGTGAGCAGCAAGGCTGTTGCCACGAGTGCCGCAAGCGAACGCGCGGCGAGAGACGAAAGGTGATTCGCGCTCATGGCTTGACGGCCCGGGGAGGGGTGCGACGCACCCCGGTCGCCTTCAACGACGACCTCGACGCTGTCTTCGACGACGACTTCGACGCTGTCCTTGATGACGCCTGCGCGTGCTCGAGCAGTCGCACGAGATAGTCATGCAGTTGCGCGAACTCGGCTTTCGAGAGCGGGGCGAGCGCGACATTGGTCTGTTCGACGACGAGCGGCAGCAGTTCCTCGGCGATCGCCTTGCCGGCCGGCGTGAGCCTGAGTTCCACGACCCGCCGGTCCTGCGAACTGCGGCGGCGGCTCAGGAAGCCGCGTCGCTCGAGCTGGTCGAGTACGCGCGTCAGCGCGCCGCTGTCGTGGTCCAGGTCGCTCGCGAGGTCCGAGGCCGTGCGCGATATCCCGTCGCGTAACTGGATCAGCACGATCCACTGCGTCAGCGTGAAGTCGGCCTGCGCCAGCGCGCCTTCGAAGCGGGCCAGCAACAGCGTGTACAGCCGGCGGATCAGGTAGCCGACGCTGTCGCGCGAACGGTAGGTCTGGGGACGGTAATGCTGCTCGGGCATTGTCAGCTTGGGCTGTGACTGCTCAGGCAGCTAATTGTGCGCGGTCGTGCCGCGACGGTCAAACGGGCAGGGTCAGTCGGCGCGGGGAGCCCGCTCCTCGCGGTACAGGCGCAGGATGAACTGGCCGGACGGCCGCGCCCGGAGTCCCTCGACCTCGGCGCGCCAGGCCGGGTCGCGGATGTCCGCCAGCGCCATGCGCCGGCCGCCGAGGCGATTTCCAGGGTATTCGGGCGGCAGTACTGCCAGTGCCCCGAGGCTCGCAAACGTGATGTCGGCGAACGTCAGCGTTTCGCCGGTCAGGTAGCGCCGGCCGTCTGCGAGCAACTGGTCCACGTCGTCGAAAGTCTCGCGCGTCCGTTCCCAGGCCCGGGCAGCCCGTGACGGCGTTACGCCCAGCATCCGGCGTACCGCAAAGGCCAGTACCGGCCTCAGCGCCAGCAGCAGGGCGCGTTGCCAGCGTGGAATCGCGGGCTCATCGATGCCCCACGAACGAAAGCTCAGGTCGGTGTCGCGCAGCAGGTGATGGTAGAGCCAGACGCGCACGTCGTTGCCGAGGCGCCGGTCGAACCTGGCCTCGAGTTCGAGCGCCGCCGGCGTGGGTTCGAGAAACCAAGTGCGGTCACCCGGCAACCGTCCCGCGTATTGACCCCACAGGTAGCGCAGGATCCGCGGTGAATCGCCGATGCGTGTCAGTCCGGGTGGAACTTCGAGCCACGGCACGGTGCGGCCCGTCAGCAGGACGCCGAGCACGCCGACATTCGGCACTTCCTCGTACCGCACGCCCAGCCGATCGAGGCACCAGCGGGCTTTCTCCGCGTAGTGCGAAAACGTGATCGTGTGCAGGCGCAGCGGCCGCTCCGGTTGGCGCAGCGCGCGCAACGAGACGAACAACCGCGCAACCATGCCGAGCAGGAAGGCCGCCACGGCGGTACCGATGGCTGCTGGCACGCCCCAGCCAGCTGCAGCCACGACGACAGGCAGGGCATAGAGGGCGAGCAGGTGAATGACGCGGGGATCGCGCAGGCGCATGCCAGCAGTCTACTTCTGACCGGACCCACCCGCGATGCGACAGTTCTCCGCAACGTGTGCGTGGATGATTTCGACCAGCCGTCGCGTGCCGGGACCGGCGGCGACGCGGTCCGCGTACACGAGGTACAGCGTGGCGAAACGCTCGGCACCTTCGGCCAGCGGCAGGCGCTTGAGCGAGCCTGTCTCCAGTTCTTCGCGGATGTTCTCCTCCGCGTACCAGGCGAAGCCCAGCCCCATGCAGGCCGCACGGATCGACGTCGCCTTGTTCGAGACGGTCCAGCGCCGTTCGTTCAGCCAGCCACCAGACCGAGTGCGGCGCACGCCCGAATCGCGTACGACGAGGTGGCGATGGGCGCGCAGGTCTTCCAGTTCGACGGCCCGGCCCAGCTGGTGCAATGGGTGCGACGGCGCGGCCGCGCAAACGAAGCGCACCTGCATCAGTGCGTCGCCGAGGAAGCCGCCCGGCACGAGCGTGCCGATGACGAAATCGACCCGGCCTTCGGTGATCGCTTCTTCCACGCCGCCGAGCACGGCCTCGATCAGCTCGATGCGGATGTCGGGGTGTTCGCGCCCGAAGTCGGCGAGCGCACGCAGCAGCAGCCACGTCGGGAAGATGGCCTCGACGGCCAGTCGCACTTCCGCCTCCCAGCCTTGCGCGAGCCCCGCGGCCGAGCGCTCGATGCGGGCCGCGTCATCGAGCAGGGACTTGCCGCGGCGATACAGCACCTGGCCGGCCGGCGTCAGTGCGGCGCGCCGGCCCTGCCGCTCGAACACCTTCAGCCCGAGCTGATCCTCCAGCTTCTTGATCGTGTAGGTGACGGTCGACTGCGTGCGGTGCAGGTGCTCGGACGCCTGCCCGTACCCACCTTGCTCCACGACCGCGATGAGGGCGGCCCATTGGTCCAGCGTGATCCGGGGTGTCGGCATAGATCGATATGGTCGATAGGATTAATCGAAATTACCGTCTTTTTAATTCAATTCATAGATGCAAACTTACATCCATCGATCTTCCCACCCGAATACGGCCTGAACCAACATGAAAACCTACCTCCAGTTGAACACCAGCCTCCATGGCTCCGATTCGCTGTCCTCGCGGCTGGCCAGCCAGTTCATCGCGACCCTGGCGCAGGCCGATCGCAGCGCGGATGCAGCCGAAGCAACACCGAGCGTCACAGTGCGTGACCTCGCCAACCAGCCGCTGCCGCACCTGACCGGGGAGCGCTTCACCGCGTTCGTCACTGCTCCGGAACAGCGCACCCACGAGCAGGCGGACATCGCCGCCGAGTCGGATGCGCTCGTGGCCGAACTCGCCGCGGCGGACGTGATCGTCATCGGGCTGCCCATGTACAACTTCGGCATTCCTTCCACGCTCAAGGCGTACTTCGATCACGTCGCGCGAGTGGGCGTGACGTTCCGCTACACGGCCAACGGTCCCGAAGGCCTGCTGGTGGGCAAGCGTGCCTACGTCATCGCGACTCGCGGCGGTCGCTACGCCGGAACGCCCGGCGACCTGCAAAGCGCCTACGTGCGGCAGTTCCTCGGTTTCATCGGCATCACGGACGTCGAGTTCGTTTACGCCGAGGGCCTGGCGATGGGCGAGGCAAGCCGCAATGACGCACTCGCCGAAGCCGGCAAGCGCATCGAGCAACTCGCCGCCTGATCCACCCGACGAGCCGGGGCTCGACGAGCGCCGGATCAAGCAAGCACTTCCAATTCTGCAAGCGAGGAACGAACGATGAAGACGTGGGAAAATACAGCGGACCTGTTGGGCCGGCTCCTGATCGCCGCGATGTTCCTGATCGCCGGCGTCGGCAAGATTTCGGGCTACGCCGGCACGCAGGGCTATATGCAGTCGATGGGTGTGCCGGGAGCGCTTTTGCCGCTGGTCATCGCCCTGGAAATCTTCGGCGCCATCGCCATCGTCGTGGGTTACCGCACTCGCCTCGTTGCCGTCGCGCTCGCAGGCTTCACGCTCGTCGCGGGTTTCATCTTCCACGGCGGAGCCGACCAGATGCAGCAGATCATGTTGCTCAAGAACGTGGCGGTCGCGGGCGGGTTCCTGTTCCTCGTTGCACGCGGCACCGGCGACTGGTCGCTGGACGCGAAGCGCGAGCGCCTTACACGACAGGAGCAACCATGACCACTGCGCGCAAGCTGCAGGCCGTGATCGAGTCCGTGGCCGCCTCCGATGGCGCCGGCGTCAAGTTGCGCCGCAGCCTCGGCAGCCGCCAGAACCTGCGGTTCGATCCGTTCCTGATGCTCGACGAGTTCTTCTCGGACGACCCCGATGATTACCTCGCTGGCTTCCCTTCGCATCCGCACCGCGGATTCGAGACGGTCACGTACATGCTCGACGGCCACATGCGGCACGAGGACAGCTTCGGTAATCGCGGCGACCTCGGTCCTGGCGACGTGCAGTGGATGACGGCGGCACACGGCATCATTCATTCGGAGATGCCGCAGCAGACCGCAGGCCGCATGCGCGGGTTCCAGCTGTGGATCAACCTGCCGGCGCGCGAAAAGATGAAGCCGGCGGCCTACCGCGACATTCCCTCGCGCGAGATACCGACGGTCGCGCTGGCAGCAGGCGGTGAACTGCGCGTCATCGCGGGTGAGTTCGAACAAGGCGCTACGAAGACGGCGGGACCGATCGGCGGCCTGAGCACAGCACCGTTGTATTTCGACGTGCGGCTGCCGTCGGGCATCGAAGCCACGATCCCGACACCGATTTCGCACAACACGTTCCTGTACGTGTACGAAGGCAATGCCGTGGTCGGCGACGACGCCAAGCCACTGCCATTCCGTTCGGCTGGACTGCTCACGCCGGGTGGATCCGTGCGGATCCGCGCGGGCGAGAAGGGCGTGCGACTTTTACTGCTGGCAGGCAAGCCGATCGGTGAGCCGGTGGTGCAGTACGGCCCGTTCGTGATGAACACGCCGGAAGAAATCCAGCAGGCCGTGATCGATTACCAGCGCGGCCAACTGGCCGTGGCGGGCTGAAAGCACCAGGCGCGGGGGGCGAAACGTCCCTGCGGGGAACCGCAATCGTGGCTCGGGCTGGTTGGAATATGCTCGAGTCACGGTGGACTCGCCGCCTGGAGGCGCCCATGAGCCACAAGCACGAAAGCCTGCTGCGCACGATCTTCAACGATCCGATCAGCGCCAACATCCACTGGCGCGAGATCGAGTCCCTGCTGCATCACCTCGCTGCGGAAATCGAGCCGCTCTCAGGCGCGCGCCTGCGCGTGACGCTGAACGGCGTCGAGGGCATCCTGCACCGGCCGCACCACGGCAACACGCTCGACAAGAGCGCGATGCGTCACCTGCGCGA
>Ga0315283_10002551_pt1 | contig 15274 bp, 16 predicted proteins | sample YL17G09_0_MG_FD_204541 | JGI IMG/M metagenome (GOLD analysis project Ga0315283, IMG submission 204541) | Sediment microbial communities from Yellowstone Lake, YNP, Wyoming, USA - YL17G09_0 | ecosystem: Environmental > Aquatic > Freshwater > Lake > Sediment | place: USA: Wyoming | collected... | reverse complement strand
CGGGATCATCATGAATGTTTTCTCGCTCCACTTCAGACCAATCATTAAGATCAATGTCAGGGAAAAACGTATCTCCCTGAAATTCCCTGTTTATTATTGTGAGGTAAAGTGCATCGGCAATTGGCAGTATCGCTTCATAAAGATCGGAACCGCCAATAACAAAAATTTCTCCAGCACTTTCACAACCCTTTTTTATTGCTGTTTCAATATCATTAAAAACCAGACATCCGTCTTGCTGATACTCAGGATTCCGGCTGATAATAATATTAGTACGACCTGGCAAAGGACTGCCTATGGATTCATAGGTTTTTCTGCCCATCAAAATGGGTGAGCCCATGGTAATTTTTTTAAATTTTTTTAGATCCGCCGATAAATGCCAGGGCATAAGATTATTATTGCCAATAACCCGATTGCTCGCCATCGCGACGATAAGTGATATTTTCATTTTCTAAACTGGTTTTAATGAATGGGTTGCTTTGATACTCTTTGACTACTAATGAATGAACCTGCACATCATACTATGAAAAATATTTTACTTGTATTTACCGGCGGTACTATTGGATCCGCTGCATCTGAAGGAACAATCAATACATCCGGCACAGCGTCATTCAAATTGATTCAGCAGTTTCGACAGCATTACAAAAATCATCAACATATCCGGTTTAACACTATCCAGCCCCTGGAAATCTTGAGTGAGAATCTTGCGCCTAGCGCCTGGCAAACACTTATTACCGCCATGGAAGCCGAGCAACCCGATCAGTTTGACGGTATCATCATTACTCACGGCACAGATACCCTGGCCTATACAGCAGCCGCATTAAGCTTTTATTTCAATACGATTAAAATCCCCATTCTGCTGGTTTCCAGTGATTATCCGCTGGATGATCCCAGAGCAAACGGGCTTGAAAACTTTATCTGTGCAGTTGAATTTATTTTGCAAAAAAAACAGACGGGGGTGTTTGTACCCTATCGCAATCAACAGCAAGCCATGCAAGTGCATAGAGGGTCCCGCCTCGCCTGTTCTTTACAGTTAAGCGGTGATTTTTTCAGTATTCAGGGTAACAGTTATATGCTGTTTGAAAACCCTCAGTTTACGCTAATAAATCCATCCGCAAAAAGTCCCCCTTTCTCTAAGGGAGAGAGTCGGGGTGAATGGGTAGAAACAAAAATTACACCATTAAAAGCCAATTTCTCTGACCGGATTTTAATGATAAAACCCTATCCAGGGCTGGATTACACTCATTTTAATCTGGAAAATATCGATGCAGTATTGCATGATTTATATCATTCGGGCACAGCGTGCGCATCGATGCAATGGGGCAATAATTATTCGTTATCTGAATTTATAAAACGCTGCGGAAAGCAAAGCATTAAGGTTTATCTGGCGCCGGCAATTAAATCAGCTGATGTTTACCAAAGCGCCAAAACATTGATAGAGCAAGGCGCTGACATGATCTGGAATATGTCGATTGAAGCCGCCTATGTAAAATTAATACTGGCTTATGGTAATTTTAACGATGAACGGCAAATAATCGACTTTATTAACAGGGATATCGCCGGTGAGCATGTTTAAATGGCGGTGATATCTGAATCTCAAAGGCATCAGGGGATTTATTAATCAATTTGCATTCAATGATAATGTACTAACAACCTCTTTATTGTCCCTTTGAGGATCGATCACTGTATCAAGAATAAATACCCGTTCGTGTGGTATGCCACCGTTCTGAACGAAATATTTCGCAATGGTTTGCGCACGCGCTGAGGCAAGCCCTTTAAGTCGCTCCGGTTCCGGCTTAATAATTGTAAAAAGATTCTGTTTGGCAATTTGATAAAAATCACCCGCTTCCGGATTTACTAATTTTGGCTTACCAAAAAGTGATTTTTCCGCCAGCTGGGGAAATTTTTCAATAAACATATCCGCTAATAAACGTTTGTAGTCATCATCAGAAAGTTCGACATATTCTTCGCGTATTTTTTTATCAGCCTCTTTATTGATCTCAGTGGCTCGGCGTTTTTTAAGTTGATCATATAAGGCGTCTTCTCTAATAACCGGCCAATCCTGCTCCTGGAAAGCCGCGCCTTTGATGTCTATATTTAACACCGGACGCTCTTTCAGCGCTTTGGATAAACCGTCCAGTTTTGCCTGTTGCTGCTTATCCAATGACGAATTTCCAGCAGCAAAACTAATCGTGTTCAGGTCTTTTTCACTGCCTACCAGCGAGGCTATCGCATTAAAAGGCGAGGTGATTACTTTGGTAATCACATTCACCAATGCATCAATCACAAGCGAGCCAACACTGAATTTAGGATCATCCAGACTTCCGGTAATGGGGACATCTATTTTTATTTTACCGCTCGAATCTTTCAGCAGCGCCACTGCCAATTTAAGCGGTAATGAAACGGCATCCGGATTTTCAACTTTCTCGCCCAACTCGAATTGGTCAATTAATATGCTGTTGGACGCAGTCAGTTTCTTGTCAACAACATTATATTTTAGCCCTAGCGTCAGCATGCCTTTTTCAATTTTATAGCCGGCAAATTGCGCCATATACGGTGATACCGATGGCATCGGTAGTCCATTAAAATTAAGTTCTACATTGTAATCACCCAAATAGGGACTGATTTTTCCCTTGATATCGACAGGCGCTAAATCGTAGGCATTGCCTTTTAAATCAACAGTAACTATTGATTTTTGCTCGGAGGAGACATTGCTTGCACCGCCATCCAGGCTTTTAATTGGCGCTGCAAAAGGCAGTATCAGGGAAAGATCGGAAAAATCGGAAGAACCATCCACTATTTGAATTTTACCTAATTTAAAATAAGGTTTGTTCAGGCCGGCTGGTTTATTAGGTGCTGTTTTAGCGCGTTTCTCAGGCTTGCTTTTATCGCTAATAACAATATCATTAAAATTAACGGTTTTGTCTTTTCTGATAGTCACCCTGGCATAAGGTTTATCAATAACAAGTGCTGCTGCGGTATAACGATTTGCCAATAAATCAACATTCAGGTTTTTTAAGGTCAAGTCTTCCCATTTTACCAAGTCTTTATGAAGAGTTTGATCGCGAGTTAATAAACTGGCAATCCCGGTATCGCCCTTAAATTTAATATCCAGTTTATCTTGAGCTTGTTTGGCGACAGAGACTTTACCATCAATATGCAATGCCCCGTCTATGACATCCAGCCGTACAAATTGATCGAAATAAGGTTGAAATTTTTCCAGGTCGATATTTTTGACATCAAGATCTAACTTGGCGGAAAGGGGTTCGATAACGGTATCGCCTTTAAGTGTTATCAATCCGGTCTTATTCATACCGACACTGAGTTGAACCGGCAACTTGGCGCCATTTTTATTGCTATAGTTTGTCAGCTTTAAATTGATGGGTTTAAACTTCATCGCCACAGGCTTTTTTAGCGACTGATCTTCAAAGTTGAGCCCAAAATTAGTTAAGGCCAGGTTGTTGACCTTGAGTTTCCATGTTGCTGTCTGGGGTTCGACAGTTTTCTCTACGGTTTTTTCAATAATGATTTCTTCGGATTTAGAGATTGGAAACAAGGCATGGTAATTTATGACGCCTTCGGGGTTCAGCCATGCCTCAAAGTCAGCATTATTTGCTGTAACAGAGTCCAAAAGCAGTTCCTGATTGCCAAGATTAAAATCAATTCCTCGCAAGGCAAAATCAGGAATTTTGACCAGAACCTTATCCTTGCCTTTTTCTTTAAGCATCTGCTCCCGGATTAATAAATTTACAATGCCGGTATTGCCTTTAAAAGTCACATCCAGCTGATCTTTCTTCGGCGTAGCGATAACAGCATTGCCATCAATATTTAACTTCCCGTCAATAATCGCAAGGTTTGCAAACCTGGTTATATAAGCCTGAAATTTTTCCAGTGCGATGTCCTTGACATCAATGCCTACTTTGGCCGAAAAGGGCTGGATAATAGTATCGCCAACCAGCTTTATTAATCCGGTTTTATTTAACCCGGCACTCAGCTGAAAAGGCGCTGTAGCGCCGGCTTCATTAGTATAATTGGTCAACTTGAAATTGATGGGCTTAAGATCAAAGGCAACCGGATTTTTCACGGTTTGATCTTCAAAATTCAGCCCGAAATTATTTAATGCAATGGAGTTGACCTTGATTTTCCACGGCGCTTGTTTGGGCTCGACTGTGTTGGCTGCGGTTTTATTGGCGCTGTTGTTACCGGTTTTAGAAGCAGGAAATAAAGCCTGATAGTTAATAACGCCCTGAGCATTCAACCATGCCTGAAAATCGGCATCATCTGCTGAAACCGACTCAATCACAATGGCCTGCTGGCCAAGATTAAAGTCGATTCCTCGTAAAGCAAAAACTGGCATTTTAATCAGAGCTTTATCCTTACCTTTTTCTAAAAACTGAAAGTCGCGAATTTCAAATCCCCCCTTGTTGACTGCAAATTTCAAGCTGTTTTCGATATAACTGGCCTTATAATCCGCATCAAGCAGTTCAAATCCCTTTAAATGAAAGGGCATTGTGTCTGGTAAAGCCAGCGCCGAAATAGTTTCCAGCTTTACATTATCAAACTTGATATGCCCTTCTGAAGACAATGGTTTTATGCTGGCGGTGCCTTTCCAGTCCAATTGCCCACCTGACCCCAACGTCAGGGACAAACCCAAACGGGATTGCTTATCAGCATGAGTAGTAAAGTTTTCAATATCGATATTGATCGGATGAATATTCTCTATCACAGGCTTGGCAAAACTGGCATCTTCCCATACCAGTTTTCCTTCTGATAGTGCTAATTTTGCAATATTTACAGGGAATGCTTGGCCTTCTTCCCCTTTCTTTTCATCAGCTTTGCCCTTAAACAAATCCTGGAAATTGAATGTCCCGTTTTTTTGTTTGGCAATATGAACAAAAGGCTTTTTTAGCGAAACTTTATCAAAAACCAGCGCCAATTGCTTTATTGATTGAAAAAGCCCTAGTTTGAGATAAAAATCATCAAATGCGGCAAAGGGTTGTCCATTATGCTCCTGAATTTCAAAGCCTTTGAAACTTACAGACAGCGGAAATGGTTGAACCTGGATTTTTGAAATTAATGCCTTTCTTCCTGTTTCCTGCTGAATAATTTCAGGTATTTTCGACTTTAATACAGGTGGCAGGATATAAACCCCAACCACGGTATAAATAACCAAAAGACCGCCCACTATAAAAAAAGGGGTTTTCAATTTAGATACTATGCGTCGAATTTCCATAAGTCCCCCAGTGATATCTAATCAACATTACCATCAGTCCAACAAAAAAGCGACCTCCAAGGCCGCCTTTTTCAACCTGGCAATCCTCGCAACTCTTATAAATCAAGATAGCCAGTCTCTTCATGCAGAACAGTATCAAGCCCTTGCACCTCTTCATCAGGTGTCACACGCAGGCCTATCCATTTGTCTAATCCTTTCAAAATCAGATAACTGAATAAAGCGCTCCAGGAAATCGTCACTACAATAGCTAATGCCTGGATACTAACTTGATTGATAATGGAAACGCCTTCAGCCAAACCCAGACCGCCCAGACTGCTTGCGGCAAAAACGCCGGTCAATAATGATCCGGTAGTGCCGCCTATGCCGTGAACAGGAAATACGTCCAGAGAATCATCAATTATCAAAGTGCGTTTTACATATTGGGTGGCATAAAAACACACTATACCCGCAGTAACACCAATCACCAGCGCACCTGCAGGGCCAACAAAACCGGAAGCGGGGGTAATTGTGCCTAAACCTGCCACCATACCGGTAACTATACCTAAAACGCTGGGTTTACCAAAACGCTTCCATTCAATAAACATCCAGGTTAAAGCCCCGGAAGCCGCGCCAATATGCGTTGCCAACATGGCCATTCCTGCACGGCCGTCTGCTGTTAGGGCGCTACCGGCATTAAAGCCAAACCAGCCTACCCATAACATGCCGGCGCCTGTTACTACCATCGTCATATTGTGCGGCGGCATGGCGGTGGTTGGGAAACCTTTTCTTTTGCCTAATACCAGAGCAGAGACCAAAGCGGCAACCCCCGCATTGATATGGATAACAATACCGCCGGCAAAGTCCATCACACCCAAATCAGCCAGCCAGCCGCCGCCCCATATCCAGTGACAAATCGGCATATAAACAATAATTAGCCATAAGCCACTGAACCACAGCATCGCCGAGAATTTCATGCGCTCGGCAAAAGCACCGACAATTAAAGCAGGGGTAATAATGGCAAAGGTCATTTCAAACATGAAATAAACCGCTTCAGGAATATTACCTGTCAAGGCTGCCGTGCTTATGTCAGGAAGAAATGCTTTGGATGTTCCGCCGATAAATTTTTGCAGCTCGCCGCCATGAGCAAAAATCAAACTGTAGACACCTGCCAGCCAAAGAATTGAAACCATAGAGGTAATGGCAAAACACTGCATTAACACCGATAATACGTTCTTGCTTCTGACTAATCCGGCATAAAACAATGACAAGCCGGGAATGGTCATAAACAAAACCAATGCAGTAGAGGTTAAAATCCAGGCCGTATTGGCCTGATTTAATTGATCCGCTAAAGCCACAGCCGGAAGTAATAACAGCAAGCCTGACAGCAGCTTCTTATTTATAGTAAAAGACATCGTTCTTTCCCAGGCGACTTTTAGATCGCATCCTCTCCGGTTTCACCCGTTCTAATGCGAACAACCTGCTCCAGATTAGACACAAATATTTTGCCATCGCCAATTTTTCCGGTATTGGCCGCTTTAACGATGGTGCTAACAGCTTTATCAACCATATCATCAGCAACGGCAATTTCCAGCTTGACTTTAGGTAAAAAGTCGACCACATACTCGGCACCTCTATACAGCTCAGTATGACCTTTCTGGCGCCCAAAACCTTTAACTTCCGTTGCAGTAACGCCTGCAACCCCTATTTCAGATAATGCTTCCCTTACATCATCCATTTTGAATGGTTTAATGATTGCTGTTATTAATTTCATCTTATCTCCCGGTTATTGTTTAGCAAATTAATTGCTTATGCACGCTGCAATGATACACATTATAAATCAACATACCAATTATTAGACGGGCTTATAGCGTCAAAAATTATCAGTGCTGTTGCTCATATTTATAGATTATCAAAATAGGCTAAAGATATCGCAAAAGTCACAAGATGTTAACAGGTCAAACAGTCTTGAAACGGATTGTTGTCAAATATAATTGAAGAGAGTATGAGCTATCCAGTCCGTAACCCGCCACCACCCTCAAAGCTATGGTGGATTGCCTGTCGGAGGATCTACCTTACGAGTTAGCGATTATGTGGCATTCGGAGCCAAAGCGTCAGGGAACGCTATCGCGACCCTGACTCGGCTGGATTTTATCGGGTCAGAGGAGGCCGCAGCCTCCGTCTGCCCACAGAACCGTGCGTACGGGTCCGTACACGGCTCCTCACGCAATACATACTCAATATTAAAACCTATACACTCCTTTTCCTAATCAAGTTTGGGGTCATCCAATCCAACTAAGGAACGTGCATGAAATAACTTGAGTAACTTCCTAATGCTCATTTTTAGGAGTAGCGACATAGTTCCATTGACCAAGCAAGCCATCAAATAAAATACGCATAGATTTTTTAAACCCCGCCACTACTTTTCTTTTTATCGGGTACACCTTATTCAAAATACAGGCGACGACACTCAATCCAGCTTTTGTGGTTGTTGTTTCAATCAATTCTTTAGTAAGGACGTGTGACGTTAAAACCATACCCTGCATTGCCCGTGTGATATGCGGAAACACTCTATGCTCAATAGGATTCCATTTGGCCGTGTATGGCGGGTAATGTGCCACACGAATATCAATACCGTGTCATCGGCTAATGCTTGTAGATCTTGTTTGAAAATAGTGTGCCTGGATGAATTACTGCCCCCGCCATCCATCAGCATCAGTATTGAAGTGGCGGTAAGGTAAAGTAACTTTCCATGATTATTCCACCACTGGCGAATTGAATCGCACGCAAATTCACTGGTGTCCCGACTGGTGCCAATAGTAACGTAAGCCTTATTCTGAACCGTTGCGTATTCTGATTAATTTGAACACTGATTCTGGCCGAACTTGAACACCTAAAACCTAACGCATCGGTGGAAATGAATTTTTACTCTAAATGTTCAACTTGGGTCAAGGAATTCATTTTTTCGCATCGATTCTCCTTTTAAAATCATCCGGTGGGCGTTGTGCATCAATCGATCTAAAATGGCGTCGGCTAAAGTATTATCACCAATAGCCTGATACCATTGTTCAGTCGGTAATTGACTGATAATGACGGTTGCAGACTGCTCATAGCGATCATCCATTATCTCCATCAAGTCATTTCGGGTGGCGGCATTCAAAGGTTCCAGGCCCCGGTCATCGATGATCAACAAATTCAGACTGGCTATGGCTTTTAGTAATCTGCTGTAGCTGCCATCCGCCTTGGCTTGTGTCAATGCGAGAATGAGACGTGGAAGCCGGTAATATCCGGCGCTGTAGCCTTTCAGGCAGGCTTGCTGACCGAGTGCGCAAGCGATATAGGTTTTGCCTGTTCCACAGGGGCCGGTCAGCAACAGGTTCTGGGCTTTCTTTAGCCAGTCACACAACAGCAGCGACGCCATTTGAGACTGCTGCAAGCCTCTGCTGTGCTGATAATCTATGTCTTTGGCATGAGCTTTGAGCTTGAAGTGAGCTGCGCGTGTCAGGCGCTCCTGTTTACGCTGATTACGCTCCTGGTCTTCGTGATCGACTAATAATTGCAGGCGCTCGGCAAAGGCTAAACCTTCATAAGTGCCGGGCTGTTCCAGTTGGGTTTGCAGCGCAGAGGCCATGCCGTTTAGTTTTAGTTGGCGTAGTTGGCGGAGGGGAATAAAACCGCATAATCCGCCACCACAAAGTCTAGTGGCTGGTCATCGTAGTGGTGGATCAGAACACGGCTGCCGATCGAGAGTTGGCTGCTCGGCTCAAGAAAAGTCGCTTGAGCCATGGCATTGTCGTACACGTCGCGCTGCCATTGCAGTTGGTGGGCAGGAGAAATAATCAGCTCAGCCAATTCGATACGAATATCGTGTCCTTCGCGGGGGCGCAAAAGCAATTTGTGCGGCAGGAGAGTTACGGTTTCAGCGTATTCGTAAGTGGTTACATGTTTTATTTGCAGGTGGCGCATCTGTATAACTCCTGGGGTATCGGGGTCACGGCGAGAGTCTGGTCGATATTCTGGCATAACACCCTAAACCTCACCTAGAAACTGTCCGAGAATAGATGACCAAATAAAGCGGTCAGATAAACCGCTCATTTTCGCTAAAAATAACAACTATTCGCCTCAATTGACCAATATCCGACTCAAAAATTGCTTTCCTTCGCTACGGCTCCTATTCTCGGACAACCTCCTAGCCACTTCCATTGCTCTGCCGATTGCTGGCTCAGAATCCACTGTACCGCTCAGCTTTACAACGCCCTTAACCGTAGTGACTTCAACATGAGATGTATTGAGTATGGGATCATTTAAAATTGCCGCCTTAACCTTTGTGGTAATAACCGAGTCATCGATGTATTCTCCAGCTGATTGGGCTTTATAGATGAGCGAATCCTTTGTGCCTTCAATCTTTTTTTCAGCCTTTTCTGTCGCTTGATCAAATTTTTGTCCAGCCTTCTCTGCGGTTCCTTCTTGTTGGCAACCAACCAGTCCTAGAACAACGGATAAACAGGCAATCACTGGAACTTTATTTGCTAAAGTATTTTTCTCGTATTTATTTTTGAGTTTCATAGGTTAGTCCTTTACAACTTTGGGATAAGGAAAAAACTGCGGATTATTTACACCGCCGTATTCTTTAATACTTAAGCCGACGCTCGTTTATTGCGCGGCTTTCAGATGTGTAACGGCTTCTTCGGCGGATTTCTTCGCTGTGTCGGCATGCTTCATCTTGCCGTGATCGATAGCATCATTCAGACTCGCGATGCCGGCATCCAGGTGTTCATCGGCGGTTTTCGCATGGGTCTTCGCTGCCTCCGCATGTTCGACGATAGATTTTGTATCGTCAGCTTTGGCCGCAGCCTCCGCGTGCTTGAGCGCTTCCGCCATGTGGCTTTCGGCATAAGCGCCAAACGAGGCGAAGGTCAAAACGGTGCCTGCCAATAAAACGGTGAGTTTCATATTGATAAGTTTCATATTTATTTCCTGATAATAAAGGTATTTACGAGTAATTCGTTGCTACCGTGTAAGCAGGCCAGCCTATTCGGACTCGCCTGCACGGTTCATCTATGCTCGTTATTATTTGTCTGACTGAATTTCCTGTTTGAGATCACCGTAACCCTTCTGGACCTTGCCGACATTCTTTTGGATATTGCCTTCTACCTGCATACCCTTGTCGTCCAGTATCACGCCAGTGGCTTCCTTGACTTTACCTGTGGCTTCATCGACTCGTCCTTCTACTTGATCCTTGTTGATAGGGGCTGCATCCTTGCTTTCTTCGGCATAAACGCCAAACGGGCAGAATGTCAAAACGATAACCGCCAATAAGCCGGAGAGTTTTATGTTAGTGCGTTTCATGTTTATTTCCTGGGAAAAAGGTGTTGGTGGTTATTTCACTCCTACTGAGCAGTAGGCCAGTCTATTCTGACTCGCCTACACTGCTCAGCATTGCCAGTTTTAGTTACCTTTTTCAAGATCCTTCTGGATATTGCCATAGCCCTTCTGAACCTTGCCAACATTCTTTTGGTCTTTTCCTTCTTCCTTCATTTTTTTGTCGTCAAGTATCACGCCGGTGGCTTCCTTGACTTTACCCTGGGCTTCACCGACCTGGCCTTCCACCTGATTTTTGTTCATGGGTTCCGTCTCTTTGCTTTCTTCGGCATAAGCGCCGAACGAGCAGAATGCCAAAACGATGACTGCCACTAAACCTGTAAGTTTTATATTGCTGAATTTCATGTTCATTTCCTGTAAAAATATTTGAGAGTACCTGGTTGCCGCCGTGCAACTGGCCAGTTTGCCAGGACTCAGTTGCACGGCTCATCACTGCTTGTTTTAGTCGTCGTCCTTAATATCTTCCTTGAGATCGCCAAAGCCCGCCTGGACCTTCCCGACGTTCTTTTGGACATTCCCTTCTATCTCCATACCCTTGTCGTCCAATATCTTGCCGGCGACTTCCTTGATTTTTCCTTTGGCTTCTTCGACTTTGCCTTTTATTTGATCTTTGTTCATGGGTGTCTCCTGTTAATTATTTAGCTATGACCAGATAGTCATAACCAGAGCATGAGATGATGTTTCCCATCGCTCAGCCATAACGATACCCGCAAAACTAAATTTGGTCCGTGCGGCAGCGCACATAGATTAAGGATTATCCTTGAGGACGCGGATTTTTTAACCACTCATGTGCGATACCGTACCGACGGCACCTGATGTCTCGGTTAAATTATGTCTGGATTTGTAAAGCGTCAACAACATACCCAGTCAATCTCGAAACCTATCGGGATACCGATCATTTTAAGAAGTTGGAGAATAGAATGAAAAAATTAATTCCCATTTTAGCCATGTCTTTTTTGAGTGCGACATTCGTGGGCACCGCCTATGCGGCGAAGATGTCAATGAGTTTTATCAAGTCAACCCCTAATGGGGAGTTCAGCGGGCGGTAGCATTCTTTGGAATGGCTGGCAATAACGCGGCAATAATCATTAAGCGAAAGGTGAACAGAAATGAGCTGGAATCGAATAGAAGGTAACTGGAAGCAATTCAAGGGTAAAATTAAGAAGACATGGGGCGAATTGACCGATGATGAACTCGATCAGATCGCCGGTAAGCGCGATGTGCTCCTCGGCAAGATCCAGGAGAAATACGGGGTCGCGCAAAACGAAGCCGATAGCCAATCAAGGACTTCAAGAAAACTCTCGATTGATCGTTTGTTTTCTGGCTAAGAACTGAGTGGACCTGTGCCGCTCGCCAAGCGAGAGGCACCTTTACTGCAATGCCGCGGCGTCATAAAATAAAACCGTTATATCATCACTCGTTATTCAGGCTTACCACATGAACAAATCGACAGTAAAACCCAAAGCCAAGCCTGATGACCCGGCTTGGTGGCTAAAGCCCCTCGCAGAACCCCAGGCAGAACTGGCTACTGACGCGGCGGGTTTATCCAATGCCGAGGCCGGTTCGCGACTAGCCAAATTTGGTCCCAACCTGTTTCGCGATCATCAGGAAAGGCCCTTGTTTCTGCAATTCCTCGCCCGCTTCAAGAATCCCCTGGTCATTCTCCTCCTGGTAGCCAGTGCGATTTCCGCTTTTACTGGCGAAATAACCAACTTTGTCATCATCTCGGTAATGGTGCTATTCAGCGTGACCCTGGATTTTATCCAGGAGCACCGCGCCGGCAAAGCAGCGGAAAGCTTGCGCCATTCGGTTTCGGTACGGGCCAGGGTGATACGCGATGGCAAGTCCATCGAGGTGGCGGTGACCGAAGTGGTTCCCGGCGACCTCGCCGTGCTCTCCGCAGGCGATATGGTTCCTGCGGACGGTTTGGTGCTGGAAGTGAACGATCTATTCGTCCAACAGGCGTTGCTGACCGGTGAATCCTATCCTGTCGAGAAACATCCGGGGACACCTGCCGCGAATGCGACCGATCTGCAGGAGGCCAGCAACGCGGTTTTCATGGGCACCACCGTCATCAGCGGCAGCGCCAGGATGCGGGTTGTAAAAACTGGCACCGGCACCGCGATTGGCGCCATCGCCGACAGCCTTAACCGCCAGCCCCCGGCGACGGCCTTCGAGGTTGGCACGCACCACTTCGGCCTGCTTATCATGCGTCTTACCGTCTTACTGGTGCTGTTCGTGCTATTGGTAAACGCGTTACAGCACAAGCCTTGGCTGGATTCCTTCCTGTTTGCTGTGGCGCTTGCGGTGGGACTGACGCCGGAACTGCTGCCGATGGTGGTGTCGGTCACCTTGTCACGGGGCGCACTGCACATGGCGAAGAAACGGGTGATCGTCAAACGCTTGACCTCCATCACGGACCTGGGGTCAATGGATGTCCTGTGCACGGACAAGACCGGCACGCTGACCGAGGCAAAGATAAGACTGGAGCAGCATGTGGACCCGCAAGGAAAACCCAGCGATCGGGTACTGGAACTCGCTTATCTAAACAGTTTCTTCGAGACCGGCCTCAAGAGCCCGCTCGATGAGGCGATCCTGGCCCACGAACACATCGACGTGAGCGCCTGGAAGAAGATCGATGAAGTTCCGTTCGATTTTGAGCGGCGCCGCGTGTCCGTCCTGCTGGATAAAGGGGACACCCGAATGCTGGTGGTCAAGGGCGCACCCGATGAAATCGTGGGGTTTTGCACTCATTATGAAGAACAAGGGGTGGAACTCCAAAGCCCTGTCGATAAGGCTGTCCTGGAACGGATTCACGAGCAGCAGAACGCCCTCGAAAAAGAAGGTTTCCGGGTATTGGGCATCGCCTGGCGCAAAGTTCCTCTGGATCATCCCCATGCCGTCGTCAGCGATGAAACCGAACTGGTGTTCGCGGGTTTTGCGGGCTTCCTCGATCCGCCCAAGGAGAGCGCCGGCGCCGCACTTGTTGCGCTCAAGGACAGCGGAGTGACGGTCAAGATTGTGACCGGCGATAGCGAACTGGTGACCCAGCACGTCTGCGCCCAGTTGAACATTCCGGTAACAGGTATGCTGATGGGTAAAGAGATCGCCCGGATGGATGACTCGGCCTTACGAATCAGAGTGGAAACAGCGAACTTGTTTTGCAGGGTCAATCCTTCACAGAAAGACCGGGTGATCCTCGCGCTCAAGGCACGCGGCCACGTAGTCGGCTATCTGGGCGACGGTATCAACGATGCGCCATCGCTGCATTCGGCGGACGTCGGTTTGTCGGTGGAATCGGCTGTCGATGTCGCCAAGGAAGCGGCCGACATGATCCTTCTGGATCAGGACCTGCACGTCCTGCATGACGGCGTGCTGGAAGGCCGGCGCACCTTCGGCAATATCATGAAATACATCATGATGGGTACCAGTTCCAATTTCGGCAACATGTTCAGCATGGCCGGCGCTGCGCTATTTCTGCCCTTCCTGCCGATGCTGCCAACCCAGATCCTACTCAACAACATTCTGTACGATCTCTCTGAAGTGCCAATCCCGTTAGATAAGGTGGATGCCGAAGAACTCCGCAAGCCAAGGGTCCTGGACATGAAATTTATCCGCAATTTTATGCTGGTGATCGGCCCCATCAGTTCAGCGTTCGACTTTCTGACTTTCTATGTCATGTTGACCGTGCTGAAGGCCAATGAAACCTTGTTCCAAACCGGCTGGTTTGTCGAGTCCCTATCCACCCAGGTTTTAGTAATCTTCATCATCCGCACCCGAGGCAATCCATTCAAGAGCCGCGCTCATCCAATTTTGGTGGCGACTTCCCTCACGGTAATGACAATCGGCGCCATATTGCCATTTACCCCTTTTGGAACGTATTTCGGCTTCGTTGCACCGCCCGTTAAGTTTTATGCCATTCTTGCAGGCATGGTGGTAACTTATCTGGCCATAGTCGAGGTGGCCAAAAGAGGCTTTTACCGGTGGCATGGGGTATCCGGCTAGATCAGCAGTACATCGATAGTTGTTTAACCTGGAAACCGCAGTTGAGCGTATCAAAATACCGTTCGCCATAACTGGAGTTTTTAGGTTTAAGGGCCTCTATATGCAGCTGACTTCAGCTAACAGCGCCTCAATTTCCCTCTCTGCTTCTCTCCAAGTCTTGTTCCATTGCTTCGCGGATGCGTTCGAGCAACAATAACCTGGGAATAGGTTTCTCCAGAAAGCAGAAAGCTCCGGCCTGCATGGCCGGCATAGAGTCCCGGATCGACCCGATTTCAGTCATGTAAATAATCGGGATTGAAATATTGCGCCTGATGAGTTCCGGTTGCACAGTCAAACCCTCCATTTCGGGCTGACTTAAATTGATCAACAGGCATCCGGGCCGAATTCCGGTGTAAGCATCCAGGAAAGCTTTCCCTGAAAGATAAACTTCAACTTTTAATCCGGCCATACGCAAAGAAATATTTAATGCATCCCGCACCGCAGCATCTTCGTCTATAAGAAATACGGTCGAATCAATACACATTGTTTAAAACTGTCACTTTCGCCAATACAAGAATAAACGATATTATCGCACTGCCACTTTTACTGTTTTCCGGTAATCGGCAGGTAAATCCGGTTATGCACGGTTTATGTCCGCAAAAAGTTTGTATAGCCCTAGCATCTTTTGCCAGCTGTAGTCCT
>Ga0315283_10002550_pt1 | contig 15277 bp, 14 predicted proteins | sample YL17G09_0_MG_FD_204541 | JGI IMG/M metagenome (GOLD analysis project Ga0315283, IMG submission 204541) | Sediment microbial communities from Yellowstone Lake, YNP, Wyoming, USA - YL17G09_0 | ecosystem: Environmental > Aquatic > Freshwater > Lake > Sediment | place: USA: Wyoming | collected... | reverse complement strand
GCGCGCAAACTCGGCATCCCGGTCATCGGGGTGGCGGACACCAACTGCGACCCGGATGAGGTTGACTACATCATTCCGGGCAATGACGACGCTCTGCGCGCGATCCGCCTGGTCGCCAACACCGTTTCCCAGGCCTACCTCGACGGAAGGGCGGTCTTCGAAGCCCAGCAGAAAGAGCTGGCGGAGCAGATGGAGAAGCAGCGGCAGCTTCAGGCCCAGCAGGCCGCCGCCGCGCGCGAGGCGGCCGCCAGGGCTGCCGCGGAAGCCGCGGCGCGCAAGAAGGCGGCAGAAGGTAAGGAAGGCGCCGAGGCCGGAGCCCCGTCCGCCGAGACTGCCGCTGCGGGAGAGGTTGCCGGCAGGCCCCGGACCACGATCAAGAAAACCCTGCAGCGCAAGACCAAGCCGACGAAAACCGAGGCGGACGCGCAGGCTGAACCCGCTCCGGGTCCGGCGGCGCCGGAAGGGCAGGTTGAACCCTCCGCTGGCCCGGACCCGTCAGAAATGCACGCTGAACCCTCCCCAAGCCCGGTTTCCGAGGGCGCTTCAGAGCCGGCCAGTGCACCTGAGACCGGCGTTGCGGGAGACGAAGGGCAGGAAGTCCCTGGCAGCTGAAAGGCCGGTTGCCACGCCCCTATTTCCATTCAAGAGAGCCGAGCGGCCGTGAGGCCGTGAAGCCCATCCGGCCGGCCCCGCCGATCGCAACGCGCCTCGCGCGCTCCGGTTGTGGAGGCGGAACGGGCGACTCATGGGAGAATCTGATCGATGAACATTTCAGCCGAACTGGTGAAGGAACTGAGAGAAAAGACAGGGGTCGGCTTCATGGAGTGCAAAGCTGCGCTCCAGGAGGCCAAGGGCGATCTTGAGGAGGCGATCACGGTGCTCCGCAAGAAAGGGCTTTCCGCCGGGGCCAAGAAAGCCGGCCGCGAAACGAAGGACGGTCTGATCGGTTCCTATGTGCACAACGGGAAGATCGGCGTGCTCGTGGAAGTCAACTGCGAAACCGATTTTGTCGCCCGCAACGCGGATTTCCAGGCGCTGGCCAAGGACATCGCCATGCACATCGCAGCCAGCGACCCCCGCTTCGTCCGCAAGGAGGATGTCGGGGCCGATGTGCTCGACAAGGAGCGCGAGATCCTGATGGCGCAGGCCCGTACGACCGAAAAACCGGAGAACGTCCTGGGCAAGATCGTGGAAGGCCGCATGTCCAAGTTCTACTCCGAGACCTGCCTGCTCGAGCAGCCGTTTGTAAAGGAGCCGAGCATCACGGTCCGGGACCACATTGCCCTGCACATCCAGAAGATCGGCGAGAACATCCAGGTTCGCCGTTTCGTCCGTTTCAGGGTTGGCGAGTAACCAGCACTTCCTACCTCTCCGGCGGAGGGCGTATGCAGGAATCCACCCGGCGCAAGCCCCGCTATAAGCGCATACTGTTGAAGTTGAGCGGCGAGGCCCTCATGGGGGGCCAGGGTTTCGGTGTTGACCCTCGCACGGCGGAGCGCATCGCGGATGAAATCTCGGAGATCCACCGGATCGGCGTCGAAGTGGCCGCCACGGTCGGCGGCGGCAATATTGTGCGGGGAATCTCAGTGAGCGCCGCGGGCATGGATAGAGTCAGCGGCGACTACATGGGAATGCTCGGCACGGTGATCAACGCGCTCGCGTTGCAGAACGCCCTCGAGAAAAAGGGCGTGTTCACCCGGGTCCAGTCGGCGATCGAGATGAGGGAGGTGGCCGAACCCTTTATCCGGCGCAGGGCCATCCGCCACCTGGAAAAAGGCAGAGTGGTGATATTCGCCGCCGGTACAGGCAATCCCTATTTCTCCACCGACACCGCTGCCGCCCTGCGTGCGATCGAAATCGGCGCGGAGACCATCCTGAAAGCGACAAAAGTCGACGGCATTTACGACTCGGACCCAGCGCTCAACGCCTCCGCCAAGCTGATCAAGAGAATCACCTACAGGGAAGTCATCGCCCGGAACCTCAGGGTGATGGACACCACGGCCATCACGCTCTGCATGGAGAACGACCTGCCGATCGTCGTTTTCAACCTGCTCCACCGTGGTAATATCAAGCGGGTTGTAATGGGCTCCAGGACCGGTTCCGTCATCTGTGCCTGAATCAGTTGCCGGCACCGGCAAACATCGAGTTCATCGCCTATACGCTAGGAGTACATATGATCCGACAGGCGCTCGATTCGGCGAAGAAGCGAATGGAAAAGTGTATAGAAGATATGCAGGTGAGCCTGGCATCGATCCGGACCGGGCGGGCGTCCATCAGCCTGCTGGATCATGTCCAGGCCAGCTACTACGGCACGTCGACTCCCCTCAACCAGATGGCCTCACTCTCGACTCCGGATCCGCAAATGATCGTCATACAGCCCTGGGATCCTTCGACCATTCCGGCGATCGAGAAGGCGATTCTCGCGTCGGATCTGGGACTGACGCCAACCAACGATGGAAAGGTCGTTCGGCTGCCCATTCCACCGTTGACCGAGGAGCGTCGCAAGCAGCTTGCCAAGGGCGTCGGGCACGTTGCCGAACAGCACCGCGTTGCCGTCCGGCAGGTCAGGCACGATGCCAACGATGAGATCAAGAAGCTGCAGAAGGACAAGAAGATCTCGGAAGACGATGAGAAGGATGGTCTCAAAAAAGTTCAGGACCTGACCAACGACTACATCGCCCGGGTTGATGCCTTGCTGAAGAAGAAAGAGGCCGAGATCCTTGAGATCTAGCGGCCGACGGCCTGAATGCTGGTGCGAGCCCTTGCACGGCCTTCGGGATGCCGCTGAAACGATCCCGACTCGGGGACGGCCGGCAGGTGGGAGCCGATGTCAGAGTTGCTGAGGGATGCCTTCCACACCCTGACGGATGTAGAAGGTATGATTCGCTGGGGGGGCACTGCGCTCGTGTGCCTCATCGTGTTTGTGGAGACGGGCCTGTTCGTGGGTTTCTTCCTGCCCGGCGATTCGCTGCTCGTGTCCGCAGGCATTTTTGCCGCTGCCGGCCACCTTGACGTCGCAGCGCTGCTCACGCTTGTGTCCCTCTGCGCCATTGCAGGCGATCAGCTGGGCTATCTGATAGGCCACCGCGCCGGCGAGGCCCTCTACCGGCGCGATGACTCATTCCTGTTCAGGAAAAAACACCTCCAGCGCGCTCACGACTTCTATGAGAAATACGGCGGGAAGACGGTTATTCTAGCCCGTTACGTCCCGATTGTCCGGACCTTCGCCCCGGCGGTCGCCGGCGCCGCATCCATGCGCTACCGGCGCTATTTGAGCTACAGCGTGATCGGCGGGCCGCTCTGGGTCTGGAGCATGGTTCTGACCGGGTACTTCCTGGGTACCGCGATACCGGACGTCAACCAGCATATTCACCTCGTCATCATCGTCGTGGTTTTTCTCTCTTTCCTCCCCGCGCTTTTCGAGGTGCTGCGGCACCGCCGGCGAAGACCGCCTGCGGCAGCCGTCGGTCCGGAGGAGGAGGAGCTGCGTCCCTCGTGATCCAGCTGCCGCCCAGCTTCGCGCCCGCAGTGGCTCCGGCCCGTTGAGCGCCGCGTATTGATAGGGACGCCCGCTTCTATTACGATAAGAACTGTTTCATGGAACTACGAGGCATACTGTGATGATAGCTGCGACGCAGATTAAAAAAGGAATGGCCATAAAGCTCAACAATGGGCTCTATCGCGTGTTTTCCTTCCAGCACATCACGCCGGGAAACTGGCGCGGAATGGTGCAGACCAAGCTCAAGTCCATGAAGACGGGGTCCATCATCGAACACCGGTTCCGCTCCGAGGATAGGGTCGAGCAGGCGTACCTTGAGACTCACGAGATGGAGTATCTCTATTCCGACGGCACGGATTACCATTTCATGAACACCGAGAGCTTCGAGCAGGTCAATCTCCCGGCAGACCTGCTGGAAGATGCCATCCCGTACATGATCCCCAACATCAAGATCCAGGTGGTGTATTACGAGGGCAAACCGATCGGCGCCGAACTGCCGGCTTCCGTTGAGTTGAAGGTTGTGGGAACGGAACCTGCGCTCCGCGGCGCGACGGTCAGCAACGTGAACAAGCCCGCGACTCTCGAGACCGGGCTCGTCATCCAGGTTCCGCCTTTCATCAACGAAGGTGAAATGATCCGGGTAGACACAAGCGAGGGGAAGTACCTGGAGCGCGTCAAGTCCTGAGCACTATCTCAAAGCGCGCAAAAAGCGCCACGGATTGCACGGATTACACTGATGTATCCAAGCGTTCATTTTCCTGAATCCGCGATAATCGGTGCAATCCGTGGCGTTTGTGTTTTTGACGGATAGATTCGCAATTACCAACAGCCCGGACCTGCCTGAGGCGGAGGCTGGTCTCCTCGGTTGATTTCCGACTCTCTGTCTGGTACCTTTCGTCCCCAATCGAAACAGAAGGGAGGTGATGGACGGATGAAGGAGTTAACCCAGGCCCTTCGGCTCTCCCCCAGCGAGATCCCCAATCGCATTTACGGCGTCGGCAACTGGGGTGTTGGATACTTTGGAGTCAGCGAGCAGGGTTGTCTCACCGTCCACCCGACCCGGAATCCGCTGGTGGGTGTCGAAGTCGCATCCCTGATCCAGATGCTGAATCAGCGCAGGGTTTCACCGCCATTCCTCTTCCGGTTCCCTCAAATCCTGGACGCTCAGATCAAGGAATTTCACGAGGCGTTCCGCAGTTCCATAGCGGAATTCGGTTATGCCGCACGGCATCGGGGCGTGTTCCCGATGAAAGTCAACCAGAAGCGGAGCGTGGTCGAACGGCTCATGGCCGCAGGCTACCGTTACGAGTATGGGCTCGAAGTCGGGACAAAGGCCGAGCTTGCCGCGGCGCTGACACTCTCACTTCATCCGAATGCGCTGTTGATCTGCAACGGCGTGAAGGACCGCGTGTTTCTGGAGTGGGCGATCCAGTCGTCCAGGATCGGCAAGAACCCGATGATCGTGCTCGAGGATGTCTCCGATCTGCTGAAGGTCGATGAGATGGCCACTTCGCTTCAGATGCGGCCCAACCTCGGGATACGCGTCCGTGTTTTTTCCCGCGGCGCAGGCAAGTGGGAGGAGTCGGGAGGTGAAACCTCCAAATTCGGGATCAACACGATCCAGCTGCTCGACTGCCTGAGGCTGGCGAACGAGCGCCAGATGGCCCGGCAGATCAAGATGCTGCACTTCCACATCGGATCGCAGATCACCGACATCCGCAGGATCAAGAGCGCGATCAAGGAGGCGGCGCGCGTCTACGCCAAGGTCCAGAAGATGGGGTATCCGGTTGAGTTCCTCAACGTCGGAGGCGGCCTCGGCGTGGACTACGACGGCAGCCGCACTGCATCCGATTTCAGCGTCAACTACAGTGTCCAGGAATTCACGAACGACATCGTCTACACGATCAACGAGATCTGCCAGTCCGAGAATGTCCCCCCTCCCACCATTGTCACCGAGAGCGGCCGCGCCGTGACCGCGCACCATGCGATGATCGTGATGAACGTCATCCGCACGCTCAATCCCGGTCTCGGCGGCACGGAGATCGATCCATCCAAAGTCGATTCCGAGGTCGTGCGGGAGATGATGGACATCTACAAGGAAATCAACCCCAAGAACTTCCGCGAGTATTATCACGATGCCCTGCAGCACCGCGAGGAACTGCAGTCGCTGTTCAACCTGGGCTACCTCAACCTTCAGAACCGCGCGCAGGGCGAGTGGCTTTTCTGGGAGATCTGCCGCAAGGCGATCAAGTTCTCCCGTTCGATGAAAGAACGCCCGGAAGAATTCGCCGATCTCGAAAACATACTCGCGAGCAAATACATCTGCAATTTTTCGGTCTTCCAGTCGGTGCCCGACACCTGGGCCCTGGATCAACTCTTCCCCATCATCCCGATCGCACGGCTGAACGAGGAGCCGACGGAGCGGGCCACGCTCTGCGACATCACCTGCGATTCCGACGGGCAGATCGACAAGTTCGTCGACCTGCGCGATGTGAAACAGGCCCTGGAACTGCACGGGGTGAACTCGGAGCCTTACTATCTCGCCATCCCGCTGGTGGGCGCGTATCAGGAATCACTGGGGATGAACCACAACCTGCTCGGTTCGTCCAACGAGGCCCATTTCCTGGTGGACGACGCCGGACGCGCACACCTTGACAGGGTGGACCGCGGCGACTCCCTTCTGAATGTACTCGCGGCTGCCGGATACAACGGTCAGGATCTCACGGAAGGATTCAGCAAAGCCGTCGAGGCCGCCGAAGGGCAGGGGAAGGTCACGCCCGAAGAGAGCCGGAACCTGGTGAACGCTTACCAGAACGCGCTGGAGTCCTACACCTACCTCGAAGACTAGCGCCGCGACAGGAGGCAGCACAAGCTGCCCATTCCACCCGTTACGCCAACAGTCCAATCCTTCGGCTGATCCGGGGGAGACCAGCGGAGCGCAAGTGTCGCTCTCAGCCTGCCGGGAGCCCCGTGCCGCTCAGGCCCTAATCCTTCTTCGAAAACGCCTCAATGCGCCGCGGACCTGAATCGCGGATGTGCCGCCCGTTTCCGCGCGCCGGGCGAGCAGCGACTCGAGTCTGAGGCATGCGTACAGATCCCGCTGGAACCGGGCCGAAATGCCCCGGTACTCCTCCAGCGGCAGTTCTTCAAGCGTGAGCCCCAGCTCGATGGCCCGACGGACGACGCGGCCCGCGATCCCATGAGCCTCCCTGAAAGGGACCTTGCGTGCGACGAGATAGTCGGCAAGGTCCGTCGCGCCCAGGTATCCCTCCCCGGCGCAGGAACGCATGCGGTCGGCGCGGAACTCGACGGTGCCAAGCACAAGGTCAAGGACCTGGAGGCAGGACATCACGGTACGCATCGTGTCGAAAAGGCCCTCCTTGTCTTCCTGCAGGTCCTTGTTGTAGGTCATGGGCAGCCCCTTGAGGACGGTGAGCATGGCCATGAGATGCCCGTAGACTCGGCCCGTCTTGCCGCGAGCAAGCTCCAGGGCATCGGGATTTTTCTTTTGGGGCATGAGGCTGCTTCCCGAAGCCACCCTGTCAGACATCCGGACAAAGGCGAACTCCGACGAGCTGTAAAGAATGAGGTCCTCCGACATCCGGCTCAGGTGCATCATCAGGATGCTCGCGAAGCACAGGAAGTCGAGGACGAAATCGCGGTCTGAGACCGCGTCCATGCTGTTTTCCGAGACGGCCCGGAAGCCGAGCTCGCGGGCCAGCGCCTTCCGGTCGACCTGATAGGCAGTCCCTGCCAGCGCCCCCGAGCCGAGCGGGCATACATCCAGTCGCTCGACGAGCTGCCGCAGCCTTTCGCGATCCCGCAGGATCATCTCTCCATAGGACAGGAGGTAGTGTGCCAGCAGGACCGGTTGCGCTCCCTGGAGATGCGTGTAACCGGGAAGCACGGCTGTCCGGTGGCGGTCCGCCAGGCCGGCGATCGTTCCGAGCAACCGGTTTATCGCGCTTTCGACTTCCCGGCACTTGCGCTTCATGTGAAGGCGCATATCCGTGGCGACCTGGTCGTTCCGGCTCCGCCCTGTGTGCAGCTTGAGCGCCAGCACCCCGACGCTTTCCCGCAGTGAGAGCTCCACGTAGGTGTGAACGTCTTCGGCCCCGCTCGCACCGATGCGGCACGGATCTCGCCGGTGTTCCTGGAGGATCCTTCCGAGTGCCGCTGCCAGCTTCTTTCCCTCGCGCGCAGTAAGCACGCCGGCCCGCTCGAGCGCATGGGACCAGGCAATGCTTCCCTGCACGTCGGCTTCAATCAACTCCTGGTCAAAGGGGAGGGAATCGTTGAAGGCGGCGAACAGCGGGTCCTCGTCCTCTGCAAACCGCCCGCCCCACAGCTTCTTTCGTGCCATACTCGTGCCATCCCGTGTAGAAAAGCAGGTTTGGCCCGCGGGGCGCCATGCCCCGCCTGGGCCCTTGTCAGCACCGCCGCAGCTTCAATGAGCCGGCGCTTCCGGGTAGTATCCCCTCTTGGACGGGAGAACCCGGTGCCCCTGGACCCTGGTTTCAATCCTGACGCCTCTCCACTGGCTCCCCTGCCGCTTCGGGGGGTAGTATCCAAGAGAATGCTGATTGTGCATACGCCCGGATATTGTGCGGCAGATTGCGTTCAATTCCCGTGCCGCGTGGTCCGGCATCGCGCCAATTCTAACCCAAAGCTGCCAAGAGGTCACGAGGCCTGCAGGCTTCTCGGAATGGCGGCATTTATTGGTGGGGCTCCCCGGCGCGAGTGGGCGCGCTTCGCCGAAGCGCGCAATGTCCGCGCCGGCGGCGCGGACCCACACCGCCTCGGCTGGTTGCCGGAGTGCGGTCGGGAATTCAGCTCTGCGCAGGCGGAGAGCTGTCCGCGTCTGAATCGGCCGCTTCGGGTTCCATGCCCATGCGCTTGAGCTTCTCGACGAAAGTCGTCCGCTTCAGACGCAACAGGGAGGCGGCTCTTTTCTTGTTGCCGCCCGTGGCTTCCAGGCTGCGCAGGATGAGCCGGCGCTCGAGATCGGACACAACCGTATTGAAGTCGAGGCCATCTTCCGGGATGTTGATCATTTGCAGGTCGAATTCATCGGCCCCGACGACTCCGACTATAGGAAAGTCGGCCAGATCGAGGAGCGGCCTGTCTTCCGAAAGTGCCACTGCCATCTCTAACGCATTCTCTACCTGGCGCACGTTGCCGGGCCAATCGAACAAGACGAGCTGTTTCATCGCAGCGTGGGAGATCTGCTTGAGCGGCTGATGCTGCTCGCCGCAGAACTTCTTCACGAAATGAGACACAAGCAGCGGGATGTCCTCTCGCCGCTGACGCAACGGCGGAATTGTGATGGGAATAACATTCAGCCGATAATAGAGATCGTCCCGGAACTCGCCCTTTTTCACCCTCTCCAGGAGGTCGACGTTCGTGGCCGCGATGATTCTCACCTCGACTTTGATCGTGTTCGTGCCGCCGACTTTCTGGAACTCGCGTTCCTGCAGGACACGCAGCAGCTTCACCTGGAGATCAAGAGGCATGTTGCCCACTTCATCCAGGAACAGCGTGCCGTGGTTGGCCTGTTCGAACCTGCCGATCCGATGCTGATGCGCGCCCGTGAAAGCTCCCTTGACGTGGCCGAACAGCTCATCTTCCAACAGGCTGGAAGGTATGGCCCCGCAATTCACGCAGACCAGCGGCTGGTTCTTTCTGGGTCCGCTGTAATGAATCGCCCGCGCGACCAGCTCCTTGCCCGTCCCCGTTTCGCCGGTGATCAGGATCGTGCTCGGCTTGTCCGCGACCACTGTGGCCATCCGGTAGATCTGCTGCATTGCCGGACTGTTGCCCACGAGACTCGACGGCTGGTATTTTTCGTGCAGTTCCGAGCGCAGCAAGATGTTTTCGGACTTGAGATTCCGCTCCTGCAATCCTTTTTCAACTCGCATGACGAGCTCGTCGAGCTGAAAGGGTTTCGGAACAAAGTCGTAGGCACCGCTACGCATGGCTTCAACCGTTTTCTGGATGTTACCGTATGCGGTCATGATGATCACTATGGCTTCCGGAAAAATGGAGAGCGTCTCCTCCAGGACCTTTTCGCCCTTCGGGCCGGGCATCTGCAGGTCCGTCACGACTACGTCGTAGGGGTAGCGACGGATCATCTGGAGCGCAACGTTCCCGTCTGCAGCTTCCTCCACTTGGAACCCTTTCCTTTCCAGGGCGCTTCGGACGATCTCACGCATATAGTCTTCATCATCAACAACCAAAATTTTGACATCTTCTCTGGCATCCATCTTGGCGACAGCTCCTGCGATCAATATTTTTGTCGAAAAGTGACGGAAAACAGACAGTCAACACTGCCGAGCATAGATCTGAAGTTTAGAAAAAGTCAACAATAATGAGATCGGCGTCACAAAGTCGTCGCCAGCGGCTTTTTAGCCTCGCCCGATCGTTTGTTTTAGTTATAGGCCTGCCAACAGGTCAAAATGATGACGATTCGCCTAAGGCAATCCATGGTGCCGCCGATATCTGAGCATTATGAGTTCGATCGAAATCAGAATGCTGGTGGTGGATGATGAGGAGGACATGCGGGCCACGCTCACCGACTTCATCGGGAAGATGGGGGTCAATGTCCGCCAGGCTGCGAACCTGGAGGAAGCCCGCCGTCTGTTGGGGAATAATGCGGACCCGTTTGATCTTGTGGTTACCGACTTGCGCCTTCCGGACGGGAGCGGACTGGACGTTGTGCGGGCGGCTCATTCCCGGAGACCGGATACACTGGTAACGATTGTGACCGGATATGCGTCGCTGGACACCGCGATCGAGGCAATCCGCCTGGGGGCCTACGACTATATAACCAAGCCTTTCACGCTCGACCAGATAGGCGTTCAGGTCCGCAACATGGTTCAACGCATTCTCCTGTCCAAGGAGAACGCGCGTCTTTCGTTGCGGCTGCAGGAGCTTTATCAGGAGGTAAACCGCCTCCAGGCGGAGAGAATAGAAGCTACCCGGTTCCATAGTGAGATACGCCGCCAGTTGCTGGAGGCGCACCGGAAGCTTGACCGGCTCCTGGCCTGTGGCTTGAACGACCCTCTCGCCGTGGAGATGCCCTCCCAGGACGGCAGAGCGCCGGTTGCGAGGTATCTGCTCGGCCTTGATGATTCCGACGCGCCGACGGAGACCGGCCGGTCCTGATTGCCTGGCTTGTTGAGAGCCGGAGAGCTCCCGGGACAGCGGGCAACGAGCGCCCGCTGCGCGCTGCTGTCATGGAGATAGCGAGGCCGCGGCGATCACCCGCCAGCGTATCCCGTCCGTCAGGGGCGGTCGGGAATCGATATTTCCGCAACTGCGGGGTGGGTCCGCGCCGCCGGCGCGGACATTGCGCGCTTCGGCGAAGCGTGCCCGCTCCCTCTCGGTAGGCTCCCATTCATGACTGATGCCATACCGCAAGCCCTTTCTATTTGATTCAGCCTTCCACCCTGCTCTTCCAGACCGAGGTATCGCCGGGCCCTGTGTCTCATGGCCCGGATGCAGGGCCCTGCTGTTGCAGCGTCATGAAGCTCTGCCTAACGTGTCAACCATTTGACATATCGGCGCCGCGACGAGGTGCGAATGCACCCCCGCTCCGCCCGAAGGGTCTTCCAGTAATTACAAGAAAATAAACGAAATGCATCCCGTCTCGCGGCTGCTTCGACGGGTTCTCTCGATGTGGCATGCGCCTTGCCTTAACATCATCGGACCCTCGCATGGGTCCGTCAGCGACCCCATATCTGAGGAGCAGGGCGATGGAAACATCCGCAGGGCAAACCAATGGTTCCGCCGGAATCCAGAGTGCTGCGCCCCTCGAGAAGCCGGCGGCCGGAAGGCCGGCCGAGGCTCACCTTCTGCTTGAAGCTTTTCAGACGTTCACGAAGGCCTCGGATTCTCTTGAGTCCGCCTTTCAGCAACTTCAGGCCCGGGCCCAGCGTCTCTCAGAGGAGCTCGAGACCAGGAATCGGGAGCTTAAAAAGAGCCTGCGCGAGAAGGCAGAGGTCCAGAACTACCTCAAGACCATCCTCGAACGCCTGCCATGCGGGGTCCTGGTTCTCGATGCCAAGGGGAACGTGACTCTCTGCAATCCCGTCGCTGGTGACCTGCTTGGAGAACCCGGGGTCAGAACCGTTCGACGGCTCCCGAAAGGCCGTCCTCTCAGGAGCCGGGCGCTGCGGAGCCAGCTGGCTGCCTCCGTCTCACAGGCGCCCGGGATGGAAATTGAAGTTCCGGTCGACTCCGGGCGCGGGGCAAGGATCTGCGCCCTCTCCGGCACTCCGCTGGCGAATGCCTCCGGGGAGATGCGCGGGACCCTGCACATCATCCGCGACGTCACGGACATCAAGGCGCTCGAGGAACAAAACAAACGCAGCGAACGACTTTCCGCCATGGGAGAGATGGCCGTGGAACTGGCCCATGAGATACGCAACCCACTGGGGGGCATTGAGCTGTTCGCTTCGCTCCTGGAAAGGGAGCTGCCGAAAGAGAGCGACACGGGCAGGTGGGCGGAAAACATCCTCATTGGGAGCCGTTCTCTGAACAACATCGTTTCCAACATGCTTCACTTTTCCAATCCGCTTGCCCCGACTTTCGGAAACGTGGACATCCATCAAGTCATCCGTGAGATTCTCGGCTTCATGGAGCCGATCATGTGCCAGCGTGAGGTGCGGATTCTGGAACGCCTGGACGCGAGCAATCCGATCATCATTGGCGACCGGGAACTGCTCAAGCAGATGATCTTGAACCTGGTGCACAACTCCATGCAAGCGATGCCTTCGCGCGGATCACTGGCGATTTCCAGCCGGGATCTGCCCGCGACTCCCGGGGTCGCCTTCAGCGATGGATTGGAGTTCAGCATCCAGGATACGGGCCTGGGAATCCCGCCGGAAAACATCGACCGGATCTTTGATCCGTTCTTTACAACCAACAGGAACGGCACAGGATTGGGTTTGTCCGTCGTGCATCAAATCGTGGACCGTCACTCCGGCGTTATCGCCGTGACGAGCGAGGTCAACAGGGGGACCGTGTTCACGGTGAGCTTCCCCAGGACCAGGACAGCGTCCAATGCAGCCTGATAGGGGTCGTCCCATGGCAGAGGAAATCCTTGTAGTAGATGACGAGCCGCAGATGCTGATCGCCGTAAACGAGACGCTCCGCCGCAAAGGGTATTCGGTCACTGCGGCGGCAAGCGGCGTCGAGGCCCTGTGCCGGATGAAGGAGAAGTTCTTCCAGCTGGTCATTACCGACATGCGCATGCCTGAGGTCAGCGGTCTCGATCTCCTCCGGCGGGTCCGCACCGCCACACCTCACACGCCGGTCATTCTCCTGACTGCTTACGGGACGATCGAGAATGCAGTTGAGGCAATGAAACAGGGCGCCTTCGATTATCTGCTCAAACCCTTCTCCTCGGAATCTCTGGAGCAAGTTGTGGGAAGGGCGCTGGCCTCGGGATCCAACCGGGAGGACCGGGCCTCGCATGACATCGTGACGCAGGACCCGGAGATGTCGTTCGTGCTCGAGAGCGCCTGCAAGTGTGCCGCCAGCAGTGCGACGGTTCTCATAGAGGCGGAAAGCGGAACCGGGAAAGAGCTGCTCGCGCGCCTGATTCACAGTCGGAGCAAGAGCCGGCTCGGTCCCTTTGTAGCGGTGAACTGCGCGGCTCTTCCTGAGAATCTGCTGGAGAGCGAGCTGTTCGGTTTTGAAAAGGGGGCTTTCACCGGGGCCTCGGTTTCCAAGCCGGGAAAGTTCGAGCTGGCTCATCGGGGCACTCTCCTGCTGGACGAGATCGGGGAGATGGCGTCCATACTGCAGGCAAAGCTGCTTCGGGTGTTGCAGGAGAAGGAAGTCGATCGGATCGGGGGAAAGGATCCGGTCAAGATCGATGTCCGGATCGTCGCCACAACCAACCGCGACCTGCATTCGCTCGTACGCGAAGGGGCTTTCCGGGAGGACCTATATTACAGGCTGAACGTGGTGCGCCTGGCGATTCCGCCGTTGCGCCGGCGCCAGGGAGACATCCCCATGCTGGCGGACTTTTTCTGCAGACGTTATGGCAGGGAATTCGGGAAGGAAGGTCTCCACTGCGGCCCGGACGCCATCGAGGAACTCTTGCGCCACAGTTGGCCGGGCAATGTGCGCGAACTCGAAAACGTGATCCAGCGCGCCCTGGCGCTCTCGTCCGGCCCCCTCCTCACGGCTGCCGATCTGCTTCTGGCCGGGGGCGAGACCCACGCCGGCCTGCTGGAGACCGCCGGTGGCACCCTGCCGGTCGGGACTACCATGCGGGACATGGAGCGTCAGCTGATCCAGAGGACCCTGGATGGAACCGGAGGAAACCGGACTAAAGCTGCGAGGCTGCTCGGTATCAGCCTGCGGACGCTCCGCAACAAACTGAATGAATTCGGCCTGCAGGACAGGCCGGCAAAATTTGCCCAGTCAAGGGCGCAGATTTGACACCGTCGCGCCGGATTTTCGACGGTAGCAGGAGTCCGATGTGATCGATTCCGGCCAAACCCATGGATTTGCGGGTAATTGCACTCTGGCATTACTTTTGCTTTCCATGTGTGGGGCCGGTGGTTTGCAGGCACTGGTGGAGTGGGCGGAATGAAAGCTGGATTGATTCAGGACCCGATGGTTGAAGCCATGGGAAACTTCATGACCCGGCTCTCCCGGCGTCAGCAGGTGGTTGCCTCCAACATCGCGAATATCGACACGCCGGGCTACGAGACCAGGGACGTCTCTTTCCACCTTACGATGCAGGAGATCCTGTCTGGAGATTCATTGCCATTGAAGACCAGAAAACCTGAGGGAGGCCTCCTCCAGGGCTGGACTCCGATACCATCAGAACCCGAGGTGTTTGAGACCAGCGGCCTGCCGATGCGGGCCGATCGAAACAATGTGGATATCGATCGCGAAATGCTCAAACTGAGCGAGACATCCTTCACCTATGCGGTGGCTACCCAGTTGCTGCGGGGAAAATTCCGTACGATTTCCAGCGCGATCCAGGAAGGGAGATCAGGCTGATGAGTCTCATGACCGCGATTGAAGTGAGCGCTTCGGGGCTGACGGCGCAACGGCGTCGCCTGGAAGTGCTGATCAGCAACCTGGTAAATGCGAATACGACCAGGCCCGCGGGCACCGAACCTTATCGTCGCAAAGATGTGGTTTTCACCGCCTCCGAACCGCAGGGGAGTTTTGAAAGCGCGTTTGGAGAAGCGATGGGCGCGGTTCGGGGCGTGGAGATCACTCAGGTGGTTGCGGACCGGGGCGAACCGGCCAGGCGCTACGAACCCGGCCATCCCCACGCCGACAAGGACGGGTACGTCCTTTATCCCAACATCAATGCCATGGAAGAGATGGTCAACATCCTTTCGGCGACGCGGTCCTACGAGGCAAACGTGCAAGCCACCACCGCGGCCAAGGAGATGGCTGTCAAGACGCTCGATATAGCCCGTTAGAGGTGAACCATGAAGGAAGGGATCATCGGTCCTATCAGCCCGCACCTCCAGATGCCCGAGATTCGCAGGCCGCGGGAACTCGCAACAGAACAGGCCGGCGCAAGCTTCGGGGACACCTTGAGAGACGCGATTACGACCGTCAATAACGCCCAGAAGCAATCCGACCTCGCGGTGCAGAAGCTCATGACGGGAGAGAGCCAGGACCTCCATGCCACGCTTATCGCGGTTCAAAAGGCGGATCTTTCATTTCAGATGATGATGCAGGTGCGCAACAAGATAATCCAGGCCTACCAGGAGATCATGCGCACCCAGGTATAACGCT
>Ga0315283_10002549_pt1 | contig 15281 bp, 16 predicted proteins | sample YL17G09_0_MG_FD_204541 | JGI IMG/M metagenome (GOLD analysis project Ga0315283, IMG submission 204541) | Sediment microbial communities from Yellowstone Lake, YNP, Wyoming, USA - YL17G09_0 | ecosystem: Environmental > Aquatic > Freshwater > Lake > Sediment | place: USA: Wyoming | collected... | reverse complement strand
GTTCACCCGCAGCCGCCTGGGTTTTTCGAAATCCACGAAGAGCAGGCCGACCCTGGGGTTCCTGAGGACGTTGCCGAGGCTCTTGAACATCCCGTTTCCGTCGTAGCTGGGAAACGCGAGCGTGTCGTTCGACACCAGGCGCACGAAGCCGGGCCGGCCGCCCTTGTAGGAGCAGTCCGGCCACCCTTCCGCGTCGGCCGTCGCCAGGAAGAACATCGGTCGGCTCTCGATGAACTCGCGGTCCTCCGGCGTGAACTGCACCCGGTGCAGGATCTCGACCAGGCGGTCGGCGATTCGCCGGGAATCGAAGCGGTCCTGCAGGGACCTGCTACCGTCGTGGTACATCGGGGACCTCGAGCGTGCCGTTCGATGACGGACCGGAGTGTACCCCTTGCCGCCGGTTACTTGATCAGCGTCACGTGGCCCGTGAGTTCCTTCTGGCGCATGCCGTTGGCGGACGGTCCGCAGGCCGTCACGACCACGTCGTGCATCTCGTAACGCTTGCCCTGCGCCACCAGGACCACCTGGCTGATGTGCTCGCCCTGCGTGCAGGACCGGCTGGTCTTGCCGGTCGACGCCTTGGTCGGCGACTCGCGCAACATCACCGTGACGGTGGCCATGTCACCGACCTTGGGCGGGGACGCGCCGGCTGGGGCGGTGTCGGCCGCAGCCGCAGATGCGGACGCCTGCTTGCCGGTCGCCATTCCCGAACTCGCCTCGCGCGCCGCCGTCGCGGCTGCAGGCTGCGCAGCGGCCGCGGTGACGCTCATGTCCTGCATGCTCACTTTGCCGGCTGAGAGCCCGCTGGATCCCACGCTGGTCGGGTTGCTGGCACCCCAGGAAAACGAACTGATTTCGATCTTCTTCGACACGTCGCCGGCGCCGGCCACGCCCTCGATCTCGAGTAGGTAGTCGCTGGCACCCAGGGCCGCGGTCGCCGACAACACGAGCGCTGAGGCCACGGCAAGTCTCACCAATCCAGTTGCGGTCATTGATCCTCTCCCACCTGCATTAAGGAGGCGCGAGTATCGCACGGTCTGGAAGACGATCAGTGTGACCTCGCGCCGGTTCCATGCAGGAACCCGACCCCGCGGCAGGCCCGACCCACTTGCATCCCGCGCGGACCCCGGCCAATCTGCGAACTGGGTGCAACGCAACATTCCGACAGGACGAACATCATGAACGGAGCACAGTCCCTGATCCAGACGCTGGCCAACTGTGGCGTGGAAGTGTGTTTCGGCAACCCCGGCACGTCGGAGATGCACTTCGTTGCGTCGCTGGACTCCACACCCGAGATGCGGGCGATCCTGTGCCTGTTCGAAGGCGTCGCCACAGGAGCCGCCGACGGTTACGGCCGCATGGCCGGCAAGCCCGCCGCGGTCCTGCTGCACCTCGGTCCCGGCCTCGCGAACGGGCTCGCGAACCTGCACAACGCCCGCCGCGCATCCACGCCAATCGTGAACGTGGTCGGAGACCACGCGACCTATCACCTGCAGTACGACGCCCCGCTCACCTCGGACATCGTCGGATTTGCGCGCCCCGTGTCATCGTGGATCTGCGAGTCGAAGAGCGCCCGCACCGTCGGCGCCGACGCGGCGCGAGCGGTGCAGGCCGCCTGCGCCGCGCCCGGCGGCGTCGCCACGCTGATACTCCCGGCGGATACCGCCTGGAACGAGGCGAGCCACGCGGCCGAGCCCCTGCCCCAGATCGGGCCGTCCGTGGCGTCGGCCGCCGCGATCGACGAAGCCGCGCAACTGCTGCGCAATGGCAAGCGCACCGCCCTGCTGCTGCGCGGCCACGCCCTGCGCGGCGCCGGCCTCGAGGCGGCCGGCCGGATCGCGGCCAGGACGGGCACCAGGCTCCTGTCCGACACCTTCGCGCCGCACACGGAAGCGGGCGCAGGCCGCGTCCCCGTGGAACGCCTGCCCTACTTCGCCGAACAGATCGTCGACGCGCTGAGCAAGGTCGAACAGATGATCCTGGTCGGATCGAAGCCCCCCGTGTCGTTCTTCGCCTATCCCGGCAAGCGCAGCTGGTGCGCGCCGGACGGCTGCCGTTTCGCGCAGCTTGCGCACGAGCACGAGGACGGCGTCCAGGCGCTCGAGGCCCTCGACGCCGCGCTCGGCGGCGTGGCACCGGACGTTGCGCACATTCCGCTCCTGCTGCCCGACCTGCCGAAGGGCCCGCTGAATGCATTCGCGGTCGCGCAGGCCGTCACGCACCTGACGCCCGAGCACGCGATTCTCGCCGACGAGTCCGCGACCTCCGGGATGCCGCTCGCAATGATGATGGCCCGCGCGCGGCCGCACGATCAGCTGGCGATCACCGGCGGCTCGATCGGCCTCGGCCTGCCCATGGCCCTGGGAGCGGCGATCGCCTGCCCGGAGCGCAAGGTGGTGTGTACACACGGCGACGGCGGCGCCGCCTACACCATGCAGGCGCTCTGGAGCATGGCCCGCGAGAAGCAGGACGTGACGGTGGTGATCTATGCGAATCGCTCCTACGCGATCCTGAACATCGAACTGCAGCGGGTTGGTGCCCTCGGCGCTGGACCGAAAGCATTGTCCATGCTCGACCTGCACAATCCGGAGATGAACTGGACGAAGATCGCCGAGGGCCTCGGTGTCGAGGCCAGCCGCGCTACGACGGCCGAGGAATTCAACGCGCAGTACGCCTCCGCGATGAAGCAGCGCGGACCGCGCCTGATCGAGGCGATGATCTAACGACGCGCTTCGAGCAGCTGCGCCCTGCGCTCGAGGCTCGCCTGCGGCCAGTACTGCCTGCCATCGTAGTACTCGGGCACGGCCGGCACTCCGGGCAGCAACTGGACCCAGGGCTGCATCTCATGCCGCACTCCCGGGGCGAATCGAACTCCGCGGTGAGTTCGTTGCGCGATTCCGGCGCTCTGGGGACGAGCGGCTCAGGTCCCCAATGCCTGCCAACGTTTTGCGTTGTGGATGTCGAGCGCAGCCGCGATCGACTTGAGCGCGGCCTGCTCAGGCTCGCGTCGGGCCGGTACGAGTCCGAGCATCCCGCCCGCCGCATCGGCGACGTCCTGGCACCATGCAAGCAGCATCTGCAGGCTGTCGGTATCGAATTCGTCGGCGACTTCGCCCCGGCTGTGACTGAGTTCGTTGAGGATCGCCAGGTTGGTCTTGATCTGGGCGGGGGCTCGGCGCCACGGTCAGCCACTGATCGAGCGTCTCGCGACCGCCGTTCTCCAGCATGCCCCGCTCCGCGGCGATCTGCAGAATGAGCTTGCCCTCCTCGCGCTGGATCTTGCCGTCTGCACAGGCCACGTAGACGAGCGGCAGCGGTGTCACGAGACGGTAAGCTTCACGCGGAATCTTGAGTTCGGCCAGCCAGGAGCCGATCTTCACGGTCCCTCCCCATCGGATGAAGCATTGCGCGGAGTCTACGTACGCGATTCACGATTGTCACCGGACGGTGCCCGCCGCCCAGCGACCCGGGCGCTGCCGCCAACGGGTCGGGAAATTCCCGAGGCGGTCTGGAATTGCAAGCGCACCGACCCGAAGTAGGGTAGAAGAGTAAGGATGATTGCGATACAGATTTCCGATCAACTCGCCACGGCGACCCGCTCGTACCTGAAAGCCTTCGGGCATCCGGTGCCCGACGAAATCATCGAGATGTTCGCATCTCGTGACGGCCCGCTGCTGCTCGAGATCCGGCAGGCGGTCGCGCTGCAGCGCCCCGTCAAGGCGTGGCTGGCGCGGTCGAGGATGGGACCGCCGCTCGGCCCCTGAGGAGCCGAGCGGCCTGGTCGTAGCGGTCTTGCCAGTCGGCTAGTAGGTGTCGAAGCCCGACCGGCTTACGTTCACGCTGCACGCAACGAAGCGCGTCCACAACTTTGCCGGCACGGACTCCGGATTCGCCTGCGCGTCACGCCAGGTGTCCCAAGCCTTGCCGAAAGCCGCGGCGTTGGCGGTGCGCCCGACCCAGAACACGGTGTCGAGGCTGGACCGCTGCACGGGCATCAGAATCTCGGCCTTGTAGCCGTTCGTCTTGCCCCACTCGTTGAAGTCCTTGGCAATCGCGACGTAACTCGCGAACGTGCATCCCTGGTTCAACTTGACCTCGATCACATCGAGATAGTCCGCCATTGATGTCACGGGCATGATCAACAGCATTGCCGCCAGTAATCGCTTCATGGCTCATCCCCCTTTCAATTGTGACTCTATCCGCCCCATCGGCCGTTTCATGGCTGGCGGGACGAGGACACTATAAGCCGACCGGGTCCCTGCGTGGCAAGGAGGATGCATGTCCGGACCACGTCGGGTCCAACAGAGACCGCGGCGCGGGGCCGGATCTCAGCGCGGTCGCCAATTCCGATACTGAACGTTTGCAGGCAATGGAGCAGCTGTGCCTTCGCGCTCCGCAAACCGCTCCGCCAGCCACTGAAACCACTCCCCGATGGTTTCGCGTCCCGTCTCCTCACGCTCGCCGAGAAAATAACCCTGGAGTTTTCTCCACGACACGGCGATCGGGCCGCTGAAGAAATCATCCAGCAGGTCCATGTCGATCTCCCCTCGATAAAGGAGCACGCCCAGACTTTCCCAGGTCGTCGTCAGCGCATAGACGTAGTGAAGATCCTCGCCAAGCCTGTCCTCGACCTGCCGCTTGGATAAACCGTCGGGCAACCGATAGACGAGAACCAGCGCCTTCGCGAACTCGGGGGTCTGAAACGCGTGTAGAAATTCCAGGGCTGCCTCGCGATTTCGCTCCCTCCGATATCTACGCGTCTCGTAGACGGCAAAGCCCACGCCGACGACCACCGCCGCCGCCTGAATGGCCTGGAAGATCACTTCCGCGTTCATCTCGGACCCCCGGTCGCCTGGCCCGCATGCGTGACACCGCAAGGTTACTCGAGCGGAGTCACCTCGGGCCAGCCCGGGTTGGCCGAAGTCGTGGCTCTCATGTAAAAGTCTCCTCTCCTCGAGTCAGGCCGCGGACGCCACGTCATGTCGCTGCAACAGCCCGGCACCACGCTCGAACCCGTTCGCCCCATCACGCTCGATGAGGTCCGCGCGGCGCGCGAGCGTATCGCCGGCACGATCGTGCGTACGCCCCTCATCCGTCTCGAACTCGGGCCCGGCTACCCCGATATCCGCCTCAAGCTCGAGAACCTGCAACCCATCAATGCCTACAAGCTGCGTGGAGCCGCCAATGCAGTGGCGAGGCTGCCCGACGCCGCGCGGCGACGCGGCGTCTGGACCATCAGCGCGGGCAATGCCGGGCAAGGCGTCGCCTACGCCGCGCGCAAGGCCGGCGTGCCGTGCACCGTGGTGTATATCGAGACTGCGCCCGCCTCCAAGATCGAGCGCATGAGAGCGCTTGGCGCGAAACTCGTACCTGTCTCCTACCAACGGGCCTGGCAGGCCCTCGAGGATCGCTCGTACCCCGGCGTCGAAGGCACGTTCATCCATCCCTTCGATGACCACGATTTCATCGTCGGCCACGCCACCATGGGCCTGGAGATCCTCGAGGATGCGCCCGAAACCACTGCGGTGATCGGCAGCATCGGCGGCGGCGGGCTGATCACCGGCGTCGGCAGTGCCGTCAAGGCGCTCAAGCCAGGCATCAAGGTCTGGGGTGCCGAACCCGAGACCGCCGCCCCCGCAGCACTCTCGTTCGCGAAAGGATCGCCCCAGGTATTCCCGGACTGGAAGGCCTCGTTCGTCGACGGCGCCGGGGGCCAGAGCGTGTTCCCACGCATGTGGCAACGCATGGCCCCCGTGGTGGACGGCTTCATCGTCGTCACGTTGGAGGAGACCCGGCACGCCATGCGTCTCATGGCCGAGAAGGCGCGAGTCATCGCCGAGGGCGCCGGGGCCTTGCCGCTCGCCGCCGCACTGACAGGCAAGGCCGGCCGCGGACCCATCGTTGCGATCGTCTCCGGCGGCAACATCGACCTGAAGAAGTTCGCCGAACTGGTCGCCTGAACCGAGGCACGTCTGTCTCGTCAGGTCGCGCCGCCTGGCGTTATGCGGCGGCGATGGCTGAACTCGATCGCAAGCCACTCAAACCATTCGTCGAACTTGGGGTTTTGCTGTTCGGCGCGAACGTCCGCGACCCAACCACGCAGCTTGCCCCAGCCGGTCAGCACGACGCCGCCCATGAGATCCCACACGACGTCGATGTCTATGATTCGGCGCCGGCACAGCAGGGCCACCGACTCGACTGTAAGGCTCACCAGCACCGCCGCATCCTCGACGTCGGGCCCGGTCGCGCGAAGCCGGGCAGCATCGAGGCCAGCGGGCAACGACAGCACCAGCCGCAGCGCCCGGGCAAATTCCGGATTCTCGAATGAGCGCCCCAGTTCGATCGTGGCAAGCTCACGCCGCTGTCGACGCAGGTCCGCCAGCTGGACGGCCGCGAACACCATACCGCTGATGACCATGGCCGCACCGAGGATGTCGGCAATGTCAGCCCAACGACTGATGTCCATTTGCGTACCTTCCTCCACCGGGCAATGCCCTCTGTGACACGCATGGTACGCCACATCCATAGAGTGCCTCCCGCGGCCCGGTCGCCGCTCCATCGCAGCGGTTTGATGAAGCGTGTCCGGCAAGGCCCGAAGACGAGCCGTAAGGCTGGTTCCGATGTCCCGACAGGTGCGGAATTATCCGGTTGGCGCTTGGGATCGTGTCATCCCGATTGGCAGAAAACAACTATGTAACAAGTGCTTTTCGGAGTGTTCCTGGTAGCGATGGCCGATCTTCTCGCCTCCTGCAAGCCTGCGCCGGTCGCGGAGTGGGCGGTGTTTGAAACCACGCCCGACGCAACGATTTACGTCGATCCCACGACCATCCAGAAAGACGGTGACCATGCAGAAATGTGGGTCTTGATCGACTACAAGCAGCCACAGCCCGACAAGACGGGCAAGCAGGTGTTGTCGGAGAAGCTGCACTATCAATACGACTGCAAGGCAAGGCTGTTCAGCATCATTGGCACGTCGGCGCACGCCGGGCCCATGGCCAGTGGCGAGACCATCAACGTCAACCCTGACCCACCGCAGTTGGCACCGGTCCCGGCGGGTACCACGGCCGAGCAGATGTGGCAACGCGCCTGCGGAGGCGCAGCCGTCCAATAGGGCCCGCCCCGCAACGCGGTACGTTGCGATGACGGCTGCCGCTTTCCAACTGACGCGCGGCGCTGTGATCGCCATCTGGAGCATTGGTGGGCCGCCCTCGGCATTCACTGACGTCATGTCTCTGGGCCCTTGGTAGGATTCTGCAATGCCGAAGGCACAGGAGTTACACGCATGAAGGCTGCTGGGCGCGCTGCGATACTCGCGGTCCTGGTGATGCTGGGGAGCTGCGGCGGCGGCGGCGGCGGCGGATCGTCGCAACCGCCCAGGCCTCCGGTCATGGTCAACAGTCTCCTCGACTCCGCCACACCACCGCCGGGCACTACAACGCTCCGCTCCGCCCTTGCACTGGCCACGTCGGGTCAGCCCATCACCTTCGACATGCGGCTCGACGGAGGCACCATCGCGCTGTCGATCGTCGCGGATGAGCACACGCTGCTGAAGGGCGAGGTCATGGGCATGCGGGACGAACCGAGCGGCCCCGTCTCTTACCTCGTCGGGTACTTCGACCGTGACTACGGGCGCTCGGCGCTCGTTGCGCGCAAGGATGTCGTGATCGACGCTTCGGATCTCCCGTCGGGCATTACTCTTGCGTGGACGGGAGGCGTCCAGCCCGGGGCACGCGTGCTGGCCGTCGACGGCAATCTCACGCTCATGAACGTCTCGATCACGGGCGGCAACAGCGTGGCCGAGGCAATTTCGATCACCGATCCGCACCCCCAACCCTGGACCCTGGCTCGTGGCGGTGCGCTGGCGGTCTGGGGCGTGGCCCGGCTCGTGAACTGCCGGCTCTATGACAATCACGTCCAGGGCGATTTCGACTCGTCGCGGGACCGCGGTGCGTTCGGCGGCGCTGTTTACGCCGACATCGTCGAGATGCAGCGGTGCGTCGTCAGCGGCAACACGGTGCTTGGGGGCGGTGCCGCCGGCGGCGGCGTCTACTCCGTCGGTGGTGCCGGGCACTCCGGGACGACCTCGACCATCGACCAGTCGACCATCAGCGGTAACCGCATCAGCGGCCTGTTCACCTACGGTGCGGGCGTGTACTCGGATGGCGGCAGCATCGGCAACCGGAAAACGCTGCGACTGACGAACAGCACGATCGCCAGGAATCTTGCCGAGCCTGCACCAGGCCTGCCAAGGTTCCTGCTCGCCATGGGCTACTGGCGCGGCGGCGGCGTCTACATGTCGAACGGCTACGTGCAGATCCAGAACTGCACGATCGTGGAGAACGAAGTCCACGGCGTGCCCCGAACCGACAGCCTTGGCCGGCGCAACCTCGCGGGCGGTGTCGCGGCGACGGTCGGCAACGCCCACGCCGTGGAAGACTTGATCGTGGGCGACTCGATCATCGCAGGGAACACGGTGCAGGAGGTCGGCGGGAATCGCTACGCACAGGACATCTACACCGGCTCGCTGTTTTACTTCCGGAGCGCGGGATACAACCGGATCGGCCTGCTGGATTTCAGCCAGATCCTGGTTCCGGTCGGCGAGCCGGGCTGGGCGTCGCTGAGTCGCAAGCATTACCCCCAGCCGGGGGACGCGGACGGAATCGAATTGCAGGACGTCGTCGACCTGGCCGGCGGGATCGTACGGTCGATCTCGATCGTTTCGGCCGGCCCCGACACGGGGGATCTCGCAGTGCTTCACTACGAGCCGCGGGGCGGCGCGCTCGAACAGGTCCCCGCGTCGTCCTACGACCTTGACGAGACACTGGCCGAGTACTCCGTCGCGAATGGAGCCACGGACAACTTCCTCTCGATCGTGCTCGACCGGGTGCAGAATCGCTACGCCCTCCCCGGTTTCGCCGCCGGCTTCCGAGCCGACTTTGAGGCGTTCCTGCAGTCCGTGGACGCGGACGCCGCGACCCCCGGGGTCCAGCCCTACAGGAATCCGGCAGGCGCCCCGATCCTGACGCTCGCCGCTACACGCTGGTTCGGCCCGGCCCAGACCTGGCCGCAGGAACTCGAGAATCACCCATACATCCTGTTCTGGCACCGACTCGACGCCGCGCTTGCAGCTGCGGCAATCCCGGGCATGGGGCCGGAGTTGCTCGGAGACGCGGCATGGCAGTCGCTCTTCGCGAGCGGAGCCCTCGCCGAGAATCCGGGCATTCGTATGACCGTCAGCACCCGGCCGCAGCTGACGCTCCGGCCACTGAGCGTCGACCAGCTTGGCCGCGCGCGGCCTGCGAATTCGCCCGCTGACATCGGCGCGATCGAGATGCCGTAAGCGGGACGGCCCGAGACCACGGGACGACTCCTGCGGGGACCGATCGATGCAGGGCAATGCGACCCTACGAGGCCGTCTTCTTCGAATACGTTCTTACGTCTTCGGTTCAATGCCTGACCGGCGACGCCCAGACTGAACCCCGCCAGCGTGCCGCTCGCAGAGACTGAGCAGCCTGTCCGGGGCAGCGGCCAATTGCCGCAGCATTGCCAGGGCAGGCGCCCAGTTGTCAGCGATGACCCACTGCACCTCTCGTTTCTTCAATCCCCAGGCATGGCCAACGATGCGCCACGCCACCACAGGCTTCTCACGCATGAGTTTCGTGAGGCACAGGTAGTGGAGTGCGATATAGATTGGATCGGAGGACCGGCGGTTGTGGGCCGGTTTGATTCCGATCAAATCGGAGACATCTTCGCCGCGCAGCAGCGCCTCGAAGATTGCGTCCAGCAGAGTTCGCTCGGGCAGCGTTACGGACCGCCCATCGATCGACTTCAACATCGCCCGTACGACGTGGCGCTGCCTTTCGACGCCGATCATTTCCTGAACGTCTGTAACTTGCATTTCCTTGCGTTCTGCCCGCGCAGATGGTCAGGTCGGGTCCCTTAGATCACAATTGCGCCGCGCATCGCAACATTTTGACGACATATCGTCGAATCTACCGTTGCGGCCGCCTGCTTATGTCATCCGACGGACTCATCGTTCTCTCAGTTGCAGCCCGAGAGCGAATTCACCCAACGGGTTAAAAGGTCCACGCCGGCCGCATCCACGACTGTACTCGCAAGTGGCGGCATCGCCTGCGCGTCGCGACGGCCTGCGCGCGCGACCAGCACCGAGCGGCTGGCGGCACCTGGCGCGATGATTCGTGCATTCGTCAGCCCGAGATCGCCGGCCTGCGGCGGGAGATCGCAGGCGTTGGTGGCGAACAGGGTTGTCGTGTGGCGCAGGTCGAGGGCCGTGGGTGTACCGCCGTTCGGGCGGTGGCACTGAGAACAGTTGGTGTGCAGATACGCGCGCGCACGCTGGGCGAGTGTCCCCGCGGTCCCGAACGGGTCCGGCAGCGCCGGCAGCGCGTCGGGTGGTGTACCGAGCGCCGGTGAGAACATCCCGATTGCATCCAGCGTCGCGAGCTGGTTTGCCGTGCGACCGGTCTGGGGATAGAGCAGCGGGCCATTCAGCTGCGCGACTTCCAGACCGAGGCTGCGTCCGGCCGCCGCCGTGTGGCAGGAGAGGCACTGCGCCTCGCTCGGGTACTCCCATGTCTGACCGCCGATGGAGGCGGTCTTGCCGCCGATCACGCGCGTTGCATCCGTCCCCTGCGCATTCCATTCGTAACTGTAGCCGGCCCACTCGCCGTCCGTGTGCCGCATGAAGAGGCGTGTCTCAACCAGCCGTCCTGCTAGACGGAACTGCTTCATGAGCACGGTGCCATTCGGAAAGTCGATGTCGCCGTCCGCGGTGACGGTGAGCGTCGTGCCGTTCGGCAACGCGAGATAACGATCCTTGACAGCGCCATCGGACCAGAAAGGCGCATTCGGTGCGTACGGCACCAGGCCGGCTGCGGGCCGCGTGGCGTCCGTCGGATCGACGCAACCCGTGGCGGAGAGCTGGTTCGGCACCGTGCCTCCGCCGCCCGCTCCCTGGCGCAGCCGGTGCAGCGTCCCGCCGTAATGCACAACATAGAGTTCGCCGTCACTGCCCTCTGCGAATGCGGCGATGGACAGGCCACTGTCGAAGCCCGTAGTAACGGTGAGCGTCGGCGACGTGTCGCCGGCGATGTGCCAGATGCGGCCCGAAACAAAGTCGCCGAACACATAGCGTCCGACGAGTCCGGGAATGGCCGAACCGTGATAGACGTAACCACCGGTGATCGACTGGCCCGCCGTGTGGTCGTACTGCGCGACGGGCGGCAGGCTGCTCGCCGCATTCGGCCCGCAGGTGGCGTTGTAGGTGCGGGTACCCTCGAAGCAGCGCCAACCGTAGTTGCCGCCGGCGACGATGCGATCAACCTCCTCCACGGCGTCTTGTCCCACGTCGGCCAGCCAGAGCTGGCCGCTGCCTCGATCGAAGCTCCAGCGCCAGGGGTTGCGCAGCCCGTAGGCATAGATCTCCGGGCAGTTCTGCGCACCGGCGCCGCTGTTGCAGACCGCGTTGCCAGCGTACGGGTTGCCTGCGGGGATGCGGTACGGCACGCTGCCGGTAGATCCATCGACGTCGATGCGCAGCAGTTTGCCGAGCGTCGTCTGAAGGTTCTGGCCGTTTCCGATCGAGCCATGCTGGTCGCCGCCGCCGCCGCCATCGCCGAACCCGATGTACAGGAAGCCATCCGGGCCGAAGGCTATGTTGCCGCCGTTGTGGTTGGCTTCGGGCTGGACTGCCGTGAGCAGGATGACCTCGCTGTTCGGGTCGAGCGTCTGGCCGCCGTCACGCGTACGGAATTCGGAGATCCGCGACACCAGTCCGCTCGTTGCGTTGGTGTAGGAGAGGTAGACACGAGGATCAGTCGGATAACCCGCATGGAACGCCATGCCGAGTAGTCCCTGCTCGCCGCCTGAGCGCACCCGCGACGTGATGTCGACGAAAATGCGGCTGGTGTTGACTGCCGGCTGGTTGTCAAACGCCCGCACCGTACCGCCCTGTTCGACGACAAACCAGCGCGTGGCGTTGCTCGGCGCCTGCAGCATCAGTATGGGACCGGCGAATGCAGGCAGGTTCGGGAATGCGCGCTCGGTCGCGAGCGTCACGACCTGCGACGGTCGCGCACCGGCGATGCAGGTCACGTTGTCGGGTCGCGAGTCCAGCCCGACCGTGGCAGTCGCCTGCGTCGTGGCCACCGCCGACGCTGACTGCGCCGACACGTTGGCCGGTGTCGCGGCATCGAAGGCCAGCACGGTGTAGGAGTACTGGGTCGCCGGCGTGAGGCCGCTGTCGGTGAACGACGTGCCGGGCACGGTTGCGACGGCGGACACGCCGCCATTGCGAAACACTCGATAGCCCGCGACGCCGGTGCCGGCGTCTGACGACGTCTGCCAGCTCACCATGAGCTGCGTGGCAGACAAGGCGCTCGCGGTCACGCCCTGCGGCACGGTGGGTGGCACCGCGTCCGTCATCGGCGGCGACCCACCGCCGCCGGAACCACCGCCACCGCAACCGACAAACAGCCACGCGCAGAGCACCACGGCCGCCCAACGCGAACCGTGCCAGTCTGCCAAGTTGTCACGCAAGCGCGCCATATTTTCAGTATCTCAATAATCGCCCTCGAGGCATAAGAGGCGCCGGTCACAGTCAAGTACATCGGATGCAGTAGCCGCGGTCCCGGATCAGGCCCGGGCCTTGCGGCGGCGCGGCGCACCAGCGTACCCGGCGCCCCACGGAACAGGCGCGCTTGCTCACCCCTGATCCCTGGAGAGCTGCCCGCCACGTACCTGGGAAAGGCGCCCTCCGAAGAGGGCGCAATTTACGGAGGAACGGTTGATCTCTACATCACCCACCGGCTGGCCGGCGGAATGCGCTTCGCGACTTTCTTGCGACGACGGACCGCCACCTTGCGCGTGGCCGGCTTCCGGGCGCGAGTCGTCCTTGCGGGCTTGCCCTCGCCTGCCTTCACGACGCTGTCATAGGCGTGCGTCGCGAGCTTGCGGATGTCCTTGCCGGCATCCGTCACGATCTCGACCGCACGGGTTGCCTCATCCGCGACGCGCTCTCGGGTCGCGCCCAGCATCTCCACCTGGTCCAGGACCAGGTCTGCGACGCCGTCGGCTTCCGCCGCACGCTCGAGACGCGTGGCCGCACCGGTCAGCGCCGCCGTCACGATCTCGGACTCGAGCTCGATCAGGCTCTGCAACGCGTTCCCCGAAACCACCGTGAGCTTCACGCCAGAGTGCGCCACCACGCGCACCGGGCTCTTCAGCGCCTTGAGCCCCTCCGCCGAATCAAGGAGGGCCTTGCGCATGAACCTCACAGGATTCCTGCGGAACTTCTGGGCCTGGTGAGTCAGAGCCTGGGTCTGTTCGTTCATGAATTCCTGCATTTCGACGATCATTTGGCTTCTCGGTAAACAGGCTGGATTTCAGCGCTTGCTGCAGTGCAGCATAGCGCACCTGCCACGGTCGTCCAATGGGGGATTGCCGAGGGATACCCCGGCTCATCCCGCGGTATCGTCCTCCGGCACCCAATTCAGCATCGTGCCCGTCGCGATGCCAGGGTCCCAGCTGATGGCGCGGTCACGCCCGGCGCGCTTCGCCATCAGCAGGGCCTTGTCGGCCCGGTCGATGGATTCCTCGACGCTGATATCCGGGTCGAGCACCGCGAGTCCGAACGAGGCGGTCGCGTGGATCGGACGGCCGTCCGCACTGACGACAAATGGCTCCTGGCCGAACCCCTCGCGGACGCGCTCGATCAGGTGCTGCCCGTTCGCCAGGTCAACCCCGGGCAGGAAGATCAGGAATTCGTCGCCGCCGTATCGGAACACCTTGTCATAGGGCCGCAGCTGTCCAGTGACGTATCGCACGGCTCCGGCGAGAATCTGGTCGCCCACGGTGTGGCCGTGTGTGTCGTTGATCTCCTTGAGGTGATCCAGGTCCATGAAGGCGATGCAGCAGTGCTGCACGTCCCGCTTCGCCAGCTCGCGCCACTCAAGCAACTCAGGCATCAGCAGCTTGCGGCCGTACGCACCGGTCAGTGCGTCGCAGCTCCGCAGAATGTCCTGGACCTCGTGCGTCAGCGAATCCAGTTCCAAGCGCAGCCGCGCACTGACGGCCATCAGCTCGTCATAGTCTGCACGGTCGATCGGTAGGTCGCCGGCTGCTTCCCGCAACAGCCTCGCGGCGGTGCCGTGCATGTGCTCGTGCCCCGCCTCCATCGCCGCGAACATCGTCTGCCGGCGTAGATCGGCGGATACCTCCGCGTAGTACCACTGGCCGAAGCGACATCTGTGGTGGGCGTTCCCGGCCAGGTCATCGGGGTTACACGGCAGTCGGCAAACAATCGTGCGGATCAGGTTCTCTTGCCACTCCGCATGATCGTGCGTCGCCTGCTGCAGCTGCTGCAGCGTGGTCCGCAAACTGGCTGTGTCCATCCTGAACATCAGCGCCCACCCGCGTACCTTGCCCCGGGGCGAGGCTGCCACAACAGGTGTCCGCAGACAATTCGGAACCACCGCAACGCCGCTACCAACGGCCAGGCTGCTCATCAGCTGTTCACGCCGCTGCTCCCGGAAATCTCCCCGCCGGCAGACTTAGCGGTAATCGTGAAGTCGCGCGCATCGTGCTCACTCCCCCCGCCTCTTCCGCTCCATCTCCTCCATGCGCAGCGCCGCCGCCTTGAACATCCCGGTGGCCTCCATGCTCGTGAGACCGCGCGCTGCCGCTTCACGCACCGCCTTGAGCAGCGCGCCCTCGAAGCGGATCTGCGTCGCATCCCCGACACTCGTCTCACGCCCCTGGCTCGCGATGCAGAGCGCGCCGTCCGCGCGCTCCTCGAGAAATCCATCGGCCAGCAGCCGCGCATAGGCGTTCTCGACGTCCGGCGGATCGATCGTGAGTTCCCCGCCCACGCGCTCCGCGGTCGGCAATATTGCCCCCGCCGGCAACTGCCCGGCCTCCACGTCCTTGCGGATCACCTGATAAAGCCGCTCCGCGAGCGACGGTGCCTGCGTGCTCTGCATCGCACGTCGCCAACGTCCCGTGCGCGTAGCCCAGTACTCTCCCATCTGCTTCACCAGCTCCAGCCACCCCGGTGGCCTAGTCTGCCGCAGTATGCGGCCCGACGACCAGCGCAGCCGACACCGGCCGTTGGCCCGCTCGACCCCAATCCCCCGCCCGCGGCGCACGAAGAACATGCCGCCGGGAAAGTCGGGGCGGGACCGGCCTCATGAGTCTTGAGGCACCGCTAAGGCACGCGCCTCACTATCGCGGCACAGATACCGCCCGAACCGATGTTCGGCCCC
>Ga0315283_10002547_pt1 | contig 15286 bp, 12 predicted proteins | sample YL17G09_0_MG_FD_204541 | JGI IMG/M metagenome (GOLD analysis project Ga0315283, IMG submission 204541) | Sediment microbial communities from Yellowstone Lake, YNP, Wyoming, USA - YL17G09_0 | ecosystem: Environmental > Aquatic > Freshwater > Lake > Sediment | place: USA: Wyoming | collected... | reverse complement strand
TCGTCGTGGTCGCTGCCCGGCCGCGGCGGGCGCGCTGTGCGGGCGGGGCGGCGTCCTCGCCGCCGCCGCCGTCGTCGTCCCCGGGCGGCGCGAACGCGCCCGTGTACGCTCGGGCGGACGAGCGTTTGGGAGGCATGAGAGAGAGAGAGGGAGGGAGGGAGGGAGGGGCGGTTGACCTGCACCCCCCCCCCAGCGGGCGCGGGCGCCTTTTCTGCAGTCAAACAAAACAAAATGTGAGCGAGAGGAAAGCGGGCGCCCTCTCGCGGCCATGCTCATTCTCTCTTGTTCCCTTAAGCAGACGCCCTCCGTCCCTGTCTTTTTGCATGCTCCGCACCGCCGCCTCCCGCCTGGCCTCCCGCCTGGGCGGCGGTTGCGGCGGTGGCCTGGCCACTGCCGACATGGCCTGCTGCTCGGGCGCGTGCTCGACGGCGTCGTCCGCGCGCGGCTACGCGACCGAGCAGACCAAAAACGGTGAGCAAAAGAAAAGGAGACTGGAAAAAGGGCCAGCGCAACCCGGACGCGCACGCCGATGCGCAGGCCGCCCCGCCCATCTGCCGCCACAGGTACCGAGGGCATGCTCGTATGTGTGCCCAAGCGCGCGTGGGCGTGAGAGAGTAGGGTGGTGGCTGCCGAGAGAGCGCACGCGCCGACCCCCCTTGACACCCGCCTGCCGCCACCCGCCGCGATTGAGACGCTCTCTTCGCTGTGGCGCGACCTTCTCTCTTTCACACATGCCTCGCGCTGTGCCTCCGCCACACCCCACACCCCACCCTCACAGACGGCGCCAAGGTCGTCCCCCACGCCTACTCCCAGCGGGAGGCGCCCAAGGACATGGCGTCAGGTAAGGAAAAGTGGAGAGAAAAGGAACAAAATGTCGTGCCCTCGCCTGCTCGCCCGCTCACACACCCACCCTCGCACCCACCTCCCCTCCATTTTTTTTTTCCACTCTCTCCTCCCTCCCCCAGTCCTGGACGATTCGGCCCAGACCCTCTTCATGACCGAAATGATGCGGGGCATGTCGCTCACCCTGCGCGCCTTCTTCGAGGCCAAGGCCACCATCAACTACCCCTTCGAGAAGGGGCCCCTGTCGCCCCGCTTCCGGGGCGAGCACGTCCTCCGCCGCTACCCGACGGGCGAGGAGCGCTGTATTGCCTGCAAGCTGTGCGAGGCCGTGTGCCCGGCCCAGGCCATCACGATCGAGGCCGAGGAGCGGGAGGACGGGTCCCGGCGGACGACCCGGTACGACATCGACATGACAAAGGTGAGAATTTGGGAGTTCCGGGGGACAAACCTGATGAAAGGAGAGGGAAAGAAAATGGAAGGCGGCGCGGGGTGGTGAGATGGTCGAGGGGGGAGCATGAAGGAAATATCCATCCACCATCCACTCACTCCACTCACCCTCCACTCGCGCCCGCCTCCCTCTCCGTTTCCCAGTGCATCTACTGTGGCTTCTGCCAGGAGGCCTGCCCCGTCGACGCGATCGTGGAGGGGCCCAACTTTGAGTTTGCGACCGAGACGCGGGAGGTAATTAGGAGAGGGGGGGTGGGGTGAGAGAGAGAGGACGCCAACACACACACACGCACTCACACGCGCTCTGTCTCCTGCTCCCTTTCCTTCTCCAATGTAGGAACTCCTGTACGACAAGCAGAAGCTGCTGGACAACGGGGACCGGTGGGAGACGGAGATCGCGGCCAACCTGCGGTCGGAGAGCTTGTATCGGTAAGGGGGGATGGAGAAAGAGAAGGTGATGTGTGTGTGTGTCACTTTTTTTTTTTTCCCATGGATTGTTTTGTTTTTGTGTAAGACAAAAGGGGGCGCCGTGGCCCTCTTCCTCGCTGGTTTTCTCTTGTATCACACGCACACACCTGACGGACACGCACGCTGGCCTGTGTTCCAACTGTGTATTTTTCTTTTTTGGTTGGCACGCGCCGCGCGGGCGCACGCAGAAAACAACAACACCGCTCTCTCTCTCTCACTCCCGTCCCGCCGCCTTCAGCACGGCCGCCACTGCCGCCCTCCCCCCCACGCGGACCTCGTCCACCTCCCTCATGTCCGTCCCCGCCGCGTCCAGGCGGCGCAGCAGGCGCTCATCCGACGGCGTGACCGCCAGGATGATGCCCGGCCCGGCCGTCACCCAGGCGGCCGCGTACAGGGCCTTGAAGGGCATGGTCGCCTTCGCCCGCCACGCCAGGACTGCGCCCGCGATGGACAGAGTGCCAAAGCCGAGAAGGGCGGCCTCACGGATGGTGAGGGGCATGTGGGGGTGGGGTGGCCGTACGCGGATTGGCAGGGCGAGAAAAGCGATCAGAGAGAGAGAGAGAGAAAGAGGGACGTGGTGGTCGTCGAGAGGGTGTGGGCTAGGCGGAGAAGAAAAAAGGAGGGGCGAAAAAGGAGGGCGCGATTGCTGTTGTGCGTGTGTGTGCTCGCGTCTCTTTCCAAAGGCCTGGATATCAGGAGGGCGCTGCGGCTACTACGAGCAAGTAGAGGATTCGGGGTGCACGTTGTGTGTGTGTGGTCGCAGGGCGTCAAAACAGAGAGAGGCGGAATTGAGAAAAGTGTCAGACCAGCGCGCGTTGTATTTTGTTTTTTCCAATCATCCAACTCTTTCTCATCACCCTCTGCCAGTGCGTGTGACGCTCCCGTCACCAAACCCGCCCTGCCAATGCATTATTGGGTCATGTGGTGGCTGACCCTGGTGTGCGGCTTGGGCGCGAGCGCGCAACAATGGACGGGCGCCAGCATCATCGCCGAGCAGTGGGCTCCCGCGCCCGCGCCCGCGCCCGCCCGACCTCCTGCTCCTTTGTCCGTCACCCCGCCGCCCGGATGTGCAAGCCCTGCAACCCTGGCCGCACGCGCCTCACACACCGTGTACACCCGACCTGATTTGGCGACGATCGATCTCACCATCACCGCGACCGCCCCCTCCGCCGCCCGCGCCCGGGAGCTGGCCGCCAACACCTCACAAGCCATCCTCTCGGCCGTCGAGTCGGTGGACGGGGTCGGCCGAGGGGGGATGGCGTCCGCGCCGGCCGGCGCCTTCTTGGCGCGGGCCATGGAGAGGGGGGAGGGGGCGGTGGGCGGGGGTGGTGCGCCCGCGCCCGGAGGCCCACCACCACCACCACCCGCTGCTGCTTCCCTGTTCCGTTTCCGCACCGCCTTTGTCATCTCCGTGCGGGACCCGGCGGGCGGCCACTCGGAGGGCGGCGGCTTTGAGGGCGCGGTCAGCCGAGCGCTGGACGCGGCGGTCCGGGCGGCGGGCGGCGGTGGTGGCGGCGCGGGCAATGGCTCCGCCGTCCTGGCCCTGTCTGGCGTGCGGGCGGGCTTGTCCCCGCGCCACGCGGAGGAGGCGGAGGCCGCCGCCCGGGCGGGCGCGGTGACAGGCTTGAGAGCCGCGGCCGCGCGCGACGCGGCCGCCCTGGGGCTGCGCCTGGGCGGGCTGGCCGCTTTTGGTGGGCCGCCGCCGCCCGTGGTCATGCCCGGCGTGCCGTCCGCCGCGGCAAACGTGGATGACGCGCTCGGGTCGGGCGCTGCCGCCACGCCCGCGGCCGCGACGGCCGGCCTGCCCCCGCCCGCCGCCTCTCCGACGCCCGTGGTCTTAGGCAACGTTCCCACCGCTGCCGCCGTGGAGGGCACCTTTTGGGTGTGTGGTGTGGAGGAGGTGGTGAGCGGAGGAGGGTGAGAGAGGAGCCAAAAGTGTGTTGCGGGCTGCGTGTGTGGTCGAAGGAGCACACATCCCATTTTCACTGTCACCCGCTCGGCGTCGACCGCCGCCGCACGCTGCCCTTCTTCAAGCCGCCCTTGTTCGGGGTGGGACCGCCGCCCCCCCCCGCGGCCACCGCCCCCCCTGCCGTCCTCCCCATCGGCAGTGCCTGCGCGCCGCCGCCAGCAGCCGCCCCGGGCGTGCCCCAGAGGACGACGCAGCCGTCCTCCCCGCCGGTGGCGGCCGCCAGGGGGCCGCCCCCCGCGCCGCCGCCGCCGCCGCCGCCCAGCCAGGCCCAGGCGCGGACGGTGTCGGTGTGGCCGCCCGTCAGGATCGCTTCCGGCGGGCCCAGGAGGGGGGGGCCGCCCCGGGCGGGCGGGTCGGCCAGGGGGAAGAGCGCGAGCGTGCCGAGGCACGCGCCTGGCGTGGCCAGGGCGAGCGCCAGGCGGGGCGGGGTGCCGCCGCCGCCGTCGCCGACGCCGACAGTGGCGCACCCGATGACGGCGCCGGGCGTCGCCCCGGAGTCGGCCGGCCCGCCCCCGGCCGGCCAGGCCGGCCCGCCGCCTGCGGCCTGGGCAGCTGCAAGCGCACATATGCAAGCGTCATCCACCTTTCCCAGGGGCCCTACCCCCCCCCTCGGGTCCGCCTCATCGCACGCCGCGCCCCAGTCCCACAGGGTCAGACCCTCGCAGTGCGTGGACGCCCACAAGCGCCCGGGAGGGTGCGTTCCCAGGCGAGAGATGGAGGTGCCCGCGTTCAGGGCGGTCTGTTGTGAATGTGATAAAAAAAAGGAGGGAGGGGGTGGTGACAAGAAAAGGAAAGGGGGCTAGGGCTGCACGCCCTGCTTGCTGCTCTCTCGTCTCTCTCCCTCTCTCTCTCCATTCTCTCTCTCTCTTTACCACGAACGCGTCGTCCTCCAGCACGCCCCGCCCCAGGTCCCACACCGCGACCAGGCCGTCCACGCCTGCGGAGAGGAGGGGCGAGGCGACGCCCGGCGCGGACGGGGCGCCCGCCGGGTCGTCGTCGGTGGGCGCCACCAGGCACGTCACGTCCCCGTCGTGCGTGTCGTCAAAGCTGCCCACCCGCCGCCCGGTGCGCCCGTCCCACAGGCAGATGCGGCCGTCCGCGCCGGCAACCAGGTGGTGGCCCACCCGGGCCACGCAGTGAAGGGGCTGGGCAGCGGTGAAGCTGTTTTGTGTATTGGCATGGGATGGGCGTGAATGTAATAAATAGGGTGGCCAGGTTGAGAGAGCAAAAAAGCCCCCCCGCCCCCCCGCATGCGCTCTTCCTCTCACCTTTGCGCCGGCCCCGCCCCGCCACCCGCCCTCGTGTCCCACACGCCCACCGTCCCATCTAAAGAGGAGGTGATGATGGATGCCTGGTCAAGGACGCACGCCGTCACGGCCGCGGCGTGGCGGCCCACGAGGAGTGTTGCAGCCCCACCGGCGGCCGCGGGGTCGAGCCCGACCACGGCCCCACCCGACGTGCCCGCCGCCAGGAAGGATCCGTCTCTAGTTGCTACCAGGTCGAGAACATAGTCTCCGGCACCTGCTACATGAATCACGGCGGCGACGGGGAGGAGGGGCGCCGTCATTTTTATTGGGACGCACAACAGGTTGAGCAAGAGCGAGAAAATAAAAATAACTGGAGACGAGCGAAAAGTTTTCTTTACTTCATCATAGCACACGCCCCCGCCCCTCCCCGTGCCGCCAAACGCACTCGCCACTGCAGCCATGGCCGCCGAACCGCCCCCCCCCTCTGCCGCCTCCTTCCTCCTGGCCGTCCACTGCAAGAAGACGGAGCCCGCCGATTTGAAGGGCCCCATCGCCCGCTACGCCAAGTCGGCGTTTGCGGGTTCCCAAGCCCACGACGCGGCGGACGATGCGGACGCCCTGCAGAGCCTGCGCAATGAGGCGGCGGGGTTGACGGGGTCCCTGTCCGAGTTGCGGGAGACGCTGGCCAAGTAAGAGATGATGGAGAGGAGAGGCGGAGAGCGAGCGTGCGAAGCGCCGCGCGGCCATTCGTCCGCTGGGTGCCTGCAGCCTCTTCCTCCTCACCCGCGCGCTCCCCCACACACCACCTCCCTGCAGATATTACCGCGCCCTCGCCCTGGTCGAGTCCCGCTTCCCCATTTCCGCGGACAGGGACCACGTGGCGGTGACGTTCACATGGTGAGTTGAAAAAAACAGGAAAAAAAGAAAAAACGCGCTCCGTCCAGGGACACCCACCCCCTCCCCCCTCTTCCCCTCTCACCAACCTCATCAACCTCATCACGGGGGACTCTCTCCTCGCGCGCCAGGTACGACGCCTTCCGCGCCACCAAGTCCACGGACCAGGCCTCCATCCACTTTGAAAAGGCGGCGATCCTGTTCAACGTGGCCGCCGTCACCACGCAGGCCGCCCTCGCCTGCGACCGGTCGTCCGACGCCGGACTGAAGGAGGCCGCCAAGAAGTTCCAGGAGGCGGCCGGCGTGTTTGGGGCGTTGCGGGACGGGCCGGCCCTCAAGGTGGAGGCGCCCCGGCCCGTGGATGTGGGGCCGGAGTGTGCGGCCATGCTGGAGGCCCTCTGCCTGGCCCAGGCGCAGGAACTGACGTTCGAGAAGGCGCGCCTGGACGGCAAGGCGCCCGCGCTGCTGGCCCGCCTGGCCAAGCAGGCGGCCCTCTTTTACGAGGCGGTCTGCCGGGCCCTGGCCTCCCCCCCGCTGTCCACCCACTTTGACAAGTCCTGGACCACGCACGCCGCCGTCAAGGCGGGCCTGTACGCGGGCGAGGCGGGCGCGGCCTCGGCGGCGGCCCTGCACGCGGACGACGAGGTCGCGTCAGAAATCTCCCGCCTGCGCGAGACGACTGCGGCCCTCGCGCCCGCCCGGGCCCAGGCCAAGGCGTGCGCGCGCGAGCTGGCCGACGCCCTGGCCGCCCTGGACGGCCGCCTGACGACGGCCCTGGCCCGGGCGGAGCGGGAGAACGCGACGGTCTACCTGCAACGCATCCCGCCCCCCGCCGACCTGGCGGCCATCGCGCCGGCAGCCCTGGTCAAGCCGGCGCCCCCGGCCGACCTGGACGGGGCCGCGGACGCGGCCACCGGCCTCTTTGCCGGCATCGTGCCCGACACGAGCGCCAAAGCCCTGTCCACCTACACGGCCCGGGTGGACGACCTGGTGCGCGCGGAGGTCGGCCGGCTGGAGGGCGGGACGGACGACGCGCGCACCGCGCTCGCCCAGGCCGGCCTGCCCGACCTGCTGGCGCCGCTCGACCCGGCCGGCGGGTCGGCCGCCGCGGCGGCCGCCATCCCGGAAGGCCTCCGCGCCGAGCTGGCTTCCCTGGCCGACGCGGGTGGCCCCCGCGCCCTGCACGACTCGGTCGCCGAGATTGCGGGCCTGCGGGCGGCCGTCGAGGCCGACCTGGCCCGCCTGGAGGGCGACCTCGACCGGGAGGCCGCGGAGGACGCCGACCTGCGGGCCCGCCACGGGGAGGGCCGGTGGGCCCGCGCCGCCTCCGGCGCCCTCAACTCGGGCATCCGGGAACGCCTGGCGGGGTACCGGGCCAACCTGGCCGCGGCGGGCGAGTCGGACGCCCGCCTGGCGGGGCGGCTGCGGGACAACGCGCCCGGGTTTGGGGAGCTGACGCCGGGCGCGGCGGCGGCGGCCCTGCCCCGCCTGGCGCCGCCCCTGGTCACGGTCGCGGGGGAGGACCCGGCGGCCTCCCTCAAGCGCCTCCGGGCCGCCATGGCGGCCGTGGACGCGCTGGGCGCGGAGCGGGCAGCGCTGGAGGACGCGCTGAAGGTGGAGCGCAACCGGGACAACCCGCTCCCGCGCATGCTCGCGCGCGGCGGCGGCGGCGGCGGCGGCGGCGGGCCCCCCATGGAGGCCCTCTTCAAGGAGGAGCTGGCCAAGTACGACCCGCTCATCGCCCGGGTGGACGCCTCCCTGGCCCGCCAGGCCGACCTGCTGGCGGAGGTGGAGGCCGCGGCGGCCGGGTTCAGCCGCGCGTACGCGGTCGACGAGTGGCGTGCAGCCGTCGGCGAGCGGGCGGCCGGCCTGCGCGGGCGGGTGGCCACGTTCCGGGAGTTGCGGGACAACCTGGGCGAGGGCCTGCGCTTCTACGTCGCCCTGCGGGAGGCCGTGGGCGCCCTGGCGGCCCAGGCGGCCGACTTCATCGCCGGGCGGCGGCTCCAACGGGACGACCTGTTGGAGGGCCTGCGCCGGGCCGACGCGGGCGGCGGCGGCGGGCTGGGCGGCGGGCTGGGCGGCGGGCTGGCGGGCCTGTCCCTGGGCGGCGGCGGCGGTGGCGGCGGCGGCCCGCCCCCGCCCCCGCCCGCACAGTACGCCTACCCCCCACCCGCTCATCACCAGGCACAGCAGCAGGCGCCGCCGGCCTACACGTACGCGCCGCCGGCTTATTACGGTGCGGGCGGAGGGGCCGCGCCCGCGGGCGCGTACGGGGCCGCCCAGGCGCCGCCCCCCGGGGCCGCCCCGCCCGCCTACTACCAGGCGGGCGCGCCGGGCGGGTACGGCGGCGCGCGACCGCCGCCTCCGCCTCCCCCCCAGCAGGGCGGGGGCGGGAACCCGTTGGCTGACCTGGCGGGGTGGTTGGCCGGGAAGAGGTAGAGAGGTGAAGTGTGTTGAAGTGAGGTCAAAAGGGGTGGGGGGGTGGGGGGGGGTGAGAGACCCACTTCTTCCTCCTTCGGGAGTGCGTGTGTGACGCACTCGCCCTCTCCCTCCCTGTGCGCGTTTGTGTTTGTGTTTGTTGTGTTTTCGTCGTTGCTTCCTCTGCTACACTCTCCAATCGCCCCCAGCGCTGGCCGCACTACACCACACCACACAACCTCTGCCCATATTTTCACTGCAGGTCCTCCAGCCCTAGCTCGCCCCACCGGGGCTCGGAGGGCGGCTCCGGCGCCCCGTCCTGCAGGTCGTCCGGGTCCTCGTGGGGCGGGGAGACCCCGTCCGGGAGGGGGATTTCTGTTTGTGTGTGGGTGGGAGAAGGTTGAGAAGAAGATGGAGCGCTGGCGTTGCTGTTTTTGCCGGGCGGGCGTGCGCTGGAGGGGAGTCCCGTGCGAGACACACGCTCAAGATTTTTCTGTCCGTGCCCGCCCGCCCCTTGGGCGTGCCTGACGCGCGGCCCAGGCAGGGCGTGCGGACGCGCGTACAAAAAGAAGGTGAGAGCAAATGCACGAGCGCGGCGAACGCAAAGGGCGTGCCCCCGCTTCCTGTCCTTTCTCACCATCATCCGGCAGGGTCTCGGCCAGCCACGCATCGTCCAGGACGTCGACCAAGTGGGTGGGGAAGATGAGGGAGAAGGGGATGGTGGAGGCCATGGCCTCCAACTGCTGTGAGGCGGAAACGGGAAGTAAGCCCTCTCTCTTTCATCCCCTTGCTCACACACACTCCACTCTCTCACGAAAAAAAAAAAAAAAGGGAAAACGATGCGCGGCGGCGACGACGGCACACCACACGATGACACCCGCCACCTCCACTCAGATGAGACACTGGCCCGGTGCTTGCAGGCCGAGGAAGATGAAGCCCTGGCCAAAGCCCTGGCCGAATCCCTGGCGGTGGTCGATGGTGGTGCCAGCAGCGGCGACGCCGCCCCCACCCTCCTCGCCCGCCTACGCCCGGGCGTCTCGGTCGTGGCCCGCCACCTGACTTCGTCAGCCCAGGTCGAGGCGGCCGTCCCCCTGGCCCGCATTCGGGCAGACGTCTTGGACGCGCTGGCCATCGAATCCGCTTTCCGGGCCCTGGACGGCGGCGGCGGCGGCGGCGGCGGCGGCGAGGAGGCAGCGGTGCTGAGTGTGGGGGAGCGGGAGCACCCCACCCTCGCCCTCACCGCCGCCCTCGCCGCCTGGATCAAGGCCGGCCCGGCCGGGTTCACGTGGGTGGACGCCCCGCCCTGTGCGGCCTGCGGCGGGCCCACGGCGCCCTGCGGGGTGACGGGCGCGACGCTGCCCGCTGAGGCGGCCGGCCTGGCCTCCCGGGTCGAGCTCTTCCGCTGCCGTGCCGGCTGCTCGCCCACCCCGACCCGCTTCCCGCGGCTCAACTGCCCCGCGGCCCTGTGGCACGCCTCCCACCGCCGCGGCCGGTGCGGGGAGTGGGCCAACGCCTTTGGCGCCCTGCTCACCGCCGCGGGCTTGGACGCCCGCCACGTGTGCGACGTCGCGGGCGACCACGTCTGGTGCGAGGTGTGGGTTGGCGGGCGCGAGGACGAGGGCGGGGGTGGGGGCGCGCTCGCGGGTGGCAGGTGGGTGCATGTCGACCCCTGTGAGGGCGCCCTGGACACGCCCCTGCTGTACGAGGCCGGGTGGGGGAAGGCGCCCGCCCTGGTGGTCGCCTACGGCCGCCAGGGCGTGGCCGACGTGACGCGCCGGTACAGCGCCGCGGGCGAGGCCGAGCTGGCAGCTTGCCGGGCGGCCGCCGGCCTGGAGGCCGGCAGCGGCCGCCTGGGCGCGGCGCTCGCGGCCCTGAGCCGGGAGGTGCGGGCCGCGACGGGGGCGGGGCCGCCGGGGCCCGCCCGCCTAGCGGCGGACGCGGCGCCGCGGCTCCCGGCGGTCGCCAGCCCGGCCGCCGCCGCCGCCGCCCTGCCCGGCCGGACGAGCGGGGCGGCCGCCTGGGTGGCCTCCCGGTCGGAGGGTGGGCCCGGGCCCGGGCGCGGGCCGGCCGCTCCCGCGCCGCCGCCCGCCCCGCCCGCGCCGCGCTACGCCCGGCTGGCCGTGGCGGCGGCGGCGGCGGCGCCGGCCAGCGGCAGTACCCGCGCACCGCCCGCCCGGGTCCCGGGCGGCGCGGTCCGCCTCCAAGCCCACCCGGCGTCCCGGGCGTGCGGCCTCCACGCGCGCGCGTCGGCGCCCTCCCCGCCAGGCGAGGGCGCGGGGCGCGCGTTTGACGGCGCCGACTCCACAAAGTGGCTCGCCTTTCACCACCGCCCAGACGCCTGGTTGGAGGTCCGCCTGGGGGTGGCGGCGGCGGGTGGTGGTGTGCCGGGTTGTGCTGCCGGGCCGCCCCCCCCCATCACCCTGGTCGCCTACACCTTGGCGGCCGGCGCCGACGCGCCTGGGCGCGACCCGGCGGCGTGGGTGGTGGAGGGCAGGCGGTCTGGCAGCGGGGGTGGGGGCTGGATCACTCTGGACGCCCGCAGCCCCGGCCCCGGCGCGTTCGGGGCGCGCGGCTCCGCCCTGACCTTCACCATCGCGGCTGCACCAGCCCCCCCCGCCGTCGACCGGGTTCGGCTGCGTATCGAGCGCGTCGCCGGCGGGCGTGGGGCGGACGCGGTCCAGCTCGCCCGGTGGGAGCTCTGGGTCGAGGACGGCGCCAGGGCCGCGTTCGCGGCTGCCGTCCGGGCCGAATTTGACGTGCTTGTCGCCAGGGGTCTAGCCCCCAACGCGGCGGCGGTGGCGGCGCTGGAGGCGGTGACGAGGAAGGAGGGGGAAGGGTGGGGTTCATAACGAATGATTAGAAAGGACGGCCTTTTTTTTGTTTTCTCAACGCCAGACTGAAGGTTTTTTACAGAGCTTGTTGTTCACCAACACACACCACCGCCAACATAGGAGGGTCAGGCACGCGCCTCACTCCAACCAATCACTCCGCCTTCGCCGCCTGGAGCTTGAGCACCTTCTTAACAATCTTCTGCTCCTCCACGAGGAACGCCCGGACCACCCGCTCCCGGACGACCGAGTGCGCCAGGTGGCCGCCGTACGCGCGGTGGACGGTCTTGTTCTTCTTGGACATCCGCTTGTTGGAGTTCTCCTTGGGGCGGGTGGCGGGGATCTATGTGAAGGAGGGAGAGAGGGGAGAGAAGGGGAGAGGGTGAGCGTGGTGGTGGCCGAGGTCGAGGCCGAGGTCGAGGTCGAGGTTGAGGCAGCGGCGGCCGATCGCAAGCTTTTTTCGTCGTTCGTTCCGTGCGGGCACACACGGCCCCCGCCGTCTCCTCTCCACAAGCCCGACCAAAAAAACTCACCCCCTGCAGGGCGACCCCGGACACGCCACACTTGGGGGCGGACGGCTTTTTACGCTGGTACTGGACGAGGGTGCGGCCGCCTGAAGGAGAGAGAGAGCAAACGGGGCGGAGGGGGTCAGCGAGAGGAAGAAGTTTGTCGCGGGTGCGTCCCAAGTTCGGGAGACCAGGCTCCCACCCAAGAGCATGCAAAGAGAGAACCTGAGTCGCTAGACGGGTAGTGGAGCGGATCGAACGCCCCGGACGGTGGTTCTGCCGGAGCCGTCACAACAAGGAAAAACCGATCGAGCGCCGGCGGCTTTTTGTTGGGGGCCGGGTCCGCGCTTTCCAACGGCGTCCCGGGCCATCGAAACAGCAACGCCCACCCGGTAGGAGGAACTCAAGGGCTGGTGCGCCATAACCTGCAGCGAGCGAGCGTGTGCACACGCCTGACCGCTGCCTGCACCGCCATTCGCCGGAGGCCGCCGCCGCTCACGCCGCTGCTCGCTCGCTCTTTTTTCTCAAAACAAAACGTACCGGGCGTCTTGACCTTGCGGATCTTGTTGGACTTGGTGGCATAGCAGTGCCGGCGGCGGTAGATGACGCGCTGGACCATGGCGGAGGAAAGGAAAGTGGAGAGATAAAGGAGGGCGGACGGGGAAGAGAGCCGCGATTCGAGAGAGTGAGGCCTTCATCAACCTCGCCTCCTCTTTTTTCGTTCGCACCATCGCCTTCGCCCCCGGCAGCACGACAACAATAACACACCCACAACGTGTACCACAACGTGTACCACAACGTGTACCACACACGTCCCCATCTACACTCTAGACACGCACACCGCGCGGCTGCGGAGCAATACACGTACAAAATAAAGACCCCCCCCCCCCCCCAATTCTCACCGCACCCCCCACGCCTCCTCCAGCGCGCCCGTGATGCGGGACAGCACGCACGCCGCGGACAGGGGGTAATCCGAGATCGACACCCACCTGTTGAGAGACAGGAGAGGAGAGAGAGGGCGTGAGAGAGAGAGCCACAGCGCAACTAAAGCCAACCCCATCCCCACCCTCCGTTCCATTTTCATCTCTCCATTTTCTTACCTGTCCACGTACGGAGCCTCTGCCCGCCCGTGGGCCATGGCGCCAACCACAAAGACGGGCACCACCCCGGGCTCCAGCCCCGCCACCAGCTCCCTGAGGGGCACGGCGTCCGGGGCGGTGCGGGACAGGGCGATGCGCGGGCAGCCCGGCGGCAGGTGGCGGGCGACGGGCCCCTTCACGACGCGGAGGAGCTTGTCAGGCCCGTTGGACGCCCGGATGGCCAGCTTGTGCAGCAGCTGCACCCACAGCCCGCAGAACCGCTTGAACGTGCGGGGCAGGCGGACGGACGGGTGCAGGGAGACACAGGCGCCCCCGGCCGTGTGCACGTACACGCCCGCGAGCTTGCCCGCCTTTGCTAGGGGCGAATCGTACAGGGCCAGCAGGGCCTGGTGCGCGATGTCCGGGCGGGAGGAGGCGGGGTCCCGGTTGTGCTTGCGCAGGAAGGTGGCGTGGTCGTCGCAGTTGAGGAGGGTGTAGGCCTGGTGGTGGTGGTGGTGGTGGTGGTGGTGGGGGGGGGGGGGGGGGCGGGGGGGTGGGGGGGGGGGGGGGGGGGGGGGGGGGGGGGCGGGGCCGGGTGTGTAGCCATGGAGATAAATAAAAAAAATGCGTGGGTCGGGGTGGGAGAGAAAAAAAAAAAAAAAAAAAAACACGCGCGGCGCTGGCCGCCGCATGCGGGGGGGGGGCCGCCGCGCCCCCCGCGGGCCCGCGTCGCGTCCGGACGCCTCCTGTCACCCCACCCTCTCGCCCAGCTCTCCGCTGACATGTGTACTCCCTCCGCAAGCTCACCTTGCCGACTTTGGCGGTCTCCAGGCAGGCGCCCTCCAACACAAAGATGGCTGCCCGGCTCGCGGCGGCCGCCTCCTCGGCTTCCACTTCGGCGGGTGGGGGGCGGAGGCCGCCGACCATTTTCGATGGATGGGGGGCTTGGGGTTGGTTATCTGAGCAGGTCGAAACGCGGATTGGCTGACAGATCAGTTGTGTGTGTGTGCGTGTGTGTGTGTGCAGGCTGGGCGGGGAGCGTGTGAGACCAACTAGCTCTGTGAGGAGGGCTAGACAACGAAAAAATTTCCGAGTCCACTTTTTCATTCTTCCTCTCCCGCGCCTCCCGCCCGGCCCATTTTCCTCCTGAAAGCCCCACCTCACCCCTCCCGGTCACACAGAGAGGGTCACACTCCCTTTCCAGACCACCGCACGCACGCTCCCTCCCGACTTACCCGGGCGGCGCTGCACACCTCCCCCAAAGAGACTCTGCAAGCCGATTCAAAAAAAACATGTCGCGCTTCCTCGCGGCCTCCATCCTCCTCCTGGCCGCCGCGCCCGCGGCCTTTGCCTCCATCCACTCGTACGACCAGGAATACTTCTACAGCGTGGGTGACGCCTACATCTTCCGGGGCGGGCGTGAGGGCCTGTACGCCAGCACCAAGGAGGTAAGAAAGAAGAAAGAGGGAGGGAGTGGGCGATGGAGGGGTGATGACTCTTGTTCCGGGCGCCGCGCGGGCGCCTGTGCCATCCAAACCACGCCTGGTCATCCTCAGGCAGCGCCAGTATCGCGTTGCCCATCGATGGGACGGGGTGGGCGAGGGGGTCGCCCCCTTTTGGGTTCACCCCGCGCCGAATCGGAGGGGTGGGGCTTCCCTTTGAAAAACACACGCGGCCCCCTCCCTCCTGCTATGCAAACAACATTGGGCGTGGGCGGGTGGGTGGATAGGCTGCAAACGCCGCCCTGCCACCCTCAGGTCGGGTTTCAGGGGATGCCTGTGCCTGTGCGGGGGCGACGAGGGCGGCTTGTGTGGCGGGTCTTGTCGGACCCGCCGGGCCTTGTTTTGCTTTTTGCACGCCGCCCCGCGCGCGCGCTCTCCTCTCTCGTCCACTCCCTCTTCTCACCCCCCACGGCTCGCTCCTCTCCTCTCTCTACCGCGCACTCTTCCAGGCCATCCAAAAGTGGGGCACCTGGGGCCAGGTCGCGCCCGGCGTCCGCAACGGCCAGTCCGAGATCAAGCTGTCCAAGCTAGAGTTTTCCCGGCCGACCGCCATTGCCGAGCAGTACGAGCCGGACGAGGGCTTCACGGGGCTGGTGCAGGTGAGAGAGAGGGGGGAGGGGGGGGCGTGCCCTCTTTTTTTTTTTTTTTGCCCACCCTGCTGCAGCCCGCGCACACCACCCCCTCCTCTTCAAACCCGCCCTCCCTCTCTGCCCCCTCCACCCAGGCCGTCATCTTCGAGGTCGGCGACCGGGACCTGATCGGCCACCCCACCCCCGCCGGCTACCGGTACTGCTGCACGAAGGACCTGGTGTCCAAGACAAAGTGCCACCAGGACCGCCTCATTTACCAGCGCAAGGCTGACGGGTGGCCCAAAGTGCTCGACATTTACTTTGAGAACAACGCGACCACCGCCTACGCCTGGGAGGAGGCCATCACCATCGACAAGTCGGGCATGTACTACCTCTGGTTCGTCACGTGCGATGACGACCTGTCCGCGGTGACGGTGGCGGGCGCGACGGAGTGGAAGAACCCGACGGGCTACCTGCCGGGCACCATGATCCCGCTTGTCTCCCTGCACGCCGTCG
>Ga0315283_10002545_pt1 | contig 15291 bp, 14 predicted proteins | sample YL17G09_0_MG_FD_204541 | JGI IMG/M metagenome (GOLD analysis project Ga0315283, IMG submission 204541) | Sediment microbial communities from Yellowstone Lake, YNP, Wyoming, USA - YL17G09_0 | ecosystem: Environmental > Aquatic > Freshwater > Lake > Sediment | place: USA: Wyoming | collected... | reverse complement strand
GATTTCGCGACGCATCCTGAAGAACCGGCGACCCGGCTCTTGGAATGGCCGCCTCGCGGACGACGATCGCCGTGGCGCCCCGCTCGACTTCTCGGGAGTCAGGCGCGCCCTTCGCGCCTCGGATCGCATGCCGCTCGGGCGCTCAAGGCCTTCGGAATCGGGTGCGTATATTGAAGGCATGCCGATCAATGCTCCTGCGCTCGCCCAGCTCTCGGATCGAGAACTTGTCGCCACGGTCACACGCCTCGTCGCGTGTGCGAACGACGCCACCGCCGATCTCATCGCGGCGCTCGCGGAGCTCGACACCCGCCGGTTGGGCGCTGTAGATGAACACACGTAGCATCTCGATCGTGTGGGCCCGCCATATGGGCCTGTAAGCGAACAACTGCTGCTACCTTTGTTCGCTAACAGGCCCTTATACCTGGGAGACGGCTGCGCCTCGCTCTTCACCTACTGCACCGAGCGGCTCCATCTCTCGGAGTCGGCCGCGTACCATCGGATTACGGCGGCCCGCGCCGCGAGACGCCATCCGCTGATCCTGGACCGTCTCCGGGAGGGCTCGCTCACGCTGACCTCGGTCGGCCTGCTCGCGCCGCACCTCACCGAGGCGAATCACCGTTACCTGCTCGACGCGGCACGCCACCAGGGGAAGCGGGCCGTTGAATCGCTCGTCGCGCATCTGCACGCGCGGCCGGACGTGCCTCCATCGGTCCGGAAGCTCCCCTCGCCGCGGGCGTCATCACCCGACCGCACTGAGTCCGCTGAACACCTGCCTGGTCCGCCGAACGGCAGCTCACGCGCGGGCGAAGGGCCCCTCGTGTCGGCGTCGCTGCTGCGTGTCTCCAATGCCGGTATTCTCGAACCACGCGCGCTTCCGCTTCCCCATCGTCCTGCCGTGATCCGCGCGCTCGCGCCGGCCCGTTACCAGGTCCAGGTGACGGTGTCGGCCGAGACCCACGCCAAGTTACGTCGGGCCCAGGAACTGCTGCGCCATGCGATTCCCGACGGCGATCCGGCGGCCATCCTGGATCGCGCGCTGACGGTGTTGCTCGAGCAGTTGGAGCGATCGAAATGCGCGGCAGCCAACTCCCCGAGGTCGGCCGGCCCGACTCAGGGGCGACAGCCCTGGCGGGTTGTGTCACCTGAGGCGCCGCCGGCCAACGCGTCGCAGGCGTCGATCAATCAGGCGCCGGATCGAATTCCCAAGCGCGCGTCGCGCACTCGCTCACGCACCATTCCTGCGGACGTTCGTCGAGCTGTCTGGGCGCGGGACGTCGGCCGGTGCACGTATGTCGGCACCTCGGGCCGCTGCACTGAACGGGGATTCCTCGAGTTCCATCACCGTATGCCGTTCGCGGCGGGCGGCGAGGCCACGGCAGAGAACGTGGCGTTGCTCTGCCGCGCCCACAATGCCCATGAGGCGTGGCGGGATTTCCCGCTGGCCCTTGAGGCGGTCGCGCTCGCCGAGACGACCGGCGACGTGTCGAGTCGAACTCGATGGACTGCCTCCGGAGGAAGTTGACCGGACTGCGCGACAGTAAGCGGCTACGGCCGATGCGGCGCGGCCACCACGACGGGAGCCTTGTAGTCCGGCACGTGCATGACGAGCCCGCCGTTGCGGGTGGATTTTGCGTACCCTGCCACCAGCTGGTCCCTGTGGTGGGGAACGGAGAACTCAAGGGCACGATCCGGCGCCTCACCCACGATTTCCAGGTCGGTGTCGGTCATGGTCAGGCGGCCGAACCGCATCGTTCCGCCGCGGAAGGAAAGGAAACTGAATCCGGGCCGCGCGGGCGGCACGGGCGCCGTCGTGTTCGGTGGCGGACCGAACAACTCGACGAGCCGGTCGGCCTCAACTCGAACCCCGGTCAAGCGTCCTGCGAACTTCGGCAAGGGCAACATGCGGTCAGGGGACATCAGGAAGTCGTCGCCCTCGATCTGCATGCCCGAGGATTCCTTGAGTGTGATGAACCCGCCCGGGCCAATCCCGAGGAGTTTCATCAGTCCTGCCGTCTGAACCCCCATCACCGTCATGCTGATCGGGTGCAGCCGGATCCGCCCATCGGAGGTCACCGACACCTCCGCGATCAAGGAGAACGGCACATCCACGCCCTTCCGCGCCGTCCCGGTCTGCTTGAGATGGCCGGCTTCGATCGACACCTCGATGTCCTTGAGCGGCGCCCCCGTGTAGGCGAAGACGTGCCGGTTCATCAGGTTCGAGAGGCTGCGGGGCGACACCGCGACTTCCGACGAGTCGACGCGGACAGGTGTCATCCACGGAGCGTCCCATGCGGAGACCTCGCCCGTCCGTTCAATAGTGCACAGGCGCGGGGCTCCGCACGGGACAGGCTGCCGATGGCGGCGACGCTGTCCTCCCCGCCGGCGACGATATTTCGGTCCTCACGCGGGGCCTGCCGGTGGTATAAACGGGCGGCATTGGTGGACATCCTGAGGACGGTAACGAAAGGGAGTGTCTGATGCGGATCCTCTTGAGCGCATTGATCGCCATCGTTCTTCTCATCCCCGTGGTGCACTCTCAGACCCCGAGCGCACTCGAATCCGATCCGAAAGGCTGGCAAGACCTGCTTGCCGACAAGACCATGAAGGACTGGATCCGCGGGCCAATGGGGGCCGTCGGCCAACTGCCCGTCGGCAACATGGATGGCCCATCCCCCTGGAAGCTGGACCCGGCCACCGGGATCCTCCTGTGCGAAGGGGACAAGGCCGGCCATGAGTGGCTTCGATTCGCCACGGAAGTGGCCGACGTCGTGTACCACGTCGAGTGGCGATTGACGAAGCTCGAGGGTGAACCCGCCTACAACAGCGGGGTGCTCATCCGAAGCAGTGCCGACGGGAAGATCTGGCACCAGGCGCAGGGCACCATGGCCGGCGGCTTCCTGTTCGGGGCCACCCTGGTCAACGGGGCCGTGCAGCGTTTCAATCTGCGCCAGCAGATGTCGGAGAATCGCATCAAGCCTGCCGGGGAATGGAACATCTACGAATTGCGCGCGGTGGGCAAGCTGATTTCGCTGTGGGTCAACGGCGCCGTGACGAGCGTATGCACGGAGTGTGACGTGCCTCGCGGACACGTCGGGCTCGAGGCGGAAGGCTATCGGGTCGAGTACCGCAACGTGCTGATGAAGCCCATCGTCGAGAAACGGTAACTTCAGCCGACTGCGACATGCGGCCCCATCGCGGATGGGGCCGCTCCGAAAAGCGCGTTATCGCCCTCTCGGCACGCGCACGACCGTCACGGACTGCGGCGGCAGATCGAGGCGCAACTCGGTCCCGTTCAGCGTGACGGCCGATTCCATCGGCGCCACCCGCGTCGGCTGATCCAGCGAGTTCTCCGCCTGCAGATCGGCACTCAAGAGGACCTGCATGCGGCCGGCCCCGGTGGCCGTCATGCCGTCGAACGCCACTCGCACCGGTCTGACAGTCGCCGCGGTATTCACGACCTTGACGATGACGTCGCCGGTCCGTTCGTCGAGCGCGGCGCTCGCGTAGAGGCCGTTCTGCGCGGCCGCCGTCGCGCTGTTGATCGAAACCGGCAGCACCCTGGTGCCGACGTTCGTGCCGAACAGCTTCTGGACGTAATAGCTCGGCGTCCCGAACGATCGCAGGTTGTCGAACCAGATCAGGTCCGGCGCCCACTGCCACGCGTCCACGTGCGCGAACAGCGGCGCGTACGACGCCAGGCGGACGACATCCGCGTTGCGCTCCAGCCCGGTCATGAACGCCGCTTCCGCAAGCGCCGCCTGCCAGTTGTTGCGCTTGCCCTCGCCTCCGGCTCCCGTCGTGTGCGCCGCGAACTCCCCCGCGAAGACCTTCGGCCCCGAACGGTCGTACTGATCGTAACGGGCGGCGTTCGCCAGGAACCACGCCGGCGGCTGGTAGTAGTGCTCATCGACGATGTCGGCCTTCAGCGCGCGCAGTTCCCGCCACAGGAGGTCGAACCGATCGCCGGCGGGAGACGGTCCGGCACTGGAAATGAGTTGGATGTCTGGGTACTTCGCCTTCAGGGCCGCGGCGAACGGCTTGAACCGATCGATGTAACGCGTGCCCCACTGCTCGTTCCCCACGCCGATCATCGTCAGCTTGAAGGGCTGGGGATGCCCCATCCTGGCCCGCAGCCCGCCCCAGCGGCTGCTAGCCGGGCCGTTGGCGAATTCGACGAGATCGAGCGCGTCCTGGATGTACTCGTCGAGTTGGTCGACGGGCGCCATCTCGCCGGAGTTGAACTGGCAGGCCATCCCGCAGTTGAGGATCGGGAGCGGACTGGCACCGATGTCCTCGGCCAGCTGGAAGTACTCGTAGAACCCCAGGCCGAAGGACTGGTAGTAGTCCGGGGCGGTCCGCTCGTTCTCGTCGGCCCAGCGGTTGATTATCCCGGTTCGTTCGGTCACATCGCCGACGGTCTTCTTCCACTGGTACCGCAGTTCCAGCCGCTTGCCCTCGACGATGCAGCCGCCGGGGAAACGGAGGAAGCCGGGTTTGAGATCGGCCAGCCACTGCACCAGGTCCTTGCGCAGCCCGTTCGGCCGGTTGTTCCACGTCTCCCTGGGAACCAGCGACACCATGTCGAAATCGACGTCGCCCGGCTGCTCGACGACGATCTGGAACTGTGCCCGCGGGTTGGTAGCAGACGGCGTGATGACGGCTTCGTAGCGCCGCCACTCGTTCGTGAATCCGCCGAGCGACGCCTCGGCGAGGACGCTCCCGCGCTCGCCGGTCACCAGCATCTTGACCGTCTGCGGCCCGGCCCCCACGCGGCGCACATAGGCGGACACGACGTACACGGCCCCTGCCTGGATCCCGATGCCGCGGAAGCCGGCGTTCGAGGCCCCGAACCCGTTTCCCGCGGCATGCACACGGATCCGCAGATAGTGCGGGTTGTTCGCATTCAACGGACCGTCTGTCCGGACGGTCAGTTCGCCGTCAGAGGATCCACGCTCCCGCTTGGTCCAGCCAGCCAGGGGCTCGGTGAACTCGAAGGAGCGGTTCTTGATCCGCTCGGGATACAGGCCGCCGTCAGCGGCGAAGTTGATATCTTCGAAGAACACGCCGAACATCGTCGGCGCGATCGCGGCCCCCGGCCGAGTCGCCTGGACGGACACCACATCAGGCGCTGGCGCCGGCGTCTGCGTCACAGCCGCGGCCATCAGTACGCAGGCTGAGGCGAGAACGAGCAACGGTAACGCGAGTCTGGTTCTGGATGTCACGCGCGTATGCTAGTCCCCTGGAACCGTGATTCCTCACATAATTCCCGGGCGGGGCATCCCGGCTGGCGGCGTTGCTCCTCCCTCAGATAGGCCCGCTATCCTCGGTCGTCGCGCCTGGCCATCCGGGCGCCGCGCTCCGGGACTTATCCAAGGCATCACGGATCCAGGGGACTAGACGCGGAACGCGGCCCAGTCAACGCGAGGCCGAATGCGCGGAACCGCGCATTCAGGCCGGTGGGGAGGCGGTGATCATGGCGTCGAGTCCCGCGACGACTCGATGGCGTCGATGATGCGCTGGGCGAAGTCGATCGAAGCGGCGCGTGGCTGGCTGGAGCGATGGGCCTCCAGCGCCCATCGCGCCTCGTCCACCTGGCGGACCAGCGCGCGCGCTTCCTGGAAGGACGTGGCCCGCCGCGCGAACTGGACCGGCCGGTCCTCGCCCGCACGGGCAAGCTCCGCCGACGGGACCCGGCGGTGACATTGGCAGGGCGCGGCGTCGGAGACCAGGCCGCAATGCGACTTCGTGAAGGCGAGCACCACCGCGCGGGCGTGCTGGAGGCGCTTCCGGAAGAGTGCCGGCGAGATCGCCAGCACGTCCGCCGCCTCCGGTCCGGACAGCTCCATGACTTCGCCGAGCACGTACGCGGCGCGGTGGCTCCGATCCAGGCACTGGAGCATCGCCAAGGTGCACCCCACCTTGACCTCTTCGATGAGGAGCGATTGCTCCGTGTCGTCGGCACTGGCGGGCTCCAGGCCACCTGCGAGATCATCGGCAAAGCGGTCGAAGCTGAGGTGCAGGCGCTCGATCGCGCTCTTCTTGACGTCCAGGATGTAGTTCACCGCGAGTCGGTACGCCCACGTCTTCAGGCGGCTCCGGAAGCCGAACTTCGACAGACGGGTCACGATGCGGACGAGGATCTCCTGCGTTGCGTCCTCGGCGTCCTCCCGGTTCCACAGCATCCGCAGGGCCAGGCCATAGACGTCACCCTGGAGGGCCCGCACCAGGCCGTCGAGCGCGTCGCGATCGCCGTCGAGGGCCTGTCGCGCGATGTCTTCGAGCGTCGTTGGCGTCGTCATCTGCAATCCCGCCTGCCAGTGTAGCCCGTCGGCCATTCGGTCAGTCCCCCCTTCTGATTCGACGAGGGCCATGGGGGCAGTGTGAAGCGGATCGGTTTCACAGTGCCCTCCGGCGCGTCGTCAAAAGGACATGAACCGACGACAGGCACTCAAGGCGACGCTGACGGTGGCGACAGCTGCGGCGGTCCTCCGCCCTGGCCGGCTCGCCTCCCAGGACGCAGGCACGCGGGCCCCGGGAGCGGCGGGCGACGCGATCTTCGTGAATCCAGTCACCGGGGCGGATGCGAATCCCGGAACGAAGAACAGCCCGCTTCGGACGCTGGCGGAGGCGGCGCGGCGGGTCAATACGAGTGATGGCGTCGGACCGATGACCATCGTGCTGTCAGAGGGTATCCACGCGATCGGAGAGACGACATTGCTCAGGCCCGAGCGCCGTTCGTTCTCGGCGACGGAGCGGCTGACCATCCGCGCCGAGATCCTCCCCGACGACCCCGATTGGCACACGGGCCGGATGCCGACGCTCATTCACACGATGCCTGTTCCGACCACCTGGAATGGGCGTCCCGATCCCCTGGGCGGTGCGGCTGACGGCATGATGGTCGAAACCAGCCACGTGACGATTCAGGGGCTGAAGATCCTCGGCCTGCCTGTCGTGGAGAGCCCGACGCCGGGTGTCATCCGTCGCCTCTATGCCATCAGCCGGCTTCGCCGTGACCTCGAAGACCTTGAGATTGCGCAGTGCCTGTTTGCGGGCGACGAGGTGACCAACCCCAACCACGTCGCCATCATTGCCAACGGGAATGGCGTGAACGTGCATCATTGCATCTTCCGCGGGCTGAAGATCTCGGTCGTGTACTGGACGCCGGGCAGTTCCGGCCACGCCATGAGGAACTGCCTGTGCCACGATCTCTACGGAAGTGGCGTCTGGACATCGGGTGTCGCGAACGAGTTCGACTATCGACACAACGTCGTCTCGAACTGCAACTACGTGTGGACCTCGCAAGGTGGGGCGTCGGCGCTCCACTACAAGGTCGTTGACAGCTACTTCGCCAGCAACCGGAGACTCACAGGAACTGGAACCGGAGCGCGACTCGAGTACCGGGATATCGATTCGTCGTTCCTCGAACTGGTCGGCACGAAGGTATCGGAGTCGCCAATCGTCCTGGAGCGCGACCAGGCGAAGCGGACCTATCTCCACCCGTCGGCCGACTCGGACGCCGCGAAGGTCGGGGCTGGCCTGTTCATGAAGCCACAAGGCTAGAAGCGATCGCGTCGGTCGGCGTCAGAGCTGGCGTGCCGTCAGTAGTGAACCCGAGCATCTGCAGACACAGGGAGAGAATCACGATGAGACAGATCGTATCGACCATGGCCGTGATCGTGGTGTGCGTCTACGCCATCAGCGCCCAGGGGCCAGCGGCTGCCCAGAACTCGATTGCGGCGGGTCAGAAGATGCTGCATTCGATGATCAAGACCAACATCATCCGCTCCGCCGAGAAGATGCCGGAGGAGCACTACGCGTTCAAGCCCACCCCGGAGGTGCGCAGCTTCGGCCAGGTTGTCGGGCACGTCGCCGATTCCCAGTACCTGTTCTGCTCCGCCGCGTCGGGCAAGCCGAACCCCGCGCCGGGCATCGAGAAGTCCAAGACAACGAAGGCAGACCTCGTGCAGGCCGTGAAGGACGCCTTCGCCTATTGCGACGCGGTCTACGACGGGCTGACCGATGCCCAGGCCGGTGCCCTGGTGAAGTTCTTCGGCGCCGATCAGGCCAAGGTGACCGTGCTGGCGTTCAACACCGCGCACAACAACGAGCACTACGGCAACATCGTGACGTACCTGCGCATGAAGGGCCTGGTACCCCCTTCGAGCGAACCGCGCAAGTAGCCTCCCATGCGTGCCGGGGCCGCACGTGTTCCCAGGAGTGGCGGGCGCCGTCCACGCCGTCCGCCGCTCGCCCCCCTGGCGCGCGGGTTGAGCAGCAGGTCCGTCGTGGCGCGAGAGACCCATGCAGTCAAGCCGCCCACGGCGATCTTCCACGTCAGCGACGATGTGTCGTCGAGATGTCGATGGCCCGCGGCCGGCTATATTCAGGGCTACGTGTCGGGATCCCCTCCGGGCGGGTTGGGAAGCTCTTCAGGGTCAACTGGTCGGTCGGTGCGTCCTCGCACGTGAAGCGCTCTCCACTGAAGTGCCGGCTGAGAGCGAATCCTCGCCTGAAGCTCCGAGTCGCCGGTCAACAGTCCCGGGGCGACCTCGCCCCGGTCGACAACCAGACCGACAAACTCCCGTTCTGCTGGGCGCAAGGGCAGGACGCTCGAGAGCCGCTCGCGGCACTCATCGGTTAATCGCCTGCACCAGTCATCCAGCTCCTGCCGAGGCGGTGCGATGTCGTTTCGAAGCAGCGGCAGAAGTCGCCGCTCGGCATCCGCCGGTTCCATCCTGACATCGTCAGTCGACACCGTGCGCCAGTCGCGCCTGCTCATCGCGCCGTACACGACGAAAGCGATCCGGAGACGGTCTGGCTGAAGCTCCGCTCTCCTCAACAGCAAGTGCGTGTCGAAGAGGTCCCGGCTCGTGGTACGACCGAAGAGCGCTGCGAGCTTGCCGGCGACGAGTTCATGGGCATCGAGCAGCGGCACTCGGCTGGCGCGGATTCCACCCAGCAGCAGTGAATCGCGGCGCTCTGGCGCCCACAACGGAAGCCTGAGCAGGTAGTTCAGGTCCAGCTCGAGTCTGCCGGACCCGCCATCCGCACGCTCGTAACCGAGACGCCACTTGCCCCCGGCATGTTCACCAGGAACGCGGGCGACCGAGAGCTTCTGTCGAGCGCACACGGCGTGCAAGGCCTGCTCGACGAGCGGACGCTCGTTCAGCATCACCTCGCGACTCGGCGAGCCGACGTAATTGAGGTCGATGTCCACCGACAATCGCGGAGCACTCAGCAGGAACAGATTGAGGGCGGTCCCACCCTTGAGCACCAGCCGGTCTGCCAGGTACGGGTGGCTGCGCAATGCCTCGAGCAGATCGAGCAGTTGCAGGGCCTTTTCGAGGGGCTCTGCCTGGAAACTGGTCTCCGCGGCCATCCGGTCGAGGTCGTGTCTAGACAGCCTCACCGGGCTCCTCCCAACCGCGCCGGAGAATCATCTCGGGGATCACGAGATTCCAACGCGCCACGTAGGTGCCGGACTCCCGGCGTCGATCCCAGTGGAGGGGTTGCTTCGGTTTCGCGCGCAGCAGCGGCTCGAGGTGCTTCTCCTCGACCATCCATTGCTCTCGGTGTTGCTCGAGGAAGTAGCCCACGCGGGCCGCCGTCAGGGCTGTGCGCATCAGAAGCGTGTGCTCGGCCACTGCGGCCAGATCCAGAAACTCCACCATACCGACCGAACGCCAGATCTCTTCCCATCCCCCACCATGCTGCGGCGTGTGCATGAGGTCGACGAGAGTGCGCTCGATGGTTGCGACGCGCACCTCCGCGCCAGCGTGCGGACGACGCACGACACCACCTCCAAAGTCCGGGAGTGCACGAACTTCACGGGAAGCCTGGATTGAGACGAACTGTGCGTTTCCGAACGTGAAGCGGCGCACACGTCGGGAGGTCATGGTCTGGAATCGCCACCACACCGAATACGCTGTGCCGTGGAACGCTAAGGCCGTGTGATACGCAAGCACCGCATCGTCTTGGGACTTCGCCGCAATCAGGTAGTCATCCGGCATGAAGTGGGTGCCCTCGCGGCCCAATGGCACCGCTGCGTACAGCCCCCGCCGCACCCGCATGAGCCGCCCGGAGGCGACGTACCTCGCGAGGATGGTGTTGCTGGTGGACTCGCTTCGCCCGCGCGCCATATGCGCGGACGCGAACTCACGGTGCGTGAACACAGGATGACTCGCGAAGAACGCCAGGGACCCGGTCCAGCGGACAGAATGAGCTGACATAACTACATTATATGGTTGTTTAGTAACATTTCGACAAGAGATACTTGTCGATATTAGCTATAACAGCATATTTAAGTAGTCATAACAGCACATTTCAACAAGCACTGACCAAAGGCCGAGCCAACGCCAGCCTCTCTGTCAGCGGCGCCAAGGACTGGCTGGATCCCCCGTTTCATCACACGTGAACCACGCCATCGTGATGAGTTCCAGGCCATCGTGATCAGTGATTCCACGGCATCGCGATCACCCGCTCCTCGATTCAGTCCACGGACCTGCTGGAGCGCGATCACGCTCAGCGTTCTTCGATGGTGACGCTGCCCGCGACGTCTTCCTCGAGCATCCAGCGACCGTCCACACGCCGGGCGCGCGCCGGCTTGCCGCCAACCAGCACGCTTTGGGAACGCTCACTCGCGGGCAGTTCGACGCGGGCCGTCACCCCGGCCGGCAGGCGGAGTTCCAGCCTGAATCCAGTCCCGCGCGTCCAGCTGACGAAGACCGGTCCGCGCGGTGTCGGGACCTTCCCTTCCGCGCGAGTCAGAGAGCCCGGGTGCGGCCGAACCCGAGCGCGCCCCCAACCCGGCGTGAGCGGCTGGACGCCAAGCACGAACCGCGGAAGCAGGTTGGCTGGCGCCGCGCCCCAGGCGTGATTCCAGTCCTGGTTCGGCTTGAACTTCTGGTCCCAGGCCTCCCACGTGATCGTGGTGCCGCTCTCGAGCATGTGCGCCCAACTCCGGTCGGTGGGAGCGGTCATCAGCGCCAGGACGGCATCGCTGCCGCCGTTCTCGAACAGGGCCTCGAGCAGGTACTGCGCCGCATAGACCGAGCACGCCATGCCACGAGATCGCAGCCAGATGGTCACCCGCTCGCGCTCCTCCTGAGGAACCAGGCCGAAGGCCAACGGGAAGAGGTTCGCGTGCAGCGAGGCATGCTCGGTCCCCTCCCCGTCCCGGTACACGCCGCGCACGGGATCGAAGAGCGTCGCCTGGAAGACAGCGCGCGTCGCGACCTCGCGCGCCCGGTAACTTTCGGCGTCCGCGTGGCGGCCGATTGCGTCCGCGAGTTCAGCCATCAGCGCGAGCGTCCGCAGATGAAACGCGTTGACGACGGTGTTCACAGGAGTGAAGACGAAACCGTCGCGCTCCCCGGTGGGCCAGTCGACGAGATCGCCCTGCTGGATCGCCGCCGCATCGCTGGTGACGAGGCCGTCGGCCCGCGTCCGCCCGAGGAGGAGCTTGGACGTCAGCGCGTCATAGCGCTTCGCGATCCACGCCCGGTCGCCGCTGTCCATCCAGTCGGCGTGCGCCATGAAGATCATGTGCGCACGCCACTCCGTCGGCCACGTCGGGTGCCGGACGAGCCAGTCGAACGTGTCGCGCGCCATCTGGCGATCGCGGTCGGTGGCGTAGTGGCTCAGTTGATTGAGGTACGCGTCGGCCTCGTACGGGATCCGCTCGCGGTCGCCATCGACGTACACGCCCGCGAACGTCGTGGCCTTGATGGAGTAGCGGCACAACTCCCAGATGCGATCGAGCCGGTCGTCCGATGAGCGGAACGCGGCCGCGTCATCGTCCCACGATGCCGCGAACGCCGACTGGCGCCGAATCTGCCCGGGCTCGAGTTCGCCGGGCCACCCCTCGATCTCCACCCACCTGAAGGGCAGGACCACGCCCCAGTCCGCCGGCGTGAGCACGGCCGGCGGAGTGAGGTAGCCATTCCGATCGGGTTTGGCGTCGGGTCCGACCTGGCGGGTGTTGCGCGCGTCTGGTGGAGGGGCCACCACCGTTTCCGCGCCAGCCAACTGCACCTGTGCCTTCGCGTAACGCACACTGCCCGGAGGCGTCCGGCTGACGCGGCCGGCGGCCAGCGACTCGCCGAAGTGCACCGTGACCGACGCCGAGATGCCGGCCGGGGGCGTGAGCCGGAGATTGCCGAACGCCACGCGGCCGAAGTCGACGAGTACCACGCCTGGCGCGACCGCCGAGATGCGAACGGGCGCCTCATCTACAAGGCGGGTCGGCGCCCTGCCCGACAGTGAGCTCACACACATAGCGATGGCGGACGCCGCGAGCGCGACGGCGATGAACGTGCGGCCACGGTGAAACATGGGCGTAGTGTAACGGTGAATCCGGCGCGCCGATCGCCGCGCTGACGGAACGCCAGCCGCATGAATCAGAGCGACAGCGCCGCCACCTCGGCCTGAAGCTCGGCCAGACGCCGCTCCACCAGCGCACGCTCGCCGGCGCGGAAGCGGTGGAAGGGATCGGCCATGAAGTCGTCGCACACCCCGAGGCACGCAAGGGCGCACTTGATGCCCTTGATGATCGCGGACGGGTGCTGGCCGATCCGGTAGAGCGCCGCGCCGACCCGCAGCACCTGCGCGTGTAGCGCCTGGGCGCGCGTGGCGTCGCGCATCATACAGGCGCGGAACAGGCTGACGTACAGCGACGGAAAGAGGTTCGCTCCGCGGCTGACGCCGCCGTGGCCGCCGGCCAGCACGGCGTCCATGAGGTGTTCCTCGGGACCGACCAGCAGCGTCCAGTCCGGGCGCCGCGCCAGGAGACTCGCCGCCCCGCGGAAGTAGGCCATGTCGCCGGAACTGTCCTTCAGCCCGACGATGCGCGGCTCGTCCATCGCGCGCCCGACGGTCTCGAGCGCGAAGGGGACCTTCGTCAGCGCCGGCATGTTGCAGAGGAACAGCGGCAGCGGCAGCTCGGGCACCAGGTGCGCGAGATACTCCTGCAACTCCGGCTGGCCGCCCGGCAGGTAGTACGGCGGCGCTGCAACGACGGCGGTCGCGCCGGCGTCGACCGCGAAACGGGCGAGGTTCAGCGATTCGACGATGGCGGTGTCGGTGATGCCGACCAGTACGGGCACGCGTCCGCGCACCTGGCGGCAGACCAGCGCGACCAGCTCGCGTCGCAGGCGGTAGCTCAGGCTGGGCCCCTCGCCGGTGGTCCCGAGCACGAACAGGCCGCTGACGCTTCCCCCCAGCAGGTGTTCGACCAGCCGCTCGAGGCCCGGGACGTCGAGGGCATCCCGATCCCGCAGCGGCGTGATCATGGGGGGCACGATGCCGGTCAATGGCGCGGTCATGATCGGGTCACGAGCCTCCGCTGCCTGAGCAGCAGCAGCATCGCGGCGACGATCAACGCCGCGGCAACCAGGTAGACAATCCCGGCGAACGCGATCGCGTCGCTCATGTTCTCGACTTCCGTCTGCCGGTCGCCGTACTTCGCCGCCCACCCCACGAACAGGGGCCCGAGCGCGCCGCCGCCCCAGCCGACCGTGTTCATGAGCCCGGCGGCCGTTCCGCGCGCCCGCGGTTCGATGGCGTCGAACAGCGACGCGAAGATCCCGGAGTCGTAGAGCCCCTTGCAGAGCCCGAAGCCGATCATCGCGAGCACGAGGGTGGCCTGGTCGCCTGTCCGGCCGACGGTGACGACGAAGCCGGCGCCGGCCAGTAACCCGACCGCCTGCACGAGCATGCGGCCGCCCGCAAAGCGGCGCGTGAGGCGATCGGCCGTCAGGCCCGCCAGCGGCACGCTGGCGGCGCTCGCGAGGTGGATGAAGACCGTTCCGGACATGAACACGACCCACCACTTGTAGCGGGGCGAGTCATCAGGACGCTCACCGCGCCGGGGCGGAGGGGATGGCGGTGCCGTGTCCGACGCCGTCGTGCCGCGCGCCACGTCAGCGCGCTCCCTTGCCGGCCCGGCTCGGCGCTTCGTTTTCCCCATACACCTGCTCGTAGACGCCCTTCACGAACTTCAGACCCTCGATGGCAAGTTGCTCGGGGGAGTCGGCCAGTTTCCTCCAGATGCAACAGAGCTTGACCACGCTTTCGAGACCCGGATCGAACGACTCGATGGTGACGCAGCCGTCATAGCCGATCTGCTTCAACGCCTGAAAGAAAGGCACCCACGGCACCAGGCCGGTCCCCGGTATGCCGCGCTGGTTCTCGCAGGCGTGCACGTAGCCCAGGTGGCTGCCGGTGTCTCTCACGGCAGCCGGCATGTCAGTCTCTTCCCGGATCATGTGAAAGGTGTCCAGATGGACCTTCACATTGGGGAGTCCGATGTCCTGCACGTACCTGACCGCATCCGCGGCGGTGTTGATGAGGTGGCTTTCGAAGCGATTGACGGGCTCGACGCCCAGGACCAGTGCCGACGTGTGTTGGGCGTATCCGGCGATCTCCTGCATCCCCTCCACGCTCCAATTCCACTCGTCGGCGGTCGGCATCCTACCCGTCAAGTAACCCCACCCACAGTGAATCACCCCCGTCAGAATTTTCGAACCCGCGTCGTTGCTCAGATCGACGAGTCGCTTGGCGAACGCGACGCCCTTGCGCCGGATCGCGGGATCGGGCGAGATGATATTGAAGTGATCCGGCATGCCGTAGCCGGTGTTGATGGTCAGGCCGAGATCCGCGGCCGCGGCCCTGACCTTGGCCGCCGGAAAACCATCGGGATCGAAGGGGATGATCTCGATGGCGTCGAACCCGAGCCGCTTGCATTTGTCGAGCAGCGGCAGGTCTTTCTCCAGGAATGTCTCCCGGAACAGCAGCGAGTGAATGCCGAACTGCATACCGGGTTCTCCTGTCTTCCCCTCAGATGATGGTCGTCAACACAGTCGATCCCGTTTCCAGCGCTGGACCAGCCTGTGCGTGTGCCTCGTCACTACCCTACTCGCAGCGTCACGCTGTCCGGTGTGAGGCGACTCAGCCTGATTTGCGGGAACCGACTGATCGTAGAGGGGCGCCGTCGCCAGCATCGCGAGAGTCTTGAGCGCGTCGCGCCGGCCGAGGTCGTTGTGCGTGCTTCCCATCGGGTCCTCTGTCCTCTTCGCCGGGTCAGCTCTCGGGGGCGCGCGTCGGCGCGCGCCCCCCGAGGGATAGTGCTACTTGCTGACCGCTCTGATCACCTGCACGGGTCCGATCAGCCCGGACGGCAGGAGCGGCGAATCGGCGCGGTAGAACTGCTGCGCCGTGTAGGTGTACTTCGTGGTGACGCCCTCCTGCTGATCGCCGATGAGTCTGTTGACCCACAGGTTGATCACCTTGATG
>Ga0315283_10002543_pt1 | contig 15292 bp, 20 predicted proteins | sample YL17G09_0_MG_FD_204541 | JGI IMG/M metagenome (GOLD analysis project Ga0315283, IMG submission 204541) | Sediment microbial communities from Yellowstone Lake, YNP, Wyoming, USA - YL17G09_0 | ecosystem: Environmental > Aquatic > Freshwater > Lake > Sediment | place: USA: Wyoming | collected... | reverse complement strand
GAAAAGGCTTGCGAGAAGGCAGAGAAGATCTGATTAAAAATGTCAATGCCCTGAGAGAAGACTTTAAGGAAAAGGAAGAAGAAGTCAAAACAGATTTGGCGGAAGCAACCAAAATCTGGAATCAGATGAAGGAGACCTTAAGAGACAGGAAGATGAAGCCTAAATAGAAATCAGAGGTGAGCCCCGTTAGAAGGTCTAAGACTTTCCAACGGGAGGGCACACCCAGGGCTTTAAATCCTGTGTCCATTCCAAAAGGAATTTAATCTTCGTTCTCGCTGCAAGCAGCGGGGCTTTCTAACGGGGTGAGAAAAAATGATTGATGAGATGACGACCGTACTTGACCCCAGTCCTTTGCCAGACTTTGTGGAAACAAAGTATATAAAGGATATTACCAACAGGGTTCTCTCCTATATCAAGGCCGGTTTCCCTGTTCACTTTAGAGGGGCCTCTGGAACCGGCAAAACGACATTGGCGATGCATATTGCAAGCAAGATTAAAAGGCCTGTGGTGATGATCCATGGAGACGAAGAGTTCACCACCTCCGATCTCGTTGGGGGTGAATATGGCTACAGAATCAGAAAGGTTGTGGACCGTTTTATTTCAAGAGTTCTGAAGACAGAAGAGGATATGGTTAAAAGATGGGTGGACAATCGCCTCACCGTAGCCTGCAAATATGGTTTCACCCTGATCTATGATGAATTTACACGTTCTCGTCCGGAGGCGAATAACATTCTTCTTTCTATATTACAAGAAAAGATGATGGATTTGCCAATTGGAAGGGGCGGTGAAGAGCAGTATCTAAAGGTTGACCCAAATTTTACAGCTATATTTACGTCTAATCCAGAGGAGTATGCAGGGGTCCATAGAAGCCAGGATGCGCTTCGGGATCGAATGATTACCATGGATTTAGACTACTTTGACTATGAGACAGAGGTCGCGATCACTCGAGCAAAGTCCAGGCTTTCCAAGCAAAATGCTGAAACGATAGTTAACATTGTTAGAGGATTAAGAGAATCTGGTAAGTGTGAATTCGCTCCGACCATTCGTGGTTGCATTATGATTGCCAAGACACTCAAGGTTCAAGGGATGACGCCTGCAAGTTCCAATGGCACCTTTATGCAGATATGCCAGGATATATTGTCCTCTGAGACAAGCAGGGTAGGCTCAAAGACAAATCAGGACAGGATAAAAGCGATCGTCAAGGAATTAGTTGAAACGTACAGTAAATAGTCGTTTCAATATCTTAGGGGATAGGGAGGCATGTTCAATGAGAGGAATACAACAAATATCAGGCCTTGGAAATATTAAAAGTATCCATTCGATAGGGGCCCGGTCTATTCCAAAGGTTCAAAGATCCAGTTATTTAGAGCCATACATGCTTAGAAGAGAAAAGGATAGATTAGAGAAAGAGATCTTTGCGTTAAATAAAAGAAAAACCTCTGCAGATAGACAATTGGATAGCATTGCAAAACGTATCGAAAGGCTCCAAAAGGAGACCCATGATGATCAGAAGGTGAAGACTTATAAGGACGTTTCTGCAAGGCCCTTAAAAAAAATGGCCATAAATTACTAGCCAAAGATATTTGAAATTTCCCCTCACCCCCTCCTTCTCCCCAGCGGGGAGAGGGGAAGGGTGAGGGGCCAAAATGTTAGAAGGAAATTCTCAGACTTCGATGTGTAAGAATCTACGCCTCGTCCGGGACTTCGCCCGGAAGAGGTGGCCCCTTCGGGGCAGTGTCTTTTTCGTAGGGTCGGCGTCCTCGCCGACCGGACCGGCAGGCGGGGTCGCCTGCCCTACGTATAGTCTTAAACCACAAAAGATCGACAATTTTTTATCGATATTGATGCGCTAAGCGCCTAAAACAATAATTCCTAAAATAAGATCCTCTTAAAGTTAGAAGATCAATCATGGAGAGGGATATGGTGAAGAAAAAAGAGAAAAAGCAAGATGAAGATTTAGACATTGATTTTGGGATAGGTAAGTTAAGCCTGGGGGGTTTATTTAAAGGCATTGAGAAGTTAGTAGACCTTGCCGCCGATCTAAAAGACGCTGGTGGCGAAATCAAGAAAGAAGGCGAGATTGACCTAAGTCATCTTAAGGAAGGGGTGAAGGGAGTTTTTGGCTTCTCTATAAAGACAGCGTTGGGTGGAAAGCCAATCGTGGAACCATTTGGTAACATAAAGAAAACCCCTAAAGGACCTACTGTCGAGGAAGAGAGAGAACCAATGACAGATGTCTTTGACGAAAAGGAAGAGGTTCGGATCTACGCTGAGATGCCAGGAGTCAATAAAGAAGATATCAAGGTAGTTTTAAGAGACGATATATTAGATATTTCAGCCCAAAGCGGAGATAGGAAGTATCATAAAGAAGTTTTGCTTCCAACAAAGGTAAAAGCTGAAACAATAAGTTTTTCTTATAAGAATGGTATCTTAGAGATTAGGATAGAAAAGTGAACCCCGCACCTTTCTGGCAGGGTGTTAAACCGATGTAAAAAGGTGCGGGATTTAGGATTATGGTAAAAAGGTGCGGGGTGAATGGGTTTAATTGGATTAACAAAAACTTCATTAAAGTTAATTCTATTTGGTGGAAAAGGCGGCGTAGGAAAGACGACCTGTGCCTCAAGCACAGGTCTTTATTTATCTAAGGATTTTAAGACATTACTTATCTCCACGGATCCAGCACATTCGCTCGCCGATAGTTTAGGGCAGGAAATCAGAGGTGAGATAGAGGAAGTAAAAGGTGTAAAAAACTTGAGCGCTCTTGAAATAAGCGCGGAAAAGGCTCTTTCTAAATTCAAGATGCGATATGAAAGCCAGATAAAAAAGATTTTAAATACCTCTACCTATTTAGATCAGGAAGACATTGACTCTATCTTTGCCTTGCCCATTCCTGGTATAGACGAGGTGATGGGATTTAAGATGATCGTTGACTTAATTGAAGAGGGAAAATTTGAAAAATATATTGTAGATACAGCTCCAACCGGCCACGCCTTAAGGCTCTTAACCTTGCCTGAGCTTTTGGACGACTGGATTAAAGTGATGGCAAAGATGAGATGGAAATATAGGTATATGGTAACAACTTTTCGTGGCAGATATAAGCCTGATTAAGGCGATGATTTTCTCATCGAGATGAAAAAGACGGTTAAAAGAATTGAGGGTTTGCTTCGGGATAGCCAAAGGTGTGAATTTATCGCGGTAACCATACCGGAGGATATGGCGATTTTAGAGACAGAAAGGCTAATAAAAAGCCTGGATCGATATGGGATGAAGGTAAGGCAGTTGATTATTAATAATGTTTTTCCAGAATGTACATGCCATTTTTGTCAGGCGAGGAGAGAAGGGCAGGATAAATATATCAGAGAGATTAGAGACAAATTTAGCGATTTAAAGACGATGATTATACCCTTACAGCCTCAAGAAGTTAAAGGAATAGGGAGTTTAGAGAATTTTAGGGGGGTGTTATTTCAATCATGATGAAGCAAGGGAACATAACCCTGAAGGTGAAAGAGGCATTATCTAAAGATGTGGGCAGGGCTGTTGCGAGAATAGACCCCGAAGATATGAAAAGCGTGGGGATAGAGGTGGGTGAAATTGTAGTGATTGAAGGAAAGAGAAGAACCCCTGCTAAAGCAATGCCCTTATTTTTGGAAGACAGAGGAAAAGGAGTTGTCCAAATCGATGGGATTTCGAGAGAAAATGCTCAGATCGGATTGGATGAAAAGGTAAAAATTAAAAAGGTGTCCCATAAGCCTGCCAACAAGATTACTTTATCTCCAATGAGTCTTATGGGCTCATTTCAAAAAGAAAAAGATATGAAGTACATCGGCTCATTAATGGAAGGCCTTCCCCTCACAGCCGGTGATAAGGTGAGGGCCAGTCTTTTTGGCGCAAGATCTTGTGATTTTAAAGTATTGGATACCATCCCTGATGGCATTGTACTCATCGGGCCTACCACCCTTATCAGGATGGAGACAAAGGGAACGCAGGAGATAAAGGGCACACGTATTTCCTATGAGGATATAGGCGGACTTCAGGCTCAGATCCAGAGGATCAGAGAGATGATAGAATTGCCCCTCAAATACCCAGAGGTGTTTGAAAGGTTGGGGGTTAACGCACCCAAAGGGGTGTTTTTGTATGGTCCCCCTGGTTGCGGGAAGACCTTGATCGCCCGTGCCGTTGCGAATGAAACAGAGGCATATTTTACCCACATCAGTGGCCCTGAGATCATGGGTAAATTTTATGGAGAGAGTGAAGCCCGCTTGAGAGGTGTATTTGAAGATGCACAGAAACACGCGCCAGCCATCATCTTTATTGATGAGATAGATGCGATCGCTCCTAAAAGAGAGGAGATGGGCGGAGAAAAGCAGGTGGAACGGAGGGTCGTTGCCCAGCTTCTGGCCCTCATGGATGGATTGGAATCAAGGGGCGAGGTCATCGTGATCGCCGCAACCAATATTCCAAATACCATAGACCCTGCATTGAGACGCCCTGGCCGATTTGACCGAGAAATATCGATCCCGATCCCGGACAGGAATGGAAGGCTTGAAATACTCCAGATCTATACAAGGGGAATGCCTTTGTCAGAAGATGCTCGCCCCGTTAGAAATCAAAGATTTTCTAACGGGGCTAACGGGGTAAATCTTGAAAAGTTAGCCGATATTACCCATGGATTTGTTGGGGCAGACATCGAGGCCTTAGCCAGGGAGGCTGCCATGTCGGCTTTAAGAAAGATCCTACCTAAGATCGATTTTGAGCTGGCGGATATTCCTTATGAGACGCTCATGGAGCTTCAAGTCACGATGGATAATTTTTTAGAGGCGATGAAAGAAGTAGAACCCTCTGCGATAAGGGAATTTTTCGTAGAGGTGCCTGATGTTAAATGGGATGATGTAGGAGGTCTTGATCATATAAAAGAAGAATTAAAGGAAGCAATAGAATGGCCTCTAAAACATTCTGATCTCTTCAAAAAAGCAAATACCCATCCCCCTAAAGGAATTCTTCTATATGGGGCGCCGGGTACAGGAAAGACCTTATTAGCAAAGGCAGTCGCTAATGAGAGTGGGGTCAATTTCATCTCAGTAAAAGGGCCAAGCCTGATATCAAAGTATGTTGGAGAGAGTGAAAGGGGCATCCGAGAGGTCTTTAAAAAAGCGAAGCAGGCATCTCCCACTATATTATTCTTCGACGAGATAGACAGCCTGGTTCCTAAAAGAAGTGAAAGCAGCACAGATGCTCATGTAACAGAAAGGGTGATCAGCCAATTTCTAACAGAGATGGACGGGATAGAGGAATTAAAAGGAGTGGTTGTCTTAGCTGCTACCAACCGATTTGATTTAGTTGACCCCGCCCTTCTTAGAAGTGGCAGGTTTGACATTTTATTTGAACTTCTTGCACCGGATGAAGGGACAAGGCTTTCGATATTTAAAATCCATACCAAGAATAAACCCCTTCACAAAGATGTGGACTTGAGGACATTGGTCAGGAGGACGGATGGACTGGTGGGGTCAGATATTCAATGGCTCTGCCAGAGGGCTTCGATGAATGCCATCCGTAAGTTTATCAAAGGGAGGAAAGATGGGGCCAATGCCCAGTCTAAGGAACTGGTCATAACCTTTGATGACTTTGAAGCGGCCTTGAGATCTATTCAGTCTGGAAGGCCCCTGAGATGAGACGACTGAAATACATCCCCATCATCCATACAGGAGTTGAGATGGGATCGATGTATGGGGCATTGAAAGCCGAATATATCAGAAGATTTGGCACTCAAAAATGGGAAGAACATAACAGAATCATAGAAGATTTCTGGCAAGGGATTCGTAATAAGGTCTTTGAATTAGAGTTGGATTACCAAAATACGCGGTTGTATCAAGATGGATTGCCTGTATGCGGAAAGGAGATAGATTTGGTCCAAGAATTGGTCAGGATGGGTAGCAAAAACCACCAAATCCTTACGGACCTTATCCAGTTAGGTGCAAAATTGGAAGGGACAGAGGACCCAAAGCTGCTTTTGGAAGAATATGACTATTTGAAAAAAGCATCGGCTGATTTAGATAAAAAACAAGTTTACCCCGTTAGAAAGGACGGGGCTTTAACCCAGCCTTCAATAACGAATGAACATTTTATTTCTACATCCCCGCCATCAATGGCGGGGCTTTCTAACGGGGTGAAAAGGAGATATCAACGGTTAGCCCAAAACATCCTGCAGAAGAGAGATGTATATATCGGCCAGCGAATTGACAAAACTTTACGGGAAGGTGAGACGGGACTCCTCTTTATCGGAATTACTCACCGGGTGAATGAGAAATTACCTAAGGGCATCGAGGTAGACTACCTCATTTATAGGCTCCCGTTCAAGGAAGGCTTTTTTCCTTATGGAAAGGAAAGTTAAAGGGATTCATGATATTACCACTTCACTGTGTCGCGCAAAGGTAGGGGAAAAGAAGGGAATTTTAAAAATTAGAAGGCTCTCTATATCCCTGGGGGGTTTGCCGGATAGAAGAAAAGGATTTTCCAAACAGGGTGAAGAAATGATAACCCCTCCGAGAGTTTGGGCCTTTTCCACCCAACCAAAGTTTAGGCGATATCAGAAATCGATTGAGAAGACCTTGTTGATAGAAAGGGTTGAAGAACCTAAAACGAACGTCTTCGAGAAAATGGACAACTTAGTCATCATGGCTGAACTACCGGACGTGAAAAAAGAGGACATCCATTGGGAAGTGAGCAGTGACATCTTCACCATCCGTGCCCAAGATAGATTCAGTTCAAGGAAGTATATGAAAGAAATGCTTCTTCCTTTTGTGGTCGACGAGGCCAATATTCAAACGGGTTACAGAGATGGTATTTTTGAAATTAGTTTTCGTAGGAAGAGGAGAAGGGAGAAATGAATAAATCGATTCTTATTGTAGACGACCAAAAGGATTTTTGTACTGTCCTCTCTGATAGCTTATCGCAGGATCGCTATCGGGTGTTTACTGCGTTCAATGGGAAGATGGCCCTCCAATTAGTAAAGAAAGAAAAACCTGACCTGATGCTTTTGGATATTAAAATGCCAGGGATGGATGGAATAGAAGTTCTTAGAAAAATTAAGAAGATGAAGAAAGAAATCGTTGTGATTATGTTCACGGCCTATGGAACCCTTGAAACTGCAAGAAAGGCAATGAAGTTGGGCGCCTATGATTACGTTACCAAGCCTGTTGACCTTTTCCTCCTTAAATCCCTGGTGAAAGAAGTTTTAGGGAAGGTAAGCAAACCCGCTGCAAAGGAGAAACAATGGAAGAGGGGTGGAAACATTTATACGGAGTGATCGGGGCATCCGAAAATTTAAATTTTGGTCCCATCAGGGTTGGAAACCAAGAGGATGAAGTTTATTCGGTAACGTATAAAGAATTATCTGCGATCGTCAGCAACACCCCTTTCATCGATTACAAGACAATGACCAAGGACCTCCTCATCCGATCTTTATTAGATCATCAGAAGATCATTGAGCGAGTCATGGATTCATACGCCACCATCCCATTTAAATTCGGTTCTTTGGCCCGCACTGAGAAAGAAGTAAAAAAGATACTGGCTCAGGGTTATTCCCTTTTTGAATCTCTCCTCCCATGGGTTCGAGAAAGAGTGGAATTTGAGTTAATGGGAACATGGAATAGAGAAAAGGTGTTCAAAGCCATCTATGAGGGAGAATCCGAAATTCGGTCCCTTCAGGAAATGATCGAGAGAAAATCCGAAAGGGATGCCCTTCTGGAGAAGATCAAACTCGGAAAGTTGGTCCACGAGTGCCTTACGGAACGGAGGTCCCAGTTCAAAGACAAAATCCTTTCTCAATTAAAGGGGTGCTCAGAATCTCAATGTGACCACGATGTCATGGACGATTTGATGATCCTCAATATGGCCTTCCTATTGAGAAAGGAAATGGAAAGCGAGTTCGATCAAAAGGTTCAATATCTGGATCAAACCTTTCTCGGAGAAGTCTGTTTTAAATTAGTCGGCCCCCTTCCCCTATACAGCTTTCGATGCATAGAAATCGAGTGGGCAGAGGCAAAAGAGGTTCGTGAGGCCTATGTCCTCCTCGGTTTAAGAGAGCCAACCTCTCTGGCCGATATCAGAAATGCTTATCATCAGAAAGTACATTCCCTCCATCCCGATAAGATGGGAGATTCTTTAGATTCTCTCCGCGAATTTGAAAAAGTGGTCGCCGCTTATAGGCTTCTCGTGAAGTATTATCGCATCTATCAATCCTTTCCCAGAGAAGAGCGTCTTCCCTCCATAAAGGTCAAAACAAATGGTTCAAATGATTTGGAGAAAAGGGATGAAGAAGAGAAATAAGAGAACGGTCTTCGCATCACTCTTGTGTGTCGTTCTTCTCCCCTATTTTTTCTATCAAGAACTTTCCTGCACTGGAGATGAAGCGATCAATACGGAAATTGAGAAAATTATGGTCTATATAGAACGCTACAACCCTCAGATGTCCAATTCCCTTCGCTTTCAAGTCGCACAGGAAATTTATCGGACGGCCTCGAGAGATCAAAATCTGACTATCCCTCTTCTCTGTGCCCTCATCACCCATGAGTCGGCCAGGACGTGGGATCCAAAGATCATCTCTCCGGCAGGAGCAGTTGGCCTGATGCAGATCCTTCCTTCCACTGCAAGAGAAGTTCTGTTCTATTCCCTCTCTGATCAAGAGAGGGAGGAGAGGAGTAAGGATCTTTCAAACATCGTCCTCCACCAAATTCTTTCCGATCCCATCCTCAATATTCGCATTGGCTCCCGATACCTCTCCTACCTCATCGATCGAAATGGTTTAATGCAAGGGTTGATAGCCTATTATATGGGCGAATCAAGAACGAAAATTCTTGTGGAGGTAATGGGAGAAAGATTCCCTTTGGAGGCCGAACGATACCTTTCCTCCATATTTCAATTATGCAAGGATATTCCCTAAAATAAAGGGGTTTGATGAAAGAAGGTAAATACATTTATTGTGTTATTGAGACGAAGATTGATAGAAACTTTGGGCCCATTGGCATCGGCGGAAGGGGTGATGAGGCAGGCACCATCAGTTATGGGGATTTGGGGATGGTGATCAGCAACTCCCCGATGACTCAATATGTGATCAGCCGGGAGAATTTGTTGGCTCATGAAAAAGTGGTTGAAGAGGTGATGAAAGAATTCACTGTTTTACCGGTGAGATTTTGCACCATTGCCTCAAGTGCTGACGAGATACGAGATCTTTTAGATAGAAGGCACAGGGAATTTAAGAATCTATTGAGAGATATGGATCATAAGATAGAACTGGGAATTAAAGGGTTATGGAAAAATATGAATACCATCTTCAAGGAGATTACTGTAGAGAATAATGAGATCAAAAGATTAAAACAGAAATTACAGAACGATAAAGGGAAAAAGAATATTTCCTCTACAAGGACGTTCTTGGAAGCAAAGATGGAAGTGGGCAAGTTAGTAGAAGAGGCTCTAAAAAGAAAAAAAGAGAAAGAGGCAGAAAAAATTGTAGGTGCATTAAGAAGAACAGCCTTTGATCATAAACTGAATACCACGATGAGTGATGAGATGTTTATCAATGCTGCCTTTTTAGTGGATAAAGGAAGGGAGAAAGAGTTTGACAATATCATGGATGATCTTAGTGAAAAACATAGGGATAGAATTAAATTTATGTACGTAGGTCCGTTGCCCCCTTATAACTTTGTTAATATCACTATTTACCCGGCGGAGTGGGAAAAATAATTATGGTCCAGGAAGGGAAATATATTTATTGCATCATAAGAACAAAAGGCCAACCGGAGCAGTTTGGCCCAATAGGCATAGGCGGGAGAGGGGATGAAGTATATGCCATTTGTTTTGATGATATGGCTGCGGTGGTTAGTAATTCACCGATCAAAAAATATTCTGTCGCAAGAGAAAATTTAATTTTCCACGAATGTGCCATTGAAGAAGTGATGAAAACTCACGTGGTGTTGCCGGTTAGATTTTGCACCATTGCTGAGGATGAAAATAAGGTAAGAAAGATACTGGAAAAAGAGCATGATCGGTTTTTCAGCTTATTAAAGGATATGGAGGGGAAAAAAGAGCTCGGTCTTAAGGCTGTTTTTAAGGAGGAAGCCATTTACAAGGAGATCCTTGCCGATTATGACGAAATCAGAATGGAAAAAGAAAAGATGGCGAAAGAGCCGCCCTCAGCTCACGCCCACCAGAAGCTTATGCAAATAGGTAAAATGGTAGAGGCTGCCCTGGAAGAAGAAAAGGCAAAGTGGAAAGAGGAGTTATTAAGTGGCCTTGTGCCTTTAGCCTTGGAAGTCAAGACCAATAATACCTATGGCGAACGGATGATTTTGAATGCTGCTTTTTTTGTGGAAAAAACCAAGGAAGCAGCATTTGACCAAAAGGTAAACGAACTTGCAGAAAAATATGGCGATAAAATGACATTTAAATATGTGGGGACACTCCCCCCATTTAATTTTGTTAATTTAACAATAAATGTAGGAGAGTATTAAAATGTTCTTTCTCAAAATGAATGGGTAAAATAAACTAATCCCTCCCCCTTGACGGGGGAGGGAAAGATTTGGGGTGATTCCCGTCAAGGGAGGTAAAAATTGTTTTTAATAGACGACCTGTTGTTACTGCCGGTGAAAGGATTTGTTGGTATTTTCAAAAAGATTCATGAGATGGCCGAGCATGAGTTATCTGACGAGGATTATATCAGGGAAAGGTTGATGGAGCTGCAATTACGCTTCGAATTAAATGAAATAGGGGAAGAAGAATACAATCAACAGGAGAAAACACTCTTGGCACGTTTAGACGCCGCAAGAGGCGCTAATGAAGAGGACAAAGAGGAGGTGTAAAATGGCTAATATAGAAGAAGCCGGAAAAATTTCCAGTGAATTTTTGAAGAATACCCTCAATGTAAAAGATGCGAAGGTCATTAAGATTGCAAAGGTTGACGATGGCTGGCAGGCCGAGGTGGAGGTCTATGAGGAGAGTTCGTTCATAAAATCTCTTGGCCTTCCTACCAGGATGCAGGATAGGAATATTTACACCATAAAATTGGAGGATAATTTAGAAGTGCAGTCTTATGAACGCATAAGCCGATAAAAGTAAACCCCGTTAGAAATTCCAGCGGGGCATTAAACCCCGCCGGAATTATTCTAAAATCTAACCCCGCTGCAGAGCAGCGGGGCATTATTTCTAACGGGGTAAAGGGAGAAAAGAGATGGAAGGATTATATCTTTATTGTATTAGAGAAAAAACCGAAAATGCGCCAGAGATATCTATAAAGGGGATTGACGGGGAAGGAGAGACATATACTTTACTTTTTCGCGATTTGGAGGCCGTTGTAAGCAGGGTCTCTTCAGAAGAATTTGCATCAGAGGAGATTCAAAGGAAGGCACAAGAAGATTTAAACTGGATTAAAGAAAAGGCGGTCATCCATGAAAAGGTTGTGGAAGAGGCCATGAGAAAGAACGGTAAGATTTTGAATCTGATTCCAATGCGATTTGGCACCATTTTTCAAGACAAGGTGAGATTGGAGGAAACCTTAAAAAAGGATTATTCCAGGGTAGAGGAGGCTTTAGAGAGAATCAGAGGGAAACAGGAATGGAGTGTGAAGCTATACCTGGGGGACAGGGAAAAATTTGAACAGATGATAAAGAAAAATAACGAAACAATAGTAGAAAAGGAGAGAGAAATAGCATCTTTACCGGAGGGAATGGCCTTTTTTGTAGAGGAAGAGCTTAAAGAAGTTATTTCTAAAGAAGTGGAGAAAGAATTGAACAAGATGATGGAAGGTGCTTTTGAAAGCTTAAAAATGCAAGCGGTCACCGCAGTTAAAAGTAAGATTTTAGGTAAAGAATTAATTGGGAGACAAGAACCCATGGTGTTAAATGCCGCCTATCTGGTTCTTGAGGAGAAAATGGAAGATTTTAAAAAAGAGGCCGAGGATTTAAATCACAAAATGCAGGAAAAAGGATTTTTTATTGAATATAGTGGACCCTGGCCTGCTTACAGTTTTACTCATTCCCCCTCACCCTAACCCTCTCCCGCAAGGGGAGAGGGAACTCACCTTTAGCTCCCTCCCCTTGACGGGAGGGGATAGAGGGGAGGGTGAATATGTAAATTTTTACTATTCGTTCACTATAAATAGAGAAAGAGATGCTTAATAAGAACGATAATGTCACATTAGTCGACGCCCTGGATAAGGTCTTGGAAAAAGGAGCCGTGATTAATGGGGACATTGTTTTAAGCGTAGCAGATGTCGACCTTGTTTTTTTAGGTCTGAGATTGATCCTGACCTCCGTTTCTAAGGCAGAAGAACTATCGGGAAAGAGTTTGGGTTGTAAGTCTAAAGAACCGACCCTTGAAGATATGGATACCATAGAAAGATTGCAAAGAGAGATTAAAAAGGCTGAAGAAAACATCCCCAAATTGATTGATTTTGGTAATCCCCAAAAGACAGAGCAGGGATTAGCGAAGTTAATTTTGACCCTAATTGAATTGATACGGAGATTGATGGAAAAGGAGGCGTATAGAAGGGTAAAGAGTGGAATGCTTTTTCCTAAAGAAATTGAAAAATTAGGATTGACGCTTAAGGCGGTAAAAAGGAAGGTACAAGAAATTCAGGCCATCTTCGGTATCGAGGATGAAGAGTTGAATTTAGATTTAGGTCCCATAGGAAATTTAATGTAATCCTCACCCTTCCCCTCTCCCCTTGCGCCTGCCTGCGCGTAGCCGCTTCGGCGAAGGCAGGGGAGAGGGTTAGAGCCTGCCCCGTACTCGATACGGGGGTGAGGGGGAAAATGAAAGAGGTATTTTAAGGTGGAAGAGAATAAAGCCATAAATTGTCCAACCTTTCAAAAACAAGAGCCATTCATAAAGGATATCACAGATAAAATTAATCAGGCTAAAGGAGTGTTGGAGAAGGCAAAGTTCGCTGAAGAATTGCAAAAAGAAGCTGAGGTGCTTCTTTCTTGCCCGGATTATGAGAGTCAAAGCTTAGATTGTAACAATTGCCATTTCATTTCGAATTTGCGTAAAAAAACATCGAACTTAATTATAAGGGCCAAAAAATTGGAGGGTAACTAATACAGACGCACTAAATAAAATGACATTGACCCCCACCCTCACCCTCCCCCCTTGAGGGGGAGGGCGGGGTGGGGGGTAATACGATTTAATGCGTTTGTATTAACACAAACGCAAATACGTTTTTTACATGCGGTTCAGGCCCCCTCACCCTTCCCCTCTCCCCTACTGGGGAGAGGGAGGGGTGAGGGGGAGATGTCAAACATTTTAATGCGTTCATATTAAGAAGACAGAGGAAGGGGCCATGACCACACAAAAAATGATGCACGCTACGGAAGCCACGAATCTTGCTGACATCTTGGAGAGGGTATTAGATAAAGGAATTGTTATTGCCGGAGACATTCAGATCAGGATTGCCGATATCGAGCTCCTCACCATCAGGATAAGACTATTGGTTGCTTCTGTAGATAAGGCGATGGAGATGGGGATCAATTGGTGGCAGAGCGATTCCTACCTTACTTCAAAACCAAAAGAAGCAGAATTAGAGATGGAAAATAAAATGCTAAAAGAAAGACTGGATCGTATTGAGGAGAGGATAAAGGCAGAATAGTTTTTAATAACTTTGATTTATCTCAGGGACTCACTGAGTCATTAAAGTCGGTAGGAAACTGAGTGAATGGTATTACCGATGAGATCATCGATAAGATGATAAATCCGGAAAGGTAGACAGGTGGGATTCAGTAGGTGTTATATAAAGATCTTGACAAGAGTAGCATTCGAAGAGGATTTATACTCGGCCATCCCGGTCCGTAAGCTATTCTGGTTGTCCTTCAAAAACGGACTGAGAATCTATGAATCCAGAACAACTCTGAAGACATAGACCTCTTGAAACACTTTAGTGACCGGTATAATCTTCTACGATTCATGGGGATACGTTCATGAAGTATCGTCGTTCCCATATCGGTGTAACACCGGGTCGTTATGTGATGCTTTCAGTGACTGATACAGGGGTGGGAATGACAGCAGAGATTAAAGAGAGGATTTTTGAACCTTTCTTTACCACCAAGGAGAAAGGGAAAGGTACAGGTCTTGGGCTTTCTACTGTCTATGGAATTGTGAAACAGAGTGAACGAAATATCTGGGTTTACAGCGAACCCGGACAGGGAACGACATTCAAAATTTACTTGCCACAGGTGGATGAACCTCTAACGGAACTGAACGGAGTGGTTGTTAAAGAGGTGCCCCGAGGGAATGAGACCGTTTTAGTCGTGGAGGATGAGGAGACCGTTCGGAAATTGGCAACACGAATATTGAAAAAGCAAGGATATAGAGTTCTGGAGGCCTCTGAGGGTGGAGAGGCTTTACTCCTCTGCGAGGAGTTCAAGGAACCGATTCATCTGATTCTGACCGATGTGGTCATGCCAGGGATGAGTGGTCGAGATTTGGCTGAGAGCCTAAAGAAATTTCAACCTAAGTTGAGGGTGCTCTATATGTCAGGCTATACAGATAACGCCATCGTCCATCACGGTGTCTTGGAAAAAGGAATGAATTACATTCAGAAGCCCTTTACGGTGGAGGGACTGGCGAGAAAAGTAAGGGAAGTGCTGGATAAGTGATATTGCTGATGGCAAATGGCGGATAGTTTTAAACAGGTAGCCGCAGGCTTCAGCCTGTGTTATTCTCCCACCCATCACGCAACCTGAAGGTTGCGCCTACCCGTAATAATTGAGCAATACTGCATGCCGTTTTACACTTCACATCCTTTCTGTTATATTATTAACAAGAGCATAACAATACAGATACATTTTTGACCATTTCCCAGTAGGAGCAGCGTCTTGGTGCGATCCCGCCATGGCGGGACTGGAAGCCGCTCTTACAGTGGGGAGGCAAAATTGTTAGTATGAAAAATGTCGCTGTAGGAATAAAATAGTTTACATTTCGTAGGGCAATGCTTCAGTATTGCAATAAGCAGGCCTAAAGGCATGCCCTTCAAAAACGATATATGCCGATGTAAACAATATTATGCTCCCCTTAATAAGTCTGTTTATGAAAAATAACCTCGAGTTTCCCTTTCGATACATCCTCACCGTCTCAGAACTCACTCAAGAGATCAAGGATATTGTTGAGATGAAGTTTCCTGATATATGGATCGAAGGTGAAGTTTCAAACCTTCGGGTCCCGCCCTCCGGACATATCTATTTCACTTTAAAAGACGATTTTAGCCAGATCCGAGCTGTCCTGTTCAAGATGCAGGCCCGCACTCTCC